>Ga0326727_10005357_pt1 | contig 36814 bp, 17 predicted proteins | sample MB2enrmetagenome_FD_207643 | JGI IMG/M metagenome (GOLD analysis project Ga0326727, IMG submission 207643) | Lab enriched peat soil microbial communities from McLean, Ithaca, NY, United States - MB29MY | ecosystem: Environmental > Terrestrial > Soil > Wetlands > Peat | place: USA: New York... | reverse complement strand
GGCGAAGTCGACCAGTTGGTCGCCGCGGTCCCACCGCCGCCCGTATTCCAATTTCCGTCCTGCAGGCCCGTCCAATACAGCGGGCCGGCGGCGGCCAGCCCGCTGCAACCGACAACCACGGCCAGGCCCGACAACAACACCCGCGCGACGCGATTAGCCACGTCCCACCTCCTGATTTTCTTCAGCAATTGATCAATCGCTGTGCGACCCACGGCAACGAGTATTTCAGCCGCTCACCGCGGGCCAACACCCGCGGCTAGCGGTTGCTTCACCCAATTTGACGCAACACAAAGGACAAAGCGACAAGGACAACTGCTCCGACCCTGCGGTCTAGTTATGGCGCAATACACCATCAGGGGGGAAGCCAACGGCCTAATTTCCCTCTTCTTAGACGCTGTCTATACTCCTTCATTCTGTTTATTCCTAACATCCTGTCAAGCAGCTAGAAAAGAATGTTCGCCCTGGGGCGGCGTCGCCCCCCGCATACCAGCTACATTGGTAGATACCACACCCGACTGCGGCAGGGAAAATGACGTGTTCATGGCATCGCGGCGGGAGGGTAGCCGCAGCGTGCCCTCGAATCGTCCCCCCCAGCGGGTGCATACCGGCAGCGGGTGGGGGTTGCGGGCGGCGCAGCCGCTAAGGAAGAAATGGTCGCCAATAACTTCCCGGAGCCGAACGGATCCGGCACGCGGAGGGCTGGACGGCAAGCTGCTGTGGTCCAAGCCGCTGGGCTACCGCGCGTCGGCCCGCTCGTGATCGGCGATACCCTGCACGCCGAGCCTTGGACGATTTGAAGACAGGCGAGCCGAAAATGTGAGCTCATCCGGCGACGGGGGGAACCCAACGTTGGCATAAGAAGTTATCAGGCACGCCCGGCAGGATTCGAACCTGCAACCAGCGGATTAGAAATCCGCTGCTCTATCCCTTGAGCTACGGGCGCGAAGATTCCGAAGTCTCGCTTCCATTGTAGGTTGCGGCGGCGGGCCCCGCCAGCCCGAGACGCCGCCCCATCGGATGGCGATCGGCGAGTTCCCGGCGAAAAACAGCAAGACGCGGCAGGGAGAGCTGCCAACGGCAAAGGGCTACTTTGGCATCGCCGCGTTGATCATGCCCAGGTAGAACATGAACAAGCGGAAGATCAAAGCTATGATGAGCAAGGCGACGGCCGCCCAGACGGCAAAACCGGCCACCATGGTCAGCGTGGCCAAGGCGGCGCGGGCTTGCTCTTGGTACTGCCGCGAGAGCAGGGCCATGGATTCGACGAGCTTGCCGCTGTGCTCGCCGACCTGCAAGGCATCGAGAAAATCGGGGGGAAAGCAGCCGGCTTCGCAAAACACCTCGTAGATCGAGTTTCCGCCGGCGATGCCCGCATCAATTCGCTCGCTCTGGTCGGTATACCATGTGCTGTGCGTGCTCCGCAGGCTCAGCCGCAGGCCCCGCCGCAACTCCATGCCCGCGTCCATGGTCAGGTGCATCGACCAGGCCAGCCGCGCCAGGGCAAGGGTCTGCAAAGCGGGCCCGAGGACGGGCAGTCGCAGGACGACCCGCTGCATGGGCCGCGTCCAGGCCAGTCCCCGGCTTGCCGCGCGGATCGACAGCAGCAGCAGCCCGGCGGCGGCGGCCACCACGGCCAGGTAAATCGCCAGCCCGCGGTTGCCGACCAGCCCGAAACCTAAAATGTCGATCTTCGTTCCGGTCATCTGAGCGATGAAGCCCATGACCCAGATCAAGACGCCGACGACAGTCAGGGCGGCCGTCAGTTGCAGCATGGGCCAAGCGATGGCAGCCAGGAAATCTCGCCGCAGTCGTAGCTGGCCCTGGTAGTGCTCGGCCAAGCGGGCAAAGACCTCGCCCAGGTGCCCGGACTGCTCCCCCACTTCCGTCATCTCGCGGAAAAGAGGCGGAAAGAAGTCGCCGCCGGCCGCCAGGACGCCGGCCAGGCTTTCGCCGCGATTGACCGCTGCGCTGACGGCAGCCAGATGTCGGCGCGCGGCAAGGCCGCGGGCCTGGCGGGCTTCGCGGGCCCAGACCGTCCGCACGTCGACGCCGGCCACCAGCGCCGTCGCCAGTCGTTGGCAGAGGGCAGCCAGCGGTTTCATGGGTATTCGCGGGGAGAAGAACATGCCAGTCAGGCCGCTCGTCTTGTGGTAGCTATTCGCTTTGGCCGCTCCTGCGCCGCAGCCGGATCCGCGCCGTACACGACTTGCGATCGCATGCCGCTGCCCCCAGCATACGCGCCGGAAGGCCCTTTGGCCAGCAGGGCCGCACGTCTGGTGTGTGGCCGGCCGGATACATTACAATCAGTTTCTGCTGCGGAAGGTGCCAAATCGCGGGTGCCATGCCCACGCTTACGTGGGCATGCGCGAGTTTCGGCCGATTTCCCGACGTGCCCACGCAAGCGTGGGCATGGCAACCGCCGGATACACGATGATTGCAGGCTCGTCATGATTGCATGTTCCTTGCACTCGGGAGCGACGCGGACAATCGCGCGGATTGGCTTGCTGTTGCTGCTGACCGCGGTGGCCGGCGAGGGTCGGGCTCAAGCCCCGTCGCCCGCTGCCGGCACGGGCCGGCCGGCCGCGGACGATTACGACCGGCTCCGCGTGGGCCCGGCCGGCGCGGAGCGCATGGTGGTGCCGACCAACCAGGTGCTCAGTCCCCAGGGGCGACAGGTGGTGTTGGACGGCCGGCCCACCGACGTGGCTTTGAGTCCCGACGGCCGCTGGCTGGCGGCACTTGGGAACAACGGCGTGTATCTGATCGATCCCGCGGCGGGCAAGGTTGTGTCCCGCGCGCCGCACTCCGGCGGGAGCTTTACGGGGATCGTGTTTTCCGCCGATGGGAAGCGGCTGCTGGCGTCCAGCTTTTTCGGCAGCATCGGCGCGTTCGCCGTGCAGCCGGACGGCGGGTTGAAACCGCAGCCGCCCATCGTGCTGCCGGCGCGGAGCACGCCGGCGCCGACACAATCGGCCACGGTGGACGCCACGTCCCGGAAGCTGCGGCAGAGCGTGGTGCCGGCCGGCCTGGCGCTGGGTTGCGGCGGCCGGACGTTGTGGGCCGTCTTGAATACCGCGAACTCCCTGGCCGAGATCGACCTGGCCAGCGGCCGCTTGCGGCGAACGATTCACGTGGGCAACGCGCCGTACGGCGTGGTCCTGGTCCGCAACAAGGCGTACGTGAGCAACTGGGCCGGCCGCGAGCCCGGCCCGCACGACGCGGCCGGGCCCTCCGGCAGCGCCCCGCCGGTGCGCGTGGATCCGCGGCGGCACATCGCCAACGACGGCTCGGTCTCGGTCGTCGATTTGGCGGCGGGCCGTGAAATCCGGCAGATCCCGGTGGGCTTGCACCCCTGCGGGCTGGCGGCGACGCCCGACGGCCGCTACGTGCTGGTCGCCAACGCCAACAGCGACAGCGTCTCGGTGATCGAAAGCTACGGCGACTGCGTGGTGGAAACGATCGGCGTGCGGCCGGACGAGAAACTGCTTTTCGGGAGTGCGCCCAACGCGCTGGCGGTCGGCCGCGACGGCAGGACGCTCTACGTATCCAACGGCGGCAACAACGCGGTGGCCCTGATCCGGCTGGCTCCGCCGCAGAGCCGTCTGCTGGGCTGCCTGCCCGTGGGTTGGTATCCCGCCGGGCTGGCGGTGGACGCGGCGCGCGGCACGCTGTGCGTGGCCAACGTGAAGGGCATCGGCCCGCGGAGCGGCGCGGGATTCCGGCGGCGCGACTTCGGCAAAGAAGGCCCGCCGGCCTACAACTCCCACGATGATCAGGGCAGCGTTTCCCTGGTTGCGCTGCCCCGGGCCGAGGACCTGCCCGCGGCCACGCGGAGCGTGCTGGCCAACAACCGCTTGAGCCAGGCCGCCAGCGCGCTGGCCCCTCCGCGCAAGGACGCGGCCGCCTGCCCCGTGCCGCAGCGGCACGGCGAGCCTTCGCTTTTCAAGCACGTGCTCTACGTGATCAAGGAGAACCGCACTTACGACCAGGTGTTGGGCGACGTGGCCCGCGGCGAGGGGGATCCGCGGCTGTGCATTTACGGCCGCGACGTGACGCCGAACATTCACAAGCTGGCCGAGGAGTTCGTGCTCTTGGACAACTTCTATTGCAGCGGCGCGCTGAGCGCCGACGGCCACCAGTGGACCGACGAGGCCTACGTCACGGACTACGTGGAGAAGGCCTTCGGCGGCTGGCCGCGGAGTTATCCGCACGAGGGCAACGACGCCCTGGCTTACGCCGGCAGCGGATTTCTCTGGGACAACGCCCTGGCCCGCGGCCGCACTTTGCGGGTTTACGGCGAGTTTGTCAGCGGCCGGGTCGGCTGGAAGGATTCCGGCCGCCGCCCGCCGCCGACGTTTTCCGACGTCTATCGGGATTTCTTGTCGCAGTCGGGCAAGGTCGAGATCCGCGGGAGGGCGACGATCAAGACGCTGGAGCCGCATATTTGCCCCCGCGCGATCGGTTTTCCGCTGACCGTGCCCGACCTGTATCGCGCGGAGCAGTTCGTGCGCGAGTTGCGGGAGTTCGAGCGTGCAGGCCGGTTGCCCAACCTGATGTTCCTGGCGCTGCCGCAAGATCATACGTCGGGGACGCGGCCGGGCTATCCCACCCCCGCCGCCTCGGTCGCCGACAACGACCTGGCGTTGGGGCGGGTGGTGGAAGCGGTCAGCCACAGCCGCTTCTGGCCCGAGACGTGCATCTTCGTGGTCGAAGACGACCCGCAGGACGGCTTCGACCACATCGACGGGCACCGCACGGTGGCCCTGGTCATCAGCCCCTATACGCGGCGGCACGTGCGGCACAGCGACAACTACAACCAGACGAGCATGGTCCGCACGATCGAGCTGATCCTGGGCCTGCCGCCGATGAACCAGTTCGACGCCTCGGCCACGGCCATGAGCGGCTGTTTTACCGAGCGGCCCGACCGCACCGCCTACGAAGCGGTGCCGAACGTCGTGCCCATCGGGGAGGTGAACCCGGAAGTTGCCGCGATTCGCGATCCGCGGCAGCGGCATTGGGCCGAGGTCTCGCTCCGCTTGCCGTTGGACGAGGCCGACGAGGCCGACGAAGACACGCTCAACCGGATTCTCTGGCACGCCGCGCGCGGCCGCGACGAAACCTACCCGGCGTGGGCCGTGGGCGGGAATGATCCGTGAGCCGCTGCTTGGGGCGATGCCGGGGCGTGCGGCAAGATTCTCTGGCGGCGGTAAGTGTCGCGTGTGCCACGAGAGCAAAGAACAGGTTGCCAGGGAGTCCGGCCACACTCCCGTATTGCAGCGTGCTTGACGTGTTGCCGGTGTTTCGTCACAATCGCTGAAAATCCGCTGTTGCCGACAAAACTGCTCCGCATGTCCCTGACCTTACCGCCTTTGCTGTACCTTTCCGCGGCAGACGTCCGCCGGGCGCTGCCGATGCCCGACGCGATTGCCGCGATGCGCGAGGCATTCCTGCAACTCTCCTGCGGCCGGGTCGTGCTCCCGCCGCGCGTGCGCATCGACGCGGCGTGCGACAACGGCGTCGCGCTCTTCATGCCGTGTTATGTACACGAAGGGAACCTGTTGGGACTGAAACTGGTTACGCTCTTCGAGCGGAATCCCCAGCGGGGGCTGCCGCTGGTCCAGGCGTTGGTGATCGTAGCCGACGGCACAACGGGCATGCCGCTGGCGGTCATGGACGGCGCCAGCCTGACCGCGCTGCGGACGGGCGCTGCCTCCGGCGTAGCCACCGATTGCTTGGCCCGCGAAGACGCCGAGGTAGCCGCGGTGTTCGGCGGCGGGGTGCAAGGGCGGACGCAACTGGAGGCCGTCTGCTGCGTGCGGCACATCCGCCATGCGAGGGTCTACGATGCGGACGCTACGGCCGGCGAGCGCTTCGCCGCGGAAATGACCGAGCGGCTCGGGTTGCCGGTCCAACGGGCGGCGGATCCCGCCCAGGCCCTCGAGGACGCCGCCGTGGTCTGCACCGCGACGACTTCAAGCCGTGCGGTTTTTCAAGACCACGAGCTGCCGCCGGGGGTACACATCAACGCGGTCGGCTCTTACAAACCCGACGTGAGCGAGATTCCCTGCGAGACCGTTTGCCGTGCCCGCATCGTGGTAGACCACCGGGCATCCGCCCTGGAAGAGGCCGGCGATTTGCTGCTGCCGCTGCGGCAAGGCCGGATTCGTAAGGAGCAGGTGCACGCCGAATTGGGCGAAGTGCTGGCGGGCCGCGCCCCCGGACGGAGCAGTGCCGGCGAGATCACGCTGTTCAAGTCGGTCGGGGTGGCGATTCAAGATCTTTTCGCCGCCGCGCGGGCGGCGGCCAACGCGCGGACGTTGCATTTGGGCATCGACCTGCCGCGGTGAAAGTGCCCGGGCTGAATCACGCGGTAATCTGATACCGTCCGCGCTGTTGGCGGCGCTGCCATGAATCGGCCTCGGCGTCGCCGACGATCCGCTCCGCCTGCGGGTCCCACTTCAGCTTGCGTCCCAGCCGTAGCGAGATGTTGGTCAGGTGGCAGGCCGTGATCGTGCGGTGCTGGATCCAGACCGGCGAGGCGGGCTCCTTGCGGGTCTTCACGCACTGGAAAAAGTCGCCCATGTGGTCCGGATCGGGACGGACGCGCCACGCGCCGGCGGGCAAGGGATTCTGCCCGAGCTCGTCCACCGCCTTGCCGTGAACTCCGCCGCGGTTCACGAACACGCGCCCCCGTTGGCCGATGAACATGATGCCGTTGCGATTCATGGTCTTGATCTCGTCGGGCACGTCCTTGCCGAAGAGTTGCTCGATTTGCTCGGGCGAGGTTTCCTGGTGCGGCTGCACTTCGCCGTAGCGCAGCCGCTCGTTGAGCGAGGAGAAAAAGAGCAGTTCCACGCCATTGGCATAGAGCATCCGCGAGAAGAAGCGGTCGGGGGTGTTGTAGTGCCGGGTGCTTTGTGGATTGGGAAACAGGCCGCGGGCTTCGACCGAGACGGGACCGCTCAGCTCGCAGTCCATGCCCCAGTGGGCGATGTCCATGTGATGGTTCCCCCAGTCGGTGACGATGCCGCCGGCGTACTCGTACCACCAGCGGAAGTTGGCATGCGTGCGCTGCGGGCAGAATTCGTGTTCGGGGGCCTGGCCTTGATACAGCTCCCAATCGAGCTCCGGCGGCACCGGCAGGGTGGCAAACGGGCCGCCCCTGGTGCTGAAGTACGGCAGCGCCACCCAGACCTGCCGCAGCTTGCCGATCCGCCCGTTGCGCACCACCTCGACGGCGGTTTGGAACTGCCGCTCGCTGCGCTGCTGCGTGCCGACCTGCACGATGCGGCCGGTCTGCTTAACGGCTTTGATCAACCGCCGGCCTTCGTCGATGGTCAACGTCAGCGGCTTCTCGGCATAGACGTCCTTGCCCGCCGCGCAGGCCGCGATGTTGACGGCCGTGTGCCAGTGGTCGGGGGTGCCGTTGACCACGACGTCGATATCCTTGCGGTCCAGCAATCTGCGGTAGTCGCCGTAGAGGTCGGGCTTGCCGCCGATGAGTTGCCTGGCACGCTCGGCCTGGCGCCGGTCCACGTCGCACAGGGCGACGATCTGGCCGAAGCGGGCGGCGGCCTGCATGTCGTCCGAGCCGCGCCCGCCCGTGCCGATCACTCCCACGTGCGGCCGGTCGTTCTTGCTCCGGGTTTCCGCGGCGCGGGCCTTTCGCCCCGCGAAGAAGTAGGGAACGGTCACCGTCGCAGCGGCCCCGTGGGCGACCGCTTTCAGAAACGCACGTCGATGGGTCGATCCGCGCAGCATGGGCAAATTCCTCCGAGTTCTGGATGGCTGTTCTTCCCGATGGCTGATTCGGAACACTACCTGCGATGGCTGCCTCGGCGGGCTCATACTACTTGCCCGTACGAACTAGGGAAACGCGCAGGCCCACATTGTAGCCGCGCCCGGTGAACCAGAAGCGGGCGGCCGAGCGGCATTCCGCCGCCGGGGAGGAGTAGCGGCCGCCGCGGGCCACGTGCTGCGTACCCGCGGGCGGGCCGCCCGGATCGTCCAGCGGCGAGGTCGCGTAGTACTCCTTGTCGTACCAATCCCGACACCATTGCCAGGCATTGCCGTGCATGTCATACAGGCCCCAGGCATTGGGCCGCTTGCCGCCCACCGCGTTTGGCGCCCCCTCAAACCCGCCGTGGGACCATCCGTAGTCGGACAGCGCGCTCTCCTCGAGCTCCTTGGGAACGGCCCTGACGCTGGGACTGAAACCGTACCGGCCGGTGCTCCCCGCCCGGCACGCATACTCCCACTGCGCCTCGCTCGGCAGGCGATACTGGCGCCCCGCGGCCATTTCTTCCGGCAGCTCGGAGAGCTTTCGGCAGAAATCCGCCGCCTCGCCCCAAGTGACCATTTCCACCGGGAGCCGCTTCGTATCCTGTCCGGCCACGTGGTCTTTGCCTCCGCCCGTGGCCGAGAATTCGCTGGGGTTCGTGCCCATGAGCCGCTCGAACTCCCCCTGCGTCACCGGGTACACGGCGAGGTAGAAGGGCTGCGTGATCCGCACGCGGTGTTGCGGCCCCTCGCTGGGCACGTGGTCCTTGTACCAAGTTTCGCCGCTGGGCGTGTTCAACTCTTCCTCGATCAGCTCCTTGGGCGAGCCCATCTCGAACTCGCCCGGCGGGATCAAGACCAGCTTCATGCCGATGGAATTGGTTATTTCCAGCGGCATGCCCAGGTACTCAGCCCAGCGCCGCTGATGCGCTTTCGCTCGCTCGGCAGCAAAGGGGGCAACGGCGGGGCGCGGCGGAGGCAACTGGCCCCGCAGTGCTCTCACTTCGGCCAAGCGCTGCTCGACCTTGCCCTTGACCCGGCCGGGCGGCAAGGCCACGTCGGCTTGACGATACCACCGCCCCGCATGGATCTTGATGGTGCCGGCCTGCGAGCGCTCGCCGGCCAAGGCGATTTCCCACCACGCGTCCGCCAGGGCGACCAGCTCGTCGGGCTGCGCGGGCGGCGAGGCCAATTCGCGGTGGGCGAGGGCTTGGAGCGTCTTGTCGCTTCCCCGGTCCAGCAGGGGCAGTCCCTTTTCCCACTCGCCCCGGCTGAAGCACAGGGACTGCCCCACGGCCAAATTCGCCTGCGGGTTTTTCGGGTCTTGTGCGCGGGCGGCGAGCGCCTGCTGAAGTTCTTCGATTTCCTTTTCCGCCTCGATGAATCGCTGGCGGAAAGTCTTCAGTTCCAGCGCCAGGTTCTTGTCCCGCAGTCCGCCCCACTTGCCGGCGGCCAGTTTCTCCAGTTGCTTGGCGGCCTCCAGGTTGCCTTCGTCGACGGCTTCGTCCGCCACGTCCAAGATTTGCTCGATGATCCACTTCCGCGCGTCGGGCGTGCGGGCATCCTTCGCCCAACCGGTCAGGATGTCGGTCTTCATCTCGAAGCGATCGGCCTCGAAGACGCCCGCCACCTGGTCGATCATCTGGAAAGCTGTCCCCACGTCCCTGGCGGCCAGCGCGAGATCCGCGGCGATGAGCATGCGCACATACTGCTCGGCCGGATCCCCCGCCTGGTCGAGGGCCTGTGCGAACAGCCGCCTTGCCAGGGCGACCCTGTCGGCGGAAGCCGTCGCCTTGCCGATTTCCGCCTTGAGCGAGGCGTCGGCGGCTTTCCTGGCCGATTTCCGGGCAGCCTCGTCGGGGACTGGAAATCTCCGCTTGACGGGCACGGCGCAACAGACGCGCAGGCCTAACGACGAACCGCGTCGTGCGGGATCGACCTTATCGCGGGCCGCCGACCAGCAGTGCCCCGCCGGGCTGATCACACAACCGCCGCGGGCCACGCGGAATACGCCCGTGGAAGCGCCGCCCGGATTCTCCACGGGCGACTGCGCGTAATAGTCCTTGTCGTACCAGTCCTGGCACCACTCCCACACGTTCCCGTGCATGTCGTACAGGCCCCAGGCGTTGGCCTGCTTCAGCCCCACCGCGTGTGTCATGCCGGCGGAGTTGCTGCTCGACCATCCGTAGTCGGACAGCGTACGCTCATCATGCTCCTTGGAAACGGCCGGGTCGCCGGAGCTGAAACTGTACCGGCCCGTGCTCCCCGCCCGGCAGGCGTATTCCCACTGTGCGTCGCTCGGCAGGCGATAGCAGCGTTGGGCGGCTTTCTCCTCCGGCAGCTCGGAGAGCTTTCGGCAGAACTCGACCGAGTCGCCCCAGGAGACCGTCTCCACCGGCAGCCGCCGCGTATCCTGTCCGGCCACTTGGTCCTTGCCGTCGCCCGTGGCGGAGAAGCCACTGGGGTTCCGCCCGATCACCCGCTCGTACTCGGCTTGCGTCACCAGATACGTTCCCAGATAGAACGGCTGCGTGATCCGCACGCGGTGCAGCGGCCCCTGGCCCGGCAAGCGGTCCTGGTACCGGTCCTCGACATTGGGCGTCTTCAATTCTTCCTCGATCACCTCTTGGGACAGGCCCATCTCGAACTCGCCCGGCGGGATCAAGACCAACTTCATGCCGATGGAGTTGGTGATTTCGGCGGGCATGCCTGCGTACCGTGCCCAGGCCGCCTGGTGCTCTTTGGCCTTTTGGGCGTCGAAGGGGGCCAGCGCGGGCGGCGGGGCGCCCGCCGGGAGTTTCCATTGGCTGTCCACAGCGGGCGAAACCTCGACAGCAGGAGGAGCGGGAGGCGTTGCGGATGCGGGATTCGGGAGTGGAGCCGGCGACTGCGTGCTCGCTGTCGAATGCTCGGCACTTGGCACTTCCTTTATTTCGCCCGCCAGCTCCTCCCTGGCCGGCGGGGGTTTCCGGCTGTCATCAGTGTGCGGCAGAACCTTGACGGCGGGCGAAGGAGAAGGGATTGCGGGTTGGGCGGCCGGCACGCGCGGTTTCATCGTGACCAGGACGGTCACCGCCTCGCCCCGCTTGACGACCACCGTCTTGGATTCCAACAGGAACCGGTCGCCGCCGCCCCGGACCGCAAGCTCGTACTTGCCCGGGCTGAGGCTCAGCGTCCAGCCCGACTTTGCATCGGCGAGCTGGACGCGCTTTCCGCCCTGACTGACGGCCACCTGAACTTCGCGGCCCAGTGTTTCGTCAATGTCGATGACGAGCGTGCCGTGACGGGAAATGAGCACGAGGACGATACTCAAACTCAGCAACAACAGCAACCCGCCCGCAAGCCCTGCCAGCAGCCACGGCCTGCCGCGGAGCTTGGCAAGCACCGCCTGCGCCTTGCCGAGAACGCTGCTCACGGTGTCCTGCCCGGCGCCGACGTGCGGCTGGGTGCGCTGTGCGGCGGCAGACATTTTCTGCCGGGCCACCGTGCTCTGCGACTCGTCCTCGTCCAGGAACGCCAACGATCTCGACACGGCGGCGCCCGCCGATTCGGCCTCGGCCGCCGCCGGCAGCGGGTGACCCGACAACACGGCCCACATCGGCTCCAACTCGGCCACCACCTCGGCCATCGACCCGTAGCGGTCCTCCGGCCGCTTCGCCATCATTTTCTGGTAGACGGCGTCCAACTCGGCGGAGACTTCGGGCCGCGCCTCGCGCAGCGAGGGGACCGGGCTCTCGCGGTGCGCCAAAAGGATCTGCATCAGCGTCTTGCGGGGGAACGGCGGCTGGCCGGTCAGCAGCCGATAGAGCGTGCAGCCCAGGCTGTAGATGTCGGCGCGGAGATCCACGTTGTGGCTGTCGAAGGCCTGCTCGGGGGCCATGTAGTCGCAGGTGCCCATCACCGTGCCGGCGGCCGTCAACTGTTCCGACCCGTCCATCGCCGCCTCGGCCCCCGCGATGCGGGCCAGCCCCATGTCGAGGATCTTCACCGTGCCTTCCTTGTCCAACAGCAGATTGCCCGGCTTGATGTCGCGATGCACGATCCCTTTGCCGTGGGCGTAGCGGAGTCCGCGGGCGACCTGCAAGATGCACTCCAGCGCCTGCCGGACTTCCAGCGGCCCCTGCTGCTTGACGATGCTGGCCAGGTTGCGCCCCTCGACGCACTGCATCACCAGGTAGTACATGCCGTCCTGTTCATCCGCGTCGTAGGCCGTCACGATGTTCGGGTGCGAGAGCTGGGCCGCCGCTTGCACCTCGCGGTGAAACCGCTCCACCGCTCCGGGCTGCTTCATGGCGCTGGAGGCCAGCACCTTGATGGCCGCCAGGCGCCCCATGCGCCGATGCCGCGCCTTCAAGACGACGCTCATGCCGCCTTGGCCCAGCTTGTCGAGCACGACGTACTCGCCGAAAACCAACCCCTTGGTCTTGCCCTGATAGATGGCCTGGGCCTGATACTTCGTGAGCTTGTCGGCTTTAACCAGACTGGCGGCCAGGGCCTCCACATCGCGGGGCAGTTCCGCCGGCGGCAAGCTCTGCTGAAAGGCCGAGATTTCGGCCGCCGACATCAGGCCGCTCTGGCTCAGGCGCTCGATGAATTGCTCGACGGTGATGGCCATGCCCTGGAACCGCCCGCGGACGACGAAAAGCCTTTATTCTCCACCTCCCAGTGTAGCGGCGCGCCGCCCGCGCCGGAAGGCATCTCGGTCCGGGGATGGCCGAAGAACTCGCTGCACCTGCCGCGGATCGTTCTGATCCTGGCGGAAAATCCGGCTCCCGGGTGGTACCCACCCTTGCTTGCTGATGCCCGTTCCGGCCTTCCCCGTTTACGCCGGGCGGCCGGAAGCACATAATGGGGGCCATGGTCGGCCACGGCCGCCGGCCATGGCCGGCTCGTAACTCGCAGGGTGCCAACATGCCTGTGCTCAGCGTTCGCCCGAAGGAGCAGTGCAAGTACGACATTGTTTCGCTGGGCGAGGTATTGATTCGTCTCGACCCCGGCGATGAGCGGATTCACACGGCGCGGCATTTCCGCGTGTGGGAAGGCGGCGGGGAGTACAACGTGGCCCGCGGGCTGAAGCGCTGCTTCGGCAAGGACGCTGCCGTGGTGACGGCCATCCCCGACTGCCCGATCGGCCGGCTGCTGGAAGACCTGATCCAGCAGGGCGGAGTGAGCATGGAGTATGTGAAGTGGGTGCCGTACGACGGCGTCGGCCGCGCGGCCCGCGTGGGCTTGAACTTCACGGAGCGCGGCTTCGGCGTGCGCGCCGCGGTGGGTTGCTCGGATCGGGCGAACTCGGCCGCCTCGCAGCTCCGCAAAGGCGACATCGACTGGCAGCGCATCTTCGGCCGTGACGGCGTGCGCTGGTTCCACACCGGCGGCATCTTCGCCGCCCTCTCGCCCGGCACGCCGGAAGTGGTGCTGGAGGCCGCGGCCGCCGCCAAGCAGCACGGCACGATCGTGTCCTACGATCTGAACTATCGGCCTTCGCTGTGGAAGTTCATCGGCTCTCAGGCGAAAGCCCGCGAAGTGAACCGGGCGCTGGCCTCCTCGGTCGACGTGATGATCGGCAACGAGGAGGATTTCTCCGCCGCGCTGGGCTTCGAGGTCGCGGGCCTGGACGAGCACCTCTCGGCGCTGGACCCGGCCAATTTCAAGCGGATGATCCTCGAGGTCGTCAAGAGTTACCCCAACATCAAGGTCGTGGCCACCACGCTCCGCCATGCCAAAACGGCATCGCTGAACGACTGGGGCGCGATTGCCTACGCGGGCGGCGCCTTCTTCGACGCCGCCTTCCGGCCCAACCTCGAAATCTACGACCGCGTGGGCGGGGGCGACAGTTTCGCCTCGGGCCTGATCTACGCCCTGTTGGAGGGCAAGCCGGCCGGGGAGGCGGTCGACTACGGCGCCGCCCACGGCGCCCTGGCCATGACCACCCCCGGCGACACCAGCATGGCCGGCCTCAAGGAAGTCGAGAAGCTCGTCAAAGGCGGCACGGCACGCGTCGATCGGTAACCCGGATGATTCACAAGCGAGGGCGGGCAACAACACTGTGCCACTGCTTGCTTGCAAGCAGTGCGCGTCGTGAGGCGGCCTCCATTCACTGCTTGCGAGCAAGCAGTGGCACACCCCCATGACCGTCCAGGCTAGAGATCGCCTCGCCTCAAGGACCACGCGACATGACGGCTGATCCCCAACAGCACACGCTGCACCGCAGTTTCGGGCTGTTGCACGCCTCGGCCATGAACATGTCGAACATGATCGGCGTGGGGCCGTTCCTGACCATCCCGATGATCCTCGAGACGATGGGCGGCCCGCAGGCCGTGCTCGGCTGGCTGCTCGGCGCCGTGCTGGCCGTCTGCGACGGCATGGTCTGGGCCGAGCTGGCCTCCGCCATCCCTTCCTCCGGCGGCACCCTGGAATACTTGAAGGTGGCCTACGCGCGGACCGCGCTGGGCCGCTTGCTGCCGTTCCTGTTCATCTGGCAATTCATCCTCTCCGGACCGCTGGAAATCGCCTCGGGCAGCATCGGCTTCGCCCAGTATCTCACCTACCTTGTACCCATGGACCCGACCTGCGTGCAGTGCCTGGCGGCGGGGGTGAGCGTGCTGGGGGTCGTGCTGCTCTATCGCAAGATCGAATCGGTGGGGAAACTCATGGTGGCGCTGTGGCTGGGCGTCATCGTCACCATGGCCGCCGTGCTGGTCCCCGGCCTGTGGCATTTCAATGCCGCCGCGGCCTTCGCCTTCCCGCCTCATGCGTTCACGTTCTCGCAGGGGTTCGTGCTGGGGCTCGGCTCGGCCATGCTGCTGGTGATGTACAATTTCTTCGGCTACTACAGCGTCTGCTATATCGGCGAAGAAGTGCGCCAGCCCGCGCGGACGATCCCGCGGTCGATCCTGCTCTCGGTGCTGGTGGTTGCCGCCATTTACCTGGCGATGCAGGGCACGATCATCAGCGTGGTGCCGTGGCAAGAGGCGATAAAGTCGAAATTCATCGGCTCGTTGTTCATGGAGACGCTTTACGGCCGCACGGCCGGCGTGGTGGTGACCGTGTTGATTTGCTGGACCGCCTTCGCGTCGGTGTTTGCGCTGATGCTCTCCTACTCGCGGATCCCGTATGCGGCGGCGCGGGACGGATTCTTCTTCTCGGCTTTCGCGCGGCTGCACCCGCGCGGCGATTTTCCGCACGTCTCGCTCTTGGTGCTGGGGGCGGTGACGGTGGTGGCCAGTTTCTTCCCGCTGGACGCGGTGATCAGTGCCCTGTTCACGACCCGCATCCTCGTGCAGTTCATCGCACAGATCGGGGCCGTAGCGATGCTGCGCAGGCGGTCCGCAGGCGGCGCCGGGGCTGTTTCGCCTGAATCGCCCGCTGGCGGGCCCCCCACGTTCCGCATGGCATTGTACCCGTTGCCGGCCGTGATTGCCCTGGCCGGCTGGGTTTTCGGCTTCGCCTGCGCCGGCGGCTGGTACATTCTGGCGGGCGTGGCAACGCTGCTGGCCGGCATCGTCGCTTATACTGTATGGCGGCTGTGCGCACGCGCTGAGCAAGACAGAACAGGAGGATAGGACATGAAGTGCTATTGGCTGAAATCCGCTGTCTGGGCTGCCCTGGTGTTGCTGGGCGCAACCGCCCCGTCGGCCGCGGAGGACTGGCTGCAACTGAAGTTCGACGCCCGGCACTCCGGCAACGTGCCTGATCGCAGCCTCCAGACGCCGCTGGGGCTGGTCGGGGCCGTGCCGCTCAGCGACGCCGTGTGTACCGCGCCCGTCGTCGCCGGCGGCCGGGTGTATGTGGTCGACGGCTCGGGCGTGGCCTTTTGCCTGGATGCCAAGTCGTTGGGCCTCCTGTGGCGCACGCCCACGCGCGGCGGCCTGAAGAACTGCAACAACATCTCTTCCCCGCTGATCGTGGGGCGCTATTTGCACTTCGGCACCATGGGCGGCAGCTACTACGTGCTCGATGCGGCCGATGGCAGCATCATCAAGGAGATTCCCTGCGGCGAGCCGATCTTCTCCGCGCCCGTGGCCGGCGGCGAGCGGGTCTACTTCGCGACGCTCGGCTCGCAGGTCTATGCCCTGACGCCCGACGGCCAGGTGTGCTGGAAGTGGGACTACGTCAAGGGGCAGATCGGCTTTGCCGGCGACCGCTGGAGCGGCGCCGCCTGGCGAAAGTTCCGCAACGGCCGCGTGAGCAACGTCGACATGTTCGCCTGCTCGCGCGACATCGCCCTGGACGGCCGCACCGTGGTGGTTCCGGCCGGCGGCTGCGTCGTCTGGCTTGCGGACACGGGAACGCGGGCCGAATTGCGCCGCACGCACGCCCAGTACACGGCGACCCTGGGACTGAGCATCGGCGAGGATGGCACCGTCTACCGGCAGTGGCACTGGTTGGATAACGGCGGCCAGGTGGACATCCTCCGGCCCGGCAAGGTCAAGCCGGACGAAGTCCTCGGTCGCGGACTGGACCGGCACGGCTTGGACGTGGCCATCGACGCGACCATCTTCCACGGCAAAGAGGGCGCGGACTTCGTGGCCGGGACCCATAGCCACACGGAAGGGCCGCTGCTGAGCTTCTCTTCGGTGAGTCTCCGCGGCCAGGACGTGTTCCGTTGCCGGCCCGAGCAGGGTTTCGGCCTTTGCCGGCACTCGCCCGGCAGGAAGCCTTACGCCTACGAGGGCTGCTATCCGTCGATCGCGTCGCCGGCGCTGGTGGGCGACAAGGCGGTTTACGGCGGACTGGACGGCGCGCTCTACGTCGTGCCGCTGGCGGGCGGCCGGGCGTGGTCCTTCCGCACGGCCTTCGGCAAGGCGATCACCGCGCCCGTGGCCGTGTGCGACGGCCGGGTGTACTTCGGCTGCGACGACGGGTACCTGTACGTGTTGGGCCCCGGCGGCCATGCCCGGCTGCCCGCGAAAGACCTTGGGCTGTGGAAGGTTCGCAGCCCGCTGGCGGGCCCGTGGGCAGACGCCCAGTACGATCGCTGCACCTCGTTTGCCGACGGCGGCAACACGAACGCGGCCGAGCAGGGCCTCAAGCCGCCGTTCAAGCTGCACTGGGTCCGCCGCTACGAGGGCACGACCAAGCATTTCTCGTCTTTCGGCGGCGGCCGCATGTATACGCACACCGCCGAGGGGCAAATCTTCGCCGTGGAAGAGGAGACGGGCCGGCTGCTCTGGCGGCGGTATTTCCCCGGCGTGTTCCTCTCCTACACCACGCCGCTGTACTGCAACGAGCGGTTGCTGGTTCCGCAAGCCGGCCGGCAAACCTGCACGCTCCGCTGCCTGGACGCCGCCACGGGCAACCTCGTCTGGGAAGCCCCCTTCGCCGGATCGCCAAGCTGGAACCGGCAGCAGTCGCCGCTGGTGATCAACGATCTGGCCTTCTACATGTTCGGCACGGGCCGCTATGGCCCCGAGCTGCCGGAAAAGGAGAAACTGCCCTGGCTGTTCGAGCACCAGAACGTGCCCGGCTTCCCGGCCAGCCACAAGCCGCTGTTGCGGGCCTATGACCTGAAGACGGGCCGCGTGGCGTGGACCAGGGACTTCTCCGAGTACGGTTCCGGCGGCGACGAGGCGGGCATCTGCCGCCTCGGCGACCGGCTCTTCTACTCCTGCTTCTTCGGCTACTCGGCCAAGCTGCCCTCCGGCCGGCCCGGGCCACAAGGGCTCACCGCCCAGATCGAGCCGGCGACCGGAAAGACCGTCTGGCTGACCACGAAATACTCGATCCGCGGCGGCTCGACGCTCTCGGCGGCGGACGGCCGGCTGTACCTGGGCGGCTACAACGCCCCGACCGGCAGCAAAGAGTGCCGCGTCTGGTGCCTGGACGCCCGGGACGGCGCGCTCGTCTGGGAGTCCGATCCGGTCGTCTGGGCGATCCACGTGCCAACAATCGGCCCGGACTTCGTCTTCGTCCACACCCAGTACAAGGACAGCTACTTCCTGGACAAGGCGACCGGCAAGCTCCGCTCGACGATGCACGACAACTACAAGTGTTCGCGGCTGACGCTGGCCGGGCAGTACCTGCTGGCGCCCGCCATGGACGTATACGACGTGAGCGACTCGCGCCATCCCCTTTTGCTCAGCAGCGGACCGCGGCTGGACACCAGCGAGTGTACCGGCGCGTGCGCGTCCAACGGGCGGATCTTCTACACCGGCCAGGGCGGCTGCATGCAGGCGTCGCTGGTCGGCCGGTCGCGAGAGCCCTGATGACCGAAACTGTTCTCCTCGGGCCATCCCCCGGTAACCTTGGGACGGGGGAACTGGTAGAATAGGCGGAGTGCCACCCCTTGTTCGCGCTTTGGTGGAGGGCCACATGAGCAAGACACCCACGCGAAGCAGACGGCGGGACATCGCCAATTCGCCGATGCCGAGCACGCCGGCCCAGGCTTCCTTTGACGAGGTGATCCGACTGATCGAGGTTTCGCGGGCTCGTGCCGTGGCCTCGGTCAACACGACGCTGATCGATCTCTACTGGAATATCGGCGAGTACATCAGCCGAAAGATCGCCGCAGAGCGGTGGGGCAAGCGAACGGTTGAGGCCCTGGCCGAATACATCCAACGTCGGGAGCCGGCAGCCAGCGGGTTTTCCGCCCGCAACCTTTGGCGCATGCGGCAATTCTTCGAGACCTACCAAGACGAGCCAAAACTCGCAACACTGGTGCGAGAATTGTCCTGGAGCCACAACCTGGCAATCATGAGCCGCTGCAAACGGGGCGAAGAGCGGGAGTTCTACGTGCGACTCGCCGGCCGCGAACGCTGGACCTTCCGGGAATTACAGCGGCAGCTCGCCGGGGCTTTGTTTGAGCGAACCGTGTTGTCTCCGGCAAAACTGTCAACACCGTTGACAGAATTGCACCCCAGGGCCGCAGGCGTCTTCAAGGACAGTTACCTTGTGGAATTCCTCGCTCTTCCCGCCGGGCACTCGGAGGCCGACCTACAGCAGGGCCTCGTTGAAAAGCTCAAACAGTTTCTCATTGAACTTGGGCGTGATTTCTGCTTCGTCGGCAGCCAATACCCGCTTCAGGTGGGAGGCCGTGATTTCTTCCTGGACCTGCTTTTCTTCAACCGGGCTCTCAACGCCCTGGTGGCCTTTGACTTGAAGATCGACGAGTTTCAGCCGGAGCACCTCGGCAAGCTGGAATTCTACCTTGAAGCCCTCGACCGCGACGTTCGTAAACCGCACGAGCGGCCGTCCATCGGCGTCCTGCTCTGTGCCACGAAGGACCACGAAGTGGTCGAATACGCCTTGAGCCGGGCCGTGTCGCCCGCACTCGTCGCCGAGTACCAGACCCGGTTGCCCGACAAGAAGCTCCTGCAAGCGAAACTCCACGAGTTCTACCAATTGGCCGAATCGCAGGCCGTGGCGTCCGCAAGTGTCGAGAGCATGCCATCGCGTCATGCACAGTTGCCCGTTGCAAAGCGGCAAAGGCACAATCGCAAAACACCGCCCAAGACGGCACGCAAGAAATGACCGACGAACCCGAGGAACTGGGTTTTCACAAAGGAACTGTGAGGGCCGAAAGGGGCGGAGTTGTTGACGCTGGCCGGGCAGTACCTGCTGGCGCCGGCCATGGACGTATACGACGTGAGCGACTCGCGCCATCCCCTTTTGCTCAGCAGCGGACCGCGGCTGGACACCAGCGAGTGTACCGGCGCGTGCGCGTCCAACGGGCGGATCTTCTACACCGGCCAGGGCGGCTGCATGCAGGCGTCGCTTAGCGCATCCTCTGGCAGGTAGTCACGTGGACCGAAGCCGGAACGAGATCCTGCTCGAGGCGGGCCTGGCCGTCGGCGGGCCGCTCGACGCTCGACGGCGAGAGATCGTGCCCGGCGTCGAGGACCAAGGTCTCGCAGCGGAGCGGGCCTTTCCAGGGCAGGTTTGAAAGACGCAAGGTCAGCTTCCGGCCCGCGGCGGAAAAGTTGGTGGCCAGCACCGTCACGCGCTCGTGCAGCCTGTCGATGCCGGCGGCCACGGCCAGGCCCTGTGGGCAAGGGCCTTCCGCGCTGATCCGCTGCGGCGCGTCGACGAGCATCTTGAATGCCTTCAGGGCGTAGAAAGTCTTTTTCGGCACACCGTACTCGTTGAACATGCCGAAACCCTGGATGTCGGCCGAATAGAAGGCCGCCCCGTCCAGCGGCGCGTCCTGGAGCAGTGTCAGGGTCGCCGCGGCAAAGGCGGCGCCCTCGGGCCCGCCCTGCCGTTGGAACCACCGCTGCTGCCGGCCCGCGTCCCCGGCCGGTATTGTGCACCACTCGCTGTCCGGCAAGAAGGCCCATTCGTCCAGCAGGCTCTCGGTCTTGGCGAAGCCTTGCGCGTCGAGCCAGCGGCGGACGGCCCGGGCGCGGCGGACTATCTCGCAGGGATCGTCGCTGTAGGTGTGCCAGGTGAAGAAGTCCAGAGGGGCCGCATCGTGCTTGCAGCGCTGGAAGAATGCCAGGGCCAAGTCCGGCGGCTGCCAGCGGTCGCCCTGCAAACGGCCGAAATAGCCCATGGCCGGCCCGCCGACACTGACGTCCTTGCAGTGCCGCTTGATCGCCTTGGCCGCGGTCACATAGAGGTTCAAGTACTGCTCGTCGGTGCCGGTCCACATCGCCGGGCGGTTTTCCGGCTCGTTCCAGATTTCCCAGTAGCGGATCTTGTGGTGGAATCCGCGGGCCCAGCCTTCGTTGTAGTGACGTACGATGCCGACGCAAACGGCGGCCCATTTCTGGGGATCGGCGGGCGGATGGACGTAATATTTTCGCTTCGTGTGCTCGATGTTCTCGCCCAACCGGAAGAGGATGCCCGACCCGACGTTGACGATCGCTTGCAGATAGTCGTCGGTGCGGCGGAAATCGTAGCTTTCCGGCCGGCTCGGATCGGCGGCAAAGTCGGGGAAAATGGTGTGGATGTCGACCACGTCGGCATTGGGCCAGTGACAATCGTGCAGCCGGGTGAGCGGCACGCCGAGTTCCCGGTGCCGACCCGAAAGGTCGATGGTTTCGCCCGCGTGAATCGGCCCGCCGTTCACACCATGCAGCGCACGGATCGTGCCCGCAGGGCGGCCGCAGTCGATCGTCAGCTCGACGGCTGCGGCTCGTGTCGCCGTGAAGAGCACGGCCGAAAGGGCCAAAACACAGCGGGCGCCGAATAGGGTCGTCTGTGCGTTCATGTTTGCTCTGGCTCCGCAATGGCTTGCGTCACAATACGCCTGCAAAAGGCCGCCTGCAAAACGCGCCTGCAAGAGGGGTCGCGAGTCCTTCTCTTGACCGCTCGCCGTCCCATTATTTCCCGCTGGCCCCGTATACGGTGTCCAACGCCCACTGTGCCCACGTGCGGCGCAGGATGTCTCTGCCCGCCGCGTTCGGGTGCAAGGCATCCTGATACCACTCGGGGTGGTCCTTGAACTTAGCGTAAAGGTCCGGGCCGGCGAGGATCTGCGGGTACTTCGCCTTGAGGCGCTGCAGTTGGGCGTTGTACAACTCGAGGTTCTTCTGTCGAAAGCCATCATCCTTCGCCCAGATAACCGTGCCGACGACAGGGACCTTGTGCGCGGCCAGGATCTGCTTCACCATCGACTCATAGTTGTCGTAGAAGCGCGAGACATCGCCCTCCTCGGCCGGCCGCCCAAGATTGGCATCGTTGGTGCCGTAAGCCAGGCACACGTACTTGCCCGGGAAGAGAGGCAGCCACTTGGGCAGCAGTTTCGTGGCCCCGTCTCGCGCTGTCATGAATCCGAGGCCGCCGCCTTCCCAGATGGGGTTGTATGTCGGCAACTTCGCATGCACGAGCGGGCCAATGCAGTTGGTGACGAACGTCATCATCGTGATCGAGTCGCCGTAGATGATCCAGTCGTCGGTGATTCCGTCGGCCGCGTTGTAGACATCCAGCTTGATGGAGGTCCCGGGGTTGCCGCCTTTATTGTTGGGGTTCTCGCAGAGGACACGGAATCGCAGCCAGTTATTGCCCGCAAACGCGATCACATGCTGGCGGGAATGGTAAAGCTGCGGATCATGGCCGGTGACAAGGGTCACCCAATTTGTCGCGGGTGGGCTCTTTGCGCCCCCAGGCGCTCGATTCCCTTCAATCACGTAGGGGCCGGGCATGCGATAGCTCGCGCCCTTGATGATGCTGCAATCATACCCCTGGCCGCCGCCGTACCAGACCACAAGGATCTTCGCCCGTTGGGCCGCGGGAACGCCGGACAGGTCGTACGCCAGCCAGGCAGGCGAGCTGAACACGGTCCATTCGCAGTCGGCGATCCACTTCCCCTCCTGCGCGTACGTCGCATTGTTGCCATACGCCGCCGTGCCGGCCGATGCGTAGGCCGGAACACCACGGCTAATGATGGGTTGGGGGGCAATGGCCGCCGGGACCTCTGCCGCGGTGGCACAGGCGGCGGCAAGCAGGACAGCCGTCACGGCGAGCATGTGTGCGATGGCGACAGAATCGAATCTACGGATGCCCGACGCTCCGGCCACAGACGCCGTGTTTGCTTTCCCCGACCCGTTCATGCTTTTCCCCGCCGTTTTTATTTCTCCGCCTTCTCCATCGCGGCGATCTCCTCCGGCGTGGCCTCGACGGCGATGCGGAACTTCGTGCTTCCGTAGGCTGCATCGTTCGGGGCGTCGCCCACACCTTCGTGGTAAGTAACGGTGTTTCTGCCCCAATGGGCGTGTTTCTTGCCAGCCGCTTCGTCTTTTTCGCACGAGAAATAGGGGTCGACTTCATCCACGCGGCGATCGAGCACAAACGCGTCCCGCAGCATTTCGAACGCATTATCGCTTATCATGTCATATAGTCCCCAGGCATTCGGCTGTTTGGACTTCACCGGCAGACACTCACCGCGTGCGCGCCCCGCGCTCTTCTGGTCCTGGTATTTCACATCCAGTTGCGGATTGGAGGTGCCGACGCGGGCCGCGTATTCCCATTCGGCCTCCCCGGGCAAACGGACCGTTCGGCCGTTCTTCGCCGAGAGGATCTGGCAGAACTTGTTGACCTCGGCGCAGGTTGCGTTCCGCACCGGGCGTTGCGGGTCCTTCAACGTGCTGGGGTTGTTGGGCATGACCGAATCCCACATCTCCTGGGTCACTGGGATTTCCGCCAGCCAGAACGGCTTGGTAAAGGTGACCATGATCGGATACTCGTCCTGCCAGCGAGGCTGAACGTAAAAGGGCTTGAGAAACAGGAACGATCCCCGCGGCAAGAGGATGCACTTGAGCGACAGCGTGTCGCTGACTTTCAGGATCAACGCCTCCTTGCCGGTCGGCTTGATGGGTTTGTCGGGGGCCAGCATCTTGTCCGGATACTTGGGTGTCACCTGTTTCCTGTCGGGATACTGGGTGAATACCTTGCTGGGCGTGATCCATTTCTTTCCGTCTTTCTCGGAAACAATGCCGGTCACGCCGACCCACGGCTCGCCCCACATGCAGCCCGGCACGTCCTTCGCGCCATTCACGCACTTCGTGGCGAGCTCACCGGGGGTGAAGTAATACTTCAGCCGTGCGCTGAACGCATCATTCAAATTGCGCGCTTGGTTCGCATCCATGCTGTCGCCCGGCCAATTTTCCTTCATGACGGCGTCCAAGGTGGCTGCTACCTCGGGAGTCCCTTCCAGGGCAAACAACGACACCGCATGGCGCGTCTCTTTAGCCGGTTTCGGGGTGCAGGCTTCCTCCAGCATCAGCACGCCCTTCAGCGTGACCTCCGGACTTGCGGCGGCGGGTTTCCCTTCCCCGGCCGACTTGGCCTCCTCCGCCAAAACAGGGATGGCAATTGCCAGAACAGCCAATGACAGTCCAGTCGCCAGCGACAAGCCACGTTTCATACATCCCTCACTTTCCACTTTCTCGGAAGTTCACAAACCGGATTGTTTTACTGATGGCCCGCGGACTGCGACTCGGGGCGGGCCACGACGTTGTGGCCTCAGCGCAGATCCAGGCAGACCAGCTCGCCGTCGTGACTGCGGCAATAGACGCGGCCGTTGGCCACCACCGGCATCGTCCAGCACTGGCCGTCGAGGACTTTGGCGCGGGCAAGCTCCTTGAACGCCTCGGGCGAGGCTGCGGCCACCAGCAGCGTGCCGCCGTCGAGCATCACGAAGAGTTTGCCGTCGGCCAGCGTCAGCCCGCCGCCGACCGGCAAGCCGTTCTTGTCCCAGAGGACCTTGCCCGTCTCGAAATCCAGGCATTTCAGGCTGGCCCTCTGGCCCTGTTGGCCGTGGACGCCGTAGAGGCAGCCGCCGGAGAGCACGCAGGTCTGGCAGTGGTTGTTCATCTCCTTGTTTTCCCAGACCTTGGTGAGGTCGCCGTCCTCCAATTTCAAGAGCGTGCAGCCGCGGCCGTAGCCGCTGGAGATGAAGACCTTGCCGCCCGAGACGATGGGCGTCGCCGCATTGACCCCATAGGCGGTCTCCCACTTGTACTTGGCCGGGGGCTCGCTTTTGGCCAGCTTGTAGATTGCCAGGCCGGCGCCGTTGAAGGAGGTGACGAGCTTGTCGCCGGCTTGGCTGAAGACGACGGCCGAAGCGTAGCCCGCGGTCTCCGCGCCGGCCTTCCAGACCAGTTGGCCCGTCTTCTTGTCCAGCAGGAAGACCACGCCCAGGTCCATAACGACGTTGTCGCCCAAGACCAGGGGGGAGCAGGACAGCGCCCAGCCGCCCTTCTTCACGCCGAAGCGATCGACTTTCTGCGACCATTGCAGTTGGCCTTTGGCCGCGTCGAGGCAGACGAGCGTTTGGTCGTCGTTCAGGGCGAAGACCAGGCCGTCGTCGACCGTGGGCGTGGCCGTGGTTTCCCCGCCTCTGGCCTTGGCCGGCCAGCGCCAGACGACATCGCCGGTCTCCGCGTCCAGACACCAGACAGTGCCTTGTCCCTGGGTGTAGAGCTGCTTTCCGACCACGGTCATACAGGAGTGGCCGGTGCCCACCTTCTGTTTCCAGAGCGGTTTCGGGCTGTCGCCGGACCAGAGCTGGAGGTTCTTGTCGGCCGAGGTATTGTCGCGGTGTGCGCCAAGGTAGCACGGCCAATCGGCCGCGCCTCCCGTCACCGCCCAGAGGGAAACACACAGGCTGCAAATCACGGCGCGTCGCGTTGTCATGAGGCACTCTCCTCTTGTGTGGTGGTGGAACTGCGAATTGCCCCCCCATTTTACAACATGCGGGTGCCCAGTCAACGCGGGGCGGGAATTTATGCCGAGGTCGGCCACCCAAAGGGTACCCGGCGTGGTTTGCGGGCCTGCCGCGCCCTTCGTTCCTCAGGGCGTGCCACCCCATTACCACACTTGTTTCTTCGCCGGTCCTAAACGGTGCGGGCGCGTCCGGGCACGTCACTCGATGCGGTACAAGTGCGTCGCGGTCCGCAGGAACAGGGCCTTGCCCGCTACGGCCGGCGAGGCCATGAAGCCGGCTGCCAGCATGTTGACGGCCAGCTCCTTGTAGGTGCGGCCCGCCTCGATCACCGTGGTCTTGCCCTCGTGCGAGAAGAAATAAATACGGCCGTCGGCCGCCAGGGGCGAGGCCGAATACTGGCCGTCGATCCGCCGCTGCCAGACCATCGCGCCCGAGCCGGCCTCGATGCACGATGCAATACCGCCGTCGTTGACCGTAAAGACCAGGCCTCCGGCCAGCGTGGGCGAGGTCTTGAAGGGCATCCCCTTGGCGACCTTCCAGACAACGTGGCTCTGGGTAACGTCGCCCCGGCCGCCAGGCCGCACGGCCCACAATTCCGAGCGCCCGGAGCCGCTGCTGAACAAGACCATCCCCGCCGCCACCAGCGGGCGGGACGTCGTCGAGAACCCGATCGGATAACAGACCTTCCAGAGTTCCTTGCCGGTCTGCGGGTCATAGGCCATCGCGGCCTTCGAGCCCGCGCTGATCAACTGCCGCTGGCCGGGCGGGCCGATCACCAGCGGCGTCGAGTAGGCCTTGCGGAGGTCGCCGTCGGCGCCGGCGAAATCGGTCGAGCGGTCCGTCTTCCAGACCGTGCTGCCGGTGTGCTTGTCGAGCGCCACCACGTACTGCACGTCGAAGCCGTCATAGTGCAGGAACAGCAGGTTGCCGAAAAGCGCCGGCGAGGAGCCCGGCCCGCGGAAGTGGTTGCAGTGCAGGTCGCGCCGCGTCCAGACCTTCTCGCCCGAGGCGGAGTCCAGGCAGGCCGTGCCGTAGGTGCCGAAATGGACGTAGACCCGGCCGGCCTCGATGACCGGCGTGGGCGAAGCGTAACTGTTCAAGCTGTTGATCGGCTCCGGCTGGTGGTCGTCGAACAACAGGATGTCGTGCAGGATCTTGCCGCTGTCGCGTGCTACGCAGACGGCATACAGCCGCTTGCCGTCGGCCGTGGCGGTCGTCAGCCACACCTGGTTGCCCCAGATGACCGGCGACGACCAACCGCGGTCGTGAATAGGCGTCTTCCACTTGACGGCGTCGGTCTCGCTCCAGCGGAGCGGCAGGCCGACGGCGTCGGAGCTGCCGTCGCCGCGCGGGCCGCGAAATTCCGGCCAGTTCTCGCCGCCGTGGGCAACCACGCCAAAACACATCGCGAAGATCAGTAACCGGATGTTTCGCACGACCAGCCTGTGAAGGAGGGGGGGTAGGAGGTGTTAATCGGCAAAGGCAGCAAAAAGCAAGGGCGTTCGCCCACGGCTCCCGCACGCGCTGCGGCAGCCACCGAGCAACAGGTTGAAGCTATGGGAAGCCTGCGGGAGGGACCGCCACGTCATTTGTCGGCGCCCTCCGCCACGCCGACCAAGGCGTGGACCGCGTCGTGGGAACTCTGTAGCGCCCTGGCCCAAGCGAGGGCTGCCGGCGGCGCGTTCTTGGCCCACGCGGCGGCGACCGCGCGAAGGGCGGCGGCGCGGTCGCGGTCCGGCGTGAGGTCTTCCGCCCAGGCCGCGGCCTTATTTGGGTCTTTGGCTGCCCAGGCCGCGCCCACCGCGGCCGCGGCACCGGCGCGGTAGCCGTAGTAATCGACCACGCCCGCCCACCGTTGAACCAGCTCGGCGGCGGCGGCCGGGTCGCGCCGCGAAAGCTCCACGGCCACCTCGTGGATTACGTGGCTCTTCAGCACCAGGCTGTCGCAGGCGGCCACGAGTTTCAGGGCGCCGGGGACGTCGCTGCGGGCCAGTTGCCGGGCAATGGCCGGGAGTGCGGCTCCAGTGCCGTGGTTGGATTTCTTCGCCGCGTCGCCGGTCTTCTCGTGCATCATGTAATACCGCATCGCAGCCGCGGTGCTCTTTTCCGCCCAGCCTGCCGCAACGCCATCGATGGCATTCGCCCGGCAGCCGCCAGGACCGGCGGGTAATGCCTCGGCCCAAACGGCGGCCGCGTGAGCGTCCTGCAGCGCGTAGGCCCGGCCGACTTCGGCGACGATCATGCCCAGCCGCGGGAATTGCTCGTGCCACTTGCCGACGTTCAGGGGCGTGAAGATCGCACACAACTCGGCGGCGCCCTTGGCGTCGCTGCGCGCCATCTCGCGGGCCACCAGCGCCAGCGCCATGATCTTCGTGTAGCGGTCTTCGATCGTCTGCGCGTAAGCGGCGGCGGCCTGTGGGTCGCGGCTCGCCCAGCCCTCGGCCAGATCGCGGGGAAACGCCTTCTGGAAGTCGGCCTCCTTGCGCGACCCGAGCGCCGCGCGGGCGGCCGCCGGGTCTTGGCGGGCCCACTCGCGGAGCACGCCGCGCAGGGCGTCCACCCGGAATGGCTCGTAGTTGGCGATCTTCTCCGCCATCGCCAGCGCGGCGGCCGGATCGGACTTGGCCAGCTCGCGGGCGGCTTCCATGGGCGCGGTCCGCGGCGTGTTCCCCCAACTTTCCTCCTCGAGGTGTTTCCAGATGAGCTCGTTGGCGAGTTTCGGGTCCTTGCGGACCATGCCCACCACGGCGTAGCGGAGCGCCGTGTTCCGCTCGTCCAGGGTTCCCTGGGTCTTTTGCTTGAATCGCAGGCCCCAGTCGCCCGCCGCCTGCGGGTCGCTCTGGCCCCAAGCGAACATGACGAGCGACAAGAGATCCCGCTTCGCAGTCCAGGACTGGAGCCCATCGGCCAGCTCGGCGGCCCGCGCCGGGTCGGTCTTCGACCATTGTTCGGCGACGGCGTACTGGGCCCAGGTCTTTGCGAAGCGGTCGCTGATCTCGGCCGCGCGTTTTTCGGCGGCGAGCAAGGCGTCTTGCCGCGCGGATTCCGCTGCCGCGGCCGGAGCGGCCGGGACGGCAAAGAAGGGCACAGCAATCAAGCACGCGACCGCGTACTCTCGCGCGCGTAGGGACCGCCTGACGATCATGGTTGGTACTCCCTCAACGTATTCGGCACACTCCGTGTGCCGTCGATTACAAGCGGCACACGGAGTGTGCCGGATACGACGCGGCCCTCCTATCCCAGCCGCACGCTATCGCCCTCTTTGTAATGCTTGTTCCGCAGGATGTCGCGGCAGCGCTGGCGGATGTCGACCGCCAGCTTCAGGGCGGCCGGATCGGCGGAACCGGCCAGGGCGGCCTCCTGGCGGATGCGCTTCACGATCAGGCGGCAGGCCTGCATGCCGCCGTCCACCTCTTCGCCCGCCCCGCGCATCTGCGGATCGAACTCGCGGATCCTGGCGCCCAGGTCCGGCGCGCCTTGCCGCACCAGGTCCTTGCAGTAGTCCAGGGCCATGCGCCATTCGGCGGGGTGGACGCACGGTTTGTCGTGCTCGACCATCGCCTGCCACAGCTCGCGCATTTCCCGGGCGATGGGGATCACCCGCCCGGCCAGGTCGCGGGCCTGGGGGTTGCGGGCCTTGGCGTCCTCGGCCAGGCGGACGACCCCGTCCGACCAAACCAGGTACTCCTGAATCCGCGCGTGGGCCGCGTCGAGGAAGTCCTTGATCTTCTCGATGGAGCTCAGCGCCTCGTCGGCGACCATCAACGGGTCGTTGCGGCGCGGGCTCTCCTCCCGCTCGCCCAGGTAGTAGAAGACCAGGCCGCCGCGCTCCGAGCAGGTTGCCGAAGCGGTGGGCTTGCCGGTGCCCGCCGCACCCGTGCTGCGGGTCTTGTTGAGCCCTTCCAGGTCGAGGATGTACTCGCACGGGCCGGCCCCCAGCGTGTCGCGCATCACGTCCACCAGGGTCAAGGCGCTTAAGGGCGTTTGCTTCACGCGGTCGCGCGGATAATTGATCGCCAGCAGGAACTCGGGCACGGCGACCTTCCGCTGGGTCATCATGTGCGTGAGGCTCGTTTCCAGGTAGAGCCGCCACTCGTGGCCCGAGAACCAACTGGGCACGTGCGGATGAACGAAAACGTCGCTATACGGGGTGTCGCCGGCGGGCGGGAGCAGCGGCACGGGCAGCGTCTCGGAGGCCATGCCCGACGCCGCGCCCACGGCCGGACGCTTGACCAGGATCGTCATCCACTTGGCGGGGAAGGGCGGCTGCCAACCTTCGACCAGCAGGGTCGCGTCCTTCTTGGCCGGACGGAGGTCCCGCTCGAACCAGGTCCCTTCCCGCGCCACGACCGCCACGAACACGCTCTTGCCGTTGAAACTCACCTGCGTGGCGGTGAAACGGCGGTTTGCCCCCGTGCCCTCGCCCAGCAGGAGCACCTCCTCGCCGCCGTCCTTGGGCCAGGTGATCATGCCGAGCGCCGCATGGCCGTCGAGCAGGTTGACGATGAAGTTCTCCGCCGGGGCGAACACCTTTTCCGCGCCCGTCTCACAGGCGTCGTAGAGCACGTCGTTGCCGAAGAAATCGGGGAGGAAGGAGAACCGCGCGGGTCCGCCAACTTGCACGGCGGCGGCGCCGGTGCCGGGCTCCAGCTCTACGAAGCACTTGCCGAGTCCCAGCTTGAGCCGTGCCTGGACTTCGCCGGCGGCAAAGCCCACGACGGCCTGGCCCTCGTCGCACTCGATCAGTTTCAAGCGATCCAGCCCGCCGGCCTGCCTGCCGCGGCTGCCCAGGAGCGTCAACGTTTGCCGCACGCCGGCGGCTTTGCCGTCGCCCTTGGCCAGCAGCACGATCTCCTTTCCGCCCGCGGGAAACAGCACCGCCAGGGCCTGGTTCTCGACGGCCAGCCCGCCGGCGAAGGGACCGTTGGCCGATCCTGCCGGCAGCGGTTTCCAGCCTTGCCGCGCGGCGGCGTCCGCCGCCTGCAATCCCGCGCCGCGCGGCAACTCCCACGCGGCGACCGCCGGGCCGGCTGCCGGGGCATCAGCCCGCGCCAAGCTGCTCAGCAGCACGATCCACACTGCCGGCATCGCCGCCCTGATTCCGACTGCACCGCTCATGCGAGGAATCCTCCATTTCGGTAGAGCACATTCCTGATTGTGGCGGACGCCACGCGCGCAGTCAAGCGCCACGGGACGGCGGGGATGGAGGGATGCGCCCCTGCGTGGCAAGCCCGGGGTTCAGCGAGCCTCGATGAACCTCGGGTCGGCCCAGGTCCGCACGGTATAGGCGTCGCTTACGAGATCGTCGCGGCGCGTGACGAGCTTGATCTGTTTGGCGGCTTGCAGGTTGCCGGCCACCAACAGCCGCGGCCCGTCGGCGGCAGTCATCAGGCCGCTCTGGGTCCGCAGTTCTCCGTCCACGTAGATCTCGAAATTCACCCGCGTAGCGGCGGAGGAAATGCCTCCCCGCTCCCGCGTGCAGTTGGCGTAGGTGCCCACTTCGGCGGCGAAGGCGACAAAGCCGGCCCCCTGGATGTTGTACGTCGTCTCGTGCTGGGGCGACGCCCACAGGCCGCGCGCGAAGGTCTTGCCGGCGAGCTGGAAGGACGCCTTGGCCGCGTCCTCACGTCGCACGCCCTCGAGCTTGTCGCCCGTGCGGTTCACGCGACTGTAGAAGGGCTGGCCGTCTCCCTGCTCGATCCACCAAGGGCGGGGGCCTTTCCAATCGCGGCTGTAGCCTGCGTCCACGTGCCAGGTCATGCGTTTGCGGTCCAGGTCGTTCAAGTAGACCGCGTGGCCCGCCGGCACCGCCGGCCTGCGGTAAGGCGGGATGACGTAGACCTTGATCTTGTACTGGTCGGCGACGGCCCCTTCCGCGGCGGTGAGGGTCAGGATCGGCTCGAGCGCCGCGCCCTCTTTCTGCCTGGGGCGGGCCACGATCTTCACGGGCACGGACCCCAGCGGCGGGATCAGGCCCGAGGCCGGCTCGGCGGCCAGCCCTTCCCAATCGCTGGCGATTTTCCAGGCCTGCGGGCGGGGCGTGCGATTCAAGAGCGTGAATTCCTTGGCGTCGCTGCCGTCCACGGGCGGGTTGAGGACGGGCTCCATGACGTAACGGATCAGGTTGGGCTGCTCGGCGCCGGCGCCGCCGCCGGTCCAGAACTGGATCTCGCGGCGGAGCTTCAGCTCGACGCCCCGCTCGACCCGCGCCAGGATCCGCACCGGATACGTCGTGCCGGCCGCCACGTCGCTCACCTCCAGCGTGCCGGAGACGTCGCTGCCCGGAGTCAGCGTCTTGCCATCCAGGAGGATGCCCAGCTCCTCGTGGGCGGCGGCCGTGCCCTGGGCTTTTTCGGGCACGATCCAGGGGTCGGCCGAGGAGGCCTTCCAGGCCCGCGGCCGGCCCGACCAGTTGCGGAGCCGCAGCGCCAGCCGCGTCTGGCCCAGGGCGGGCACGGTGATTTGCCCGCCGGTGAAGGTCGTGCCGGCCACGGGCGCGCCGCTGGTGGAGCCGGCCACGCTCTCGGTGTAGACCATGCTGAGCGACGTTTCGCCCAGCGAGGTCCGATCCACGTCGAGCCCCGTCTTCTCGGCCACCTTGGCGGCCGCCAGGTAAAGCCGCCGCGAGCGCTCCTGCCAATTGCAGGCGATGTCCATTGTGCCGTAGTCCGTGCCGCCCGCACCGACGTGCAGCGTGCCGCGGAAATGGTCGTCCAGGACCGTCTGCACCTCGCGGGCCAGATCGTCGGGCAGCAGCTTGCGATCGAGCATCTGTTCCAGGTAGATGCGGGCCTCGGCCTCCTGGATGCCTTCGAGCATGGCTTCCACGCGGGTGCTCGACTCGACGCCGCCAGCCCCGGGCCAGAGCGTCTGCACGCAGGAGCGGCCGACCATGCACCAGTAGCCGCCCTTGACGCCGTCGAACCAGGTCTTGTTGAAATAATCCGCGCCGATGCGTCCCAGGCCGTTGAAGCCGCAGTAGATGGCCCGGTCGCACATCACCCGCCAGGAAAATGGCGTGGAGCAGCCCTCCACGCAAATCACCGAACCGCCCGTGCGGCCCATGAGCAGATGGATGAACGGATTCTTCCAGCCCTGGAAACTACGCTGCGTCAGGTCGACGCCGTAGGCCCGGGCGGCCACGCGGAAGGTGGCGTCGGGGCCGCGGGCGTGCCCGGCACAGGTCCAGGCCACGCCCGGCGCAGCCTGGGCCAGAAGGGGGATAAGGCCCTTGTCCGGCACGTCGTCGAAGGTCTGGCCCCAGTACATCACGTCTTCCAGGCCAAGGGTCTTCATATGTTCGCAGAGCGACCGCGCGAAGGCCCGCCACAGCGGCCCGCGCGCGGCCTCCTGCTCCGGCCCCAGGCCCACAACTTCCTCCCGGCCGGTGGTTTCGTCCAGCACTTTGACTTCCGCGGGCGCGGGCACCGCCTGCATCACGTCGAAGCAAATCACCTTGGGCCGGCCCTGGATCTTGCCGGCCAGGGCCAGGTAACGATCCATCAGCGCGTAGTCGAACGCGAGCGTGCCGTCCTTGCGGCGGATCCAACGGATCAGCGTGTCTTCCCGGTTGCCCAGCTCGGAACCCATTAGCACGGGGACGAAGAGCCAGCGGTTGCCGATGCGGGCCAGTTGCCGGAACGAGGATTCGATCAGCCGCCAGTGCTCGGGCGACCAGAGTTCCAGTTTATAGGCCCGGGCGACGCCGTAAGGCGATTGCTCCGACTGCACAAAGGTCTGGAATTCCTGCGGGTCGGGCACCCGCCAGGCAATCACTTCGGCCTCCAGCGGGATTTCCAGCACGGGGACTGTCCCGGCGGCGCAGCCGTGGTCGGCGAGAATGGGACTGTCCCCTTCCGCGCGGATGGTGAGCTTGCCCCGGTACACGCCCGCCGGGGCGTCGGCCGGAATCCTCAGCGATAGCCAGATCGGCTGACAGGTGCCGGCCGGCACGCTCTCCGGCGGGGAAGGGCTGACGTGGTCGAAGAACTTGAAGTTGCGGACGTAATTCCGCCTGGCCTCCTCCGGCGAGACCCCCTTGGGACACGGGCCGTAGAGGTTCCGGCCGTCGCTGTAGCGGCTCAGCGCCAGCTCGGTCGCCCAGCAGTGATCCAAGTCCCCGGACAGGCAGCGGCCGGAGCCCAGCGGCGCCAGCTCGTCGAGCCCGTGGCCCACGAGGTACTGGACCTTTAGGGCCGGGGCGGGGATCTTTGCCCCGCCCGGGCCGGCCAGATCGCCGGCCGTGGCCCGCAGGCCCACGAGCGGCCGGTCCGTGCCCACGCCGAGCTGGGCGGCGTACGTGCCGTTGCGTCCGCCGACGAAGCGGACGCGGCCCGCCGGCCAGCCCGGTGGATTGAAATCCCGATCGTAGAGCCGCTCGTGCAGGTCGTCGACCCACGCCTGGAAACCCGGCGGACGGACCGTACACGACGGCACGGCCGCCGACGCGCCGCGGACCTCCACGTTCACCAGGCCCACGTGGTCCCAGCGGACGTTGTGGCCCATGTCGCCGAGCCAGCCGCAGAACCGCTCCGTGCGGGCCCCGTGTACGATGATCGGATGGTAGCGGCTCGTGCGGAGCTCGATGGCCAGCACGTTCGTGCCCTTGCGGAGCAGCCAGGCGGGAATGACCACCGGCCCCAGCACGCGGTCGCGGAGCCGCATCAAGCGATCCCAGCCGGCCCGATTGACCGCCGTGTTGCCGTAGCTCGTGCGGTACGCGCGATCCCGCTCGTCCACCGGCGCCATGTCGAACGGACACCGCAGGTCTCCGATCCAGTCGCCGAAGCTGGGCTTCCCCGGCAACTCGTCCTGGGCGGCCACGTAGGCCTCGGCCGGATAGTCGGTCGCGAAGGTCTCGGGACCTGGCGGAGCGTCCGGCAGGTGCCCCCGCGCGATTTCCTCGCCATTGATGAACACGCGGGCGCCGCCGCGGTAGGCCAGCCGCACCGTCAGTTCGCCCGCCCCGCCTGTATCCGGCACACTCCGTGTGCCGCTCGATGGATCGTGTACCTGGAAGTAGGTCCGCAGGTAAAGGCCGCGGAACAACAAAGTGTTGGTGGCGCGGAACTCCTGCCCTTCCAGCGACAGTTTCGGGAAGCCGAGATACTGGCGATCGAAAAGGTGGTCGTCGAATTCCGGCTGCATCCAGTCCGCGGGCGGCGGCAGGCTCGACAACACGCCCACGGCGGTCACGTCGTCGCCCATCTGTCCCATGTAGAAGCGATAGCAGGCCACGTCGCGCCAGTCGGTTTGGGACCAATCATAGCCCTTGCCCGCCAGCAGTCGCTTGACGTACTGCTCGACCCGCGACAGCCGCGGGCCGAAGAGCTTCGCACCTTCGCTCTTGAGCGCGTCGCTATTGAGGCGCATCGGGCCGAACTGGCTCCAGATGCGGAAGTAGCTGCGGCGGTCCAGCACCACGTTTTCGGCCGCAGGGAAACTCCCTTTTGCCACGGCACTGCCGCCAGCAGAACCGGCCGGAACAGGGCCGGGCGATGGCTCGCTTCGCGCCGACAGCGGAGCGGTCGCCGCGACTGCGGCGGCCAGCAGAACGTACGATCGAAACAGGGAATCCGCCATCATCGAACGATCTCCGCCTATCAAATGCTTGTGGTGCAGGCGTCCCGCCTGCATGTCCGACGCAGGCGGGACGCCTGTACCACAATCACGTCACTTTCGCTTTAGCGTCACGCGCTGTTTCGTCTGGGTAATCCGCAGCCCCTGGATCGTCACCAGGCCCCAGCGGTCGGCCGTCGCTTCGCCGGAGGCCATCGGCCGGCCGTCCTCGGCCGCTGCGGTCCAGGCAAACCGCTCTCCGGGCGCTGCCTTGAATCGCTGGCAGCGGCGCGGGGTGAGGTCGGTAGTGGCCGAATCCTGCGGGCTGCCGGACTTGCCTTGCTTGTCCGGCCGGGCCAGCCACACCGTCACCGCCCAGCGGTCCGGCTCGTCCAGGATGCCCGCGGGGTCCCAGCGCTGCCAGAGGTTGATGCCGCCGAACTTGTCGGCGTGTTGCTGGAAGTCCTGATCGTACTTCCCCGGCCGGTACTCTCCCTTGGGATTGTCGCAGACGGGGCGGGCGTCCAGCGAGCACCGCGAGAAGGCCGGCAGGGACTGGTGCAGGCGGATTTGCGGCACCATCTCGCGGAGGCAGCCGCTGGTTTCGCCGAAACCGTTGTCGATCCAGGTGGCCGAGAAGGCCCGCCGGGTCTGGCTCATCGCCGTGAGGAACTCCTGCCAGGGCTTGAAGCCGAAGTCGCCCAGGCAGTGGTCGGGGAACGATCCGTAGGAGGGAGCCACTACGCAGAAAGGCAGCTCCGCCGCCGGGTTCTCGCGGATCCACTTGGGCAAGTCCAGGTAATCCAAGTGATTGACGCCCAGCCAGTTCTTGCCGCCGCCGGGCGGTCCCCAGCGCCAGGCGTGCTTCCGGCCTTCTTTCGAGGTCTTGTAGTTGTTGTGCCCGTCGCAGAGCACGGCGGCGAAGGTCTCGCCGTAGCGGAGGCAGAAGGCGGCCGACTGGCCCCAGACGTACACCCGCTGGGGGTCGATGAAGAAATCGGGCTTTTCGACGGCCCAGGCGGTGGCGGCCAGGGCCCGCCGCTGCTCGTAGTTCCACACCACGCCGTCCTCGTAGCCCCGCAGCGTGCCGGTACACTCGTGCTGCCCGGCCCAGAGCGTGCCTTCTTCGGCGAGCGCGACGGTCACGGCCCCGCCCACATAGCGCCGCGCCCCGTGCCAGCCGGGATCGCCGATCTCGGTGGCAGTCGAGCCGTAGCCGGCAAGATTCAGGTACAGGCCCGCGCGGTGCTCGGCCGAGGGCTCCAGGTCGGACCAGCGTGGGATGCCGATTTCCACGACCCGCGGGAATTGCACCAGCGGCGGCTCCAACCAACACACATACAAATCGACGGGCGATTGGCCGGTATGCCGCGGATCAACGGCGCGGGTGCGCTGCTTGATAATGGCCGGGAAACGCGCGGGCTGCTCCTCGACGGCCCCCGCAGCGTTGCCGCCGGGCGTCAGTTGGGCCACCGCCTCCCGGCCGTCCACGGCCACCGTCACGGCGTAGTAGCGCCTGCCCGGCTGCGTTGCCGTGAGGACGGCCAGGCCTGTGCCGCGGCCCAACGGCGGGCCACCGTCGGCCAGCCGATAACGCGTCACCACGTCGTCCCGCAGCAGGTTGCCCGGCCGCAGCGGCGAGCCGCTCTTCCGCCCCGGGCCCGGATGCTCGGTGTTCTTCACCGCCAGGATGTACCAGCAACTCGTAGCCTCGGGAACCTCGCGCACGAGCTCGGCGGCCGCAAGGTTCTCGACGGTGATCGGCCGGTCGCTGCGGTACACGCGGTAGGTCACGTCGCGCCGGGCCCGCGCCTTCAGCACGGCCTGCTCGAACTTCTCCCAGGTGGGAGCGTCGTCGCCCACAACATCCTCGGGCTCTTTCCAGGTGAGAAAGGTCTGCCCGCTGCGGTGCTCGACCTTCAGCCCGGTGACGACCGGCCCGGCGTTGGCTAGGGCGGCGCGGAAACTCACTTCCAGCACGGCCCGCTGGAAATCGGCATAGCCCAATTGCAGGATCGTGAGGCCTTGGTTGGCGTCCGGCCGAGCGACCCAAGCGGCGGCGGCTGCGGTGGCGTCGAAGGAGCGGTGCAGCGGCGGCCGGGTTTTCAGCGCCCCGGCGCCCTCGATTCCGGCCGGCACGACCTTGGTCGCGAAACACCCCCCTTCCCGCACGAGCGGCACGTGCAGGGTGGCCCGCAGCACCTTCGTCCCGGCCGGCAGGGCCGACAGGTCGAACCGCACGCTGCCGGCCGTCGCCTTGAGCGTGCCGCGATGCTCGCAGGCGGGCGCATTGCCGAACGTGGTGGTGATGAAGCCGTCGGCCGCCAGGCCGTGGGTGCTGCCGGCGGCGACCAACAGCCAGAACGC
>Ga0326727_10005354_pt1 | contig 36829 bp, 40 predicted proteins | sample MB2enrmetagenome_FD_207643 | JGI IMG/M metagenome (GOLD analysis project Ga0326727, IMG submission 207643) | Lab enriched peat soil microbial communities from McLean, Ithaca, NY, United States - MB29MY | ecosystem: Environmental > Terrestrial > Soil > Wetlands > Peat | place: USA: New York... | reverse complement strand
AACCAGAGGGACCGCACAACACAGCCGGACTATTAAGCGCAACGACAGTATAGCACACATCCGAGCAGCAGGGCCTGGAATACAGAAGACGATTCTAACTGGATGGCGGAGAGGGTGGGATTCGAATCCACGACAAAACCTACCTACAACAACGTACAGAGCACGGACGGCTTACAAATACCCCGAAGAACCCGCAAGACCATGTTAAGTGATTGCGAACTGATTGCGCCCCCTCCCCTCTAAAATGGCGGCCAGCCTCGACATCGAACCATCATCGCGTCACAACGGCGTAACATTGTGCAATCGCAGCGCCACACAGCCACAATGTCATGGCGGCGCAGCGGTAAGACATCGGGATGGCGTAACGTCACACCATTCAATCGTTGTAGCATCACACCATCGCAGCATTACGGCGGCGTAACGGCGAAGACGCGTAATGCTGTAGCGATTAACAGTCGCAATGGCGTGACATCGTGATGGTACAGAGTCACGGCATCCCGGTATCACAACCCTAAGACATCAAGACGCCACAGCGCCGCGAAGTCATGGCGGTGCGAATCTATAGTGCTGTGACGATGTAACGGTGTGGCTGTATAGCGCCGGAACATCATAGCTTCAAACTGTCGCACTATTGCAACGCTGTGATAGTAAAGTGCCGCGACATCATACCCTCGTAGCGACATAGAGTTGCAACATCAAGCAATCACAGTATTGTGACGCTACAGCATCGCATAAATCAGCGAGAGGTCAATCCATGAAGAAGAATCCCGGAGCCAGCGACTTAGCCGCGCGACTTGCCGCCGCAGCGAGGCAACCCGCCGGAATGAGTTCTGTGCCTGCAGCACCTCAAACTGCGCCGGAACCGGCTGCGAAACCTGTAATCGTCCGAGCGGTGGCGGAGCCAGCAAAGCCTAAAAAAACAAAAGTGAAGGAGCCACAGACCGTTCCCATTACCCTGCGTCCGGACAGTTCCCTATGGAACAAGTTCGTGATAAAAGCGTCCGAACGAACTCGGGAGGAGGGCAGGGTGGTATCAGCGCAACAGATCATGCTTGAAGTCTTAGAACGGAGCGAGGCATGAGTAAAACCAAAATCGTGTTCTTTGGCGGCAGCAAAGGCGGCGTTGGTAAGTCCACAACGTCCCATTTGGCATGTCTGGGTGCAGTTCTGTGCAATCAGGCCGCCGCGTATGTGCTAACTGATCCGGATCGGAAAATACGCAGCAAGGGACGGCCCTATGAAGTTCTCGACGGTACGGACCCTAAGGAACTGGCAAGAATCCTGAAGGCTAGCCAGAACACAACGGGCGGATGGCTGATCATCGATGGGGGCGGAAATCGGCCAGCTTTCGATTCGGCGATTGCCGAAGAAGCAGACCTCTGCATCTTCTCATTTCGTCCATCTCACGAAGACATGGACACCGTTGCCGACGACATGGAGCGAATCCCCAGCGCTCTGGCATGGCCCACAGCATGGCCCACCAATCTATTCGCGATTCCGGCCGCGCAGTCCTTCATCAATCGCTTGTCGAAAAAGTTTCCTTCCCGCGTGATTACAAAACCAATTCCCTTCGTTAATTCAGCCTCAGACTTGCTTGCCGAGTCTCTCGATTCGCCGTCGTCTCCCGTGCGGCGGCTGGCGCGCAAGGTATTCAGCGTCATGGAAGATCAATTCGAGCGGCGCAGCGTTAAGTCTGCGAAGCGAATGGCTAGCTAGCGGTTACTAGGCAATCTGGCTTTTGATAAATGCGTCAATGTCGCTTTCGGGCGCTCCGGAGTCACGCATCGCGTCCACGGTCGCCTGAACTTTATCCGCAAGGGGCGGGGAGGGGATGGCTGCGAGCGGTGGCACCGTTTGCTCGACTTCACCCCGAAGCCGCGCCAGGCGCCCCACCTTGCTCCGGTTTCGTTCCTGCTGCGCGGCCCGAAATTCCTCGCCGGATTTGTTCCACCAGGAAATCGCGACTTCATGAATCGGCGCGCGGGCATGGCGCCGCCGTAATTCGATATCGACGCCCATATCCGACAGGCCGTTCACTTCGAGAAGGGCAGGGTCCACCACCTTCCTTCTGAAATCGAGCCCGCGCTCATACGTGTTGGGCGGAACTCCAAGCAGATCCCGGAATTGCTCGTAGGACATGGTCTCCACGCAGTGCTCCCGGTTTGCGCGAAGGCACACCAGCTCATAGAGCGCGATCGCATATTTGCTGGTCATCGCATAGGCGACCTCGCACCGGATGCGTCCCCAACGGTTAGACTTGGCGAGCACGACACGCAAGCGTTTCGGAATTCCGAACTGAACCGTCCCGTCCTTGGATTCCTCTTCGTCCGTGTCGGTGAATTCCAGTAAATGCGTCTCCATGACACGTTTCTTGTTGGTGCGCGCGGAGATATAGGTCACCTTCACTTCGGTACGTCGCAAACGTCGAAGGCTCTCTCTGACGCGGTCGTTGCTTTCGTGTTTCGAAGACGCTTTACGAAGAGATGCCAGCGTGATCTCCCATTCTGCGTCCGGTTCGACGAGCCGGTCACTGTCGTGAGCGATCTGCAGCAACTGATTGAATATCGCGCGGTCCGACGCTTCAAGCGCGTGCGCGCCCGCGATCTCGATCAGCTCGGCTGCTTTGGGAAACCCGTGAAGGTTAGTGTGTTGATTGACGGTGAGGCTCATGAAGCCGATCTATAATGCGACGCGTCTTAATAGGCAAGTCGTTTCGTCAATCGCGAGGTCCAGGCGACCGCCCGTTTGGTCGCATTTATCAGCCGCAATGGGTCCGGTGTCAACGGCGTTTTTCTACACGCCCGTTTGGTCGCATTTGCTGTTTCAATGCCGAGGTTGCGAGCCGCCCACTTGGTCGTAATTGGCGGAACGGCTACAAGACAAGCGCGGCTCCGCATGCCGCCCGTTTGGTCGCATCTGAATGCGTGGCCACAAAATTCTCCTTCGATAGACAAGCCGCCCGCTTAGTCGTATTTCGAGGGCAGACGTATCGCATTATTTCCTCTCTACCCGGCCACCAGAGCCAACGAGAATCGCTCATCGACCGTTACTTCGAGGCATGCCGCCCACTTAGTCGCATTTGTCCGCACGGAATCGGCAATGCCGCCCGCTTGGTCGCGTTCTGACGCCCGTCAGGTCGCAGTAATCCGCCCCTTTAGTCGTTTCAAATTGCCCGTTTGGTCGCATTTCGCCTGCTTAACCAGTTGTTTCGCAAATTTTTTATTACCCCTGAATATGAACTTAAAGAGAAATTGAACTTTCACGATGTGGACAAAATTGAGACCAACTCATTTGGAAGCTCAAGCCCTTCGAGGGCTCTCGCTTCCCAAGGAAGGGAAACCCTTCCTTGACTAGCCCAATGAAACACGGCGGGGGCAGTAGATGCGAAGACATTCTTTCGATCCGCCCGTCAGGTCGCATTTCACTTCTACCATCAACCAATTGCGATCCCGTCCATTAGTTGATTTCAGTCATGCGTTGATTGCATGTTTGAAAATGTCACGTTATCGTCTGCGCACTTGGTGATCGAAAGCAGCGCAGGGGAGGGTGGTGCCAAATCTCAACGAAGCATTCAAAATGCTGGATATTTTCGCGAGTTGCGGGGCGCAATCCTTTGTCGTCACCAAGCTTGAGCTTGAATGGCCGGGACATAAACAAAAGATATGGGGCAAGCACTACTCGCTTGATGACTTGCGTGAAAAGCTGCCCGGCATTGTGCGAACCTCCGGCATCAAGCAGCCGATGAAGCTTCCGGACGACTCGGAAGTGATGACTGGCGAGAATGTCGTCATCCGTCCGATGGGTTCTGGCGTTGCGTTTGTGCAGCTTGACGACCTGAAGACCCAGGAGCAAATCGACCGCGTCCGTCCCGCCGCCTTTATCATCCATGAAACGAGCCCCGGCAACCGCCAGGCATGGATAGCGGTATCCGGAGTACCGGACGGCAAGGAGCAGTTTAAGGAATTTACGCGCCGCGTCCGGCGCGCAGTAGGCGCCAATGACAAATCGGCCTCTCATGCCACGCGTCTTGCCGGCACAGAGAACTGGAAAACCAAATACCTCCCCAACCCTCCGACCGTCACCATTCTCGAAGCGCATCCCGGCCGCATCATGACGCCGGCGCAGCTGGAGGAGCTTCACCTGCTGGCAGAACCGGAACGAACCGCATCGGTCGTGGACCTACGCCCCCACCGTGCTTCCCGCCAACCGGACCGCGAGCGGCAATGGCCGGACTATGAGCGCTGCTTGCTGGGCGCTCCGCCGGCCAGTAGCGGGAACGGGCCGAGCCGCAGCCATGCGGATTTCTTCTTCTGCAAAATGGCGGCACAACGGGGCTGGAGCATCGAGGAGACTGAACAGAAGCTTCTTGAAGTCAGCGAGAAGGCGAGGGAGCGCGCTAGATGCGGCGACGACGGCTATGCCCATGTCACCGCCACGAATGCAGCCGCGGCTGCTGAGGAAGGGCGAAGGAGGAGCAGGGGGTAGACACCTAATAAGGACCGCCGGGAGCCGCCCCGGAAACGAAAGGGCGTACTGCAGAAGCGAAGATAAGGCGAATATGCTAACCTAAAGCATGCGGAACAGCTTAAGGGCTGATTCTCCACAATTTGCTGTTGTTTTCCACAGAATTCACCGCTATGGTGAATTGTGGTGCGATGCTATACTTCCCTGCCAGCGGGCTTACCAAGTGACACGAGGCGCAAAACGAAAAGAAAAACCGGCACTGTCCGACGGTATGTCCGTCCGAGCCACTATCAGCTTTCCGTCTGATATTTACAAGACCCTCGAAGATATCGCGCGCCAGAAGAAGGTTTCCCTGGCGTGGGTCGTGCGTGAGGCAACCGAAGAGTACATCGCAAATAAATGGCCGCTGTTTGGCAAACCACACGGGGAGACGGTCTGATGGGCGCGTCCGCGAAGACGAAGAAGAAGACCCAGCTGCAGCTGGTCAAGCCGGTGGAACCTGCCGCGCCGCTTCCGGTGCTTCGCACGATTGATCTGTTTTCAGGGGCTGGAGGCATCACCGAAGGATTCCGGATGGCGGGATATGAATGCCTTTACGCCAACGACTGCATGCCGGAAGCGATGGAAACATTTCACCTCAATCACCCCGAGGCCTGGGCGGATTGCCGCAACATCGAAAAGGTGGAACCGTCCGAAATCCGCGCCAAACTGAAAATCGCCAGGGGCGAACTCGATGTGCTTGCCGGCGGCCCGCCATGCCAGGGGTTTTCGATCAATGCGCCCGAGCGCTTCCTTACCGACCCGCGAAACAAGCTCTTCAAGGACTATGTCCGGTTCCTTGAGGAATTCGAGCCCAAGGCCTTTCTCTTTGAGAATGTGCCCGGACTGCTTTCGCTCGGCGACGGCAAGGTGCTCGACCGCATTCTCCGTGAATTCGCGCGGCTCGACTATCACGTCACCGTGAAGATTCTGTTTGCCGCGCATTACGGCGTTCCGCAAGAGCGCTGGCGTTTGATCCTGCTTGGGTCGAAGTTCAGCGAGATCCAGCCGCCGGAGCCGACGCACTATGCCGCCGGTCGTGCGAATTTCAGGGGAGGGGGCGGCGTCCTCACATTCCGTCTCACTGAGTCCGATAAGCACCGGCTTCCGCGCGCCGTTACCGTGGGCGAAGCCATCGGCGACTTGCCGCGGCTGAAGATGGGGGAGGGGGCTGAGACGATCGGCGACACCGGCAGCGAAATCAGTGACTACGCCCTTGCGATGCGCAATCCGGAGGGCCTCACGTACAATCACTTCGCTGCGAAGCTCTCGAAGCAAAACGCCGAACGCATGCGCCACGTAAAACCAGGCGGATCGTGGCGGGACATTCCGCATCATCTTCTGCCCAAGGGCATGCAGCGCGCACGGAAATCCGATCACACCAAGCGTTACGGCCGGCTGAGCAACGAACGCCTTGCGGGCACGGTTATGACGAAGTGCGATCCGCACTGGGGAACCGTATTCCTTCCCGACCAGGACCGCTCGCTGACGGTGCGCGAAGCCGCGCGCTTCCAGTCTTTCCCCGATAGCTACAAGTTTCTCGGACCCCGCGTCTCACAATACGAACAAGTGGGCAACGCCGTCCCGGTCCTGATGGCCAAAGCGATTGCGCGTCAAATCCGCGCACATCTCGAAGCACACGGAGCCGTCCCTGCGATTGCCGCGAAGGCAGCGCATGGCTAGCAACATCACCGAACTTTTTGGCTACAGCCCCCACGACCAGTCGCCCGCGGCCAAGCAGGCGAGGAAATCCCAGCAGTGCCCCTTCCTGCGCCAAACCTGCACGAAGACGCTGAGCGATGGCACGATCAGCGGCATGTGCACGCTGAAGCCGATGACCAGCGGCCCCGTCATCTGCTGCCCGGTCCGCCTCTATGCCAACGATTACCAGATTCTTAAGGATGTAGGCGTACAGGTATTCGGCGGCGGCCTCGATCTCGTGACCGGCAGCGACGTTGCCGGCTACCGCGGCAATAATCCCGGCAAGGCCGCGATAGCGGTGTTTGGCAAACGCTGGGGCAAGGAACTGCGCCTTCCCAGCCGCGCGAAGAATCCAGGCGGAAAGGTAGGCGCTTATTTTGTGGATTGGATTCTGGCGCACATCGACGCCGCCGGAAAGCTGCTCGGGTTTGTTGCCATAGAAGTGCAGTCCATCGATACCACCGGAAACTACCGTGCGGAGCGGAAGGCTTATTTGGAAGGCCGCCCGTTTGCTGGCAACAGCACTGCAGGGCCGAATTGGGAGAACGTGAACAAGCGCATCCTCCCACAGATTATCTATAAGGGCCATGTGCTCAGGCGCGAGCCGCTTTGCCAGAAGGGACTGTTCTTCATCTGCCCCACGCCCGTCTACAACAAGATTGCCGAACGCCTTGGCGGCAACCTGCAGGAGATACACCAGCAGGCAGGGTCAGTGACGCTGATGCGGTATGACATTGGCCCGCTCGTGCCCGACGGCCAGATCCGTGCGCTCGAATCTGGCGGCCAATCGACGACGACAATTGACCAAATCGCGCTGGCCTTTACTGCCCCGACGAATTTGCCGCCTGCGAAAGTGTACGAGCAGGCGATTATTGCAGAGCTGTAAACCGTGAACCGCAGTGAGAACATGCGCCGCATCCGCAGCAAGGACATGCGTCCTGAGCTCGCGGTGCGTTCACTCGCCCACAAACTTGGTTACCGCTTCCGGCTCCACCGAAAAGACCTCCCCGGCAAACCGGACCTTGTGTTTGTGTCACAGCGCAAGGTGATCTTTGTTCACGGCTGCTTCTGGCATTCGCACCAGGGCTGTAAATCCGCGCATATTCCTAAGTCCAATCTCTCCTACTGGAAACCCAAGCTGGAACGGAATCAGGCGCGCGATGCAATGAGCCTAGAAAAACTTTCCCGCGATGGCTGGAAATGCCTGATCATCTGGGAGTGCGAAACAAAAGATGAAGTCTGGGCCGGAAAGCGGATTAGGAACTTCTTGAGAAAGTAAACATGGCAGATAAGGGCGCGCACTTTTACCGCTGCGACTTACAGGTACACACACCCCGCGACATCAACTGGACCGGCAGCGAGCGGGTCACCGACGTTGACCGGCGGGCCTATGCTGCTTCCCTTGTGCAGGCATGCAGGGATCGCGGGCTTCAGGGCATCGCGATCACCGACCACCACGATATGGCATTTGTTGAGTATGTGCGGCGCGCCGCTGCCGAGGAAACCGACGCGCAGGGCAAGCCTCTGCCCGCAGAGCAACGGCTAGTCGTTTTTCCGGGTATGGAGCTGACCTTGAGCGTCCCGTGCCAGGCGCTTTTGCTGTTTGACGCAGATTTTCCGGTGGACATGTTTTCGCTCGCGATGACGGCGCTTGCGATAACTCCGAGCCTCGCGGCGGCGCCAAAGACCGCCGAAACGCAGCGCCTAACCCACGTCCAGTCACTGAAGCAGCTCAAGGAAGAACTGGACAAGCACACCTATCTCCGCGACAGGTACATCATCTTCCCTCACGTCGGGGAGAACGGCCAGTTCTCTCTGCTCCGCAAGGGCCAAGCCGCAAAATACACGGAGATGCCCTGGGTAGGCGGGTACGTGGACGGCGAGATTTCCAAGCTTGGTGACGGCAACCGCAACATTGTTGAGGGAAAGGCGAAAGAGTGGGGGAACAAGCGGATTGCCGTGTTTCAAACCTCTGACAACCGGTTTGAAGATCACCGTGATCTCGGAAAAGCCTCCACGTGGGTTAAGTGGGCTGTACCAACCGCCGAAGCTCTGCGGCAGGCTTGCCTTGCGCAGGAATCACGAGTCTCTCAGTCAGCGCCATCTTTGCCTTCCGTTTCTGTTGCGAGTATCAGTGTCAGTAACAGCGTCTTTCTCGGCCCTATTGAGCTCGCCCTTAATCCCCAGTACAGCGCACTGATCGGAGGCCGCGGCACCGGAAAATCAACGATTCTTGAATATTTGCGCTGGGCGCTATGTGATCAGCCTCCGGGGTTTGCCGATGATGAGATTCCGAACTACCAAGCGCGCCGCGCGCGCCTCATCGAGCAGACTCTGAAGCCGGTAAGCGCTACGGTGCAGGTAAGGTTTGACGTTAACGGCGTGCCGCACACTGTCCGCCGCAACAGCGTGGACGGTTCCCTCCAGATGAAGATCGCCAACGACGACATGCGCCCCTGCACGGAAGAGGAAGTGCGTTCCCTCCTTCCAATTCAGGCGTACAGCCAGAAGCAGCTCAGCGATGTCAGTGTGCGCGTCGAGGAACTCGCACGCTTCATAAGGCGCATAGTCGGAAAACGAGGGATTCGGAAAATAAAGATTCGGGGGAGGCGCCCCGTCGCACGCGGCTTGCCGCAGGGTGTCGCCCCACGGAGCTGGCGTCATCCAATGAGATAGGGCCACAATCTCACCCAAGATTTTCTCGAAGTTCAGTGATGGGCTTGGGCCAGACGGCCCGGACCGATAATAGGCTTCGATCCCATTCGCAAGGGCGCCGTAATAATCGGGAAACCCTCGTAACGACGCCCAATCCTGTGCCCATTGCCTCATTAGCTGGTCGAGCGTGAGAACCGACGGCATTCCTCGGGCGATGGAACTGCCCGCTCCGAGGATTATAAGGAGTTTCTTTCTCATGTCCGCAATTTGCCCGCCTAAAATTGTCTCACTGTCGCCGTTAGCATGGATTCCACTTGTAGGTGCATTAGGAGTTGCGTCCGCGCACCAGTCCAGCGAAATCCGCATTACGTACCTGAAGCTCCTTGGCAGTCCCCTCGGCGCGTGATAATCCGGTTTATCAAGCACACAACAATAGTTCTCCTACGTACTCGACAATACGGTGATCCTGCCCCTCAGGGTCGGTGTGAAATCCATTCTGGATTTGGGCTAGAGCCAGAAAAGATGGTTGCCGAAGGAGAGACTCGTGCCACCCGCCGACTACAGTGCACAACGCTATTGCGCGGCGGCGAGCGGGGATAGCGTCTGCATGATCTCCATAGTTGGGGTTACCCCTTTATCTGGGAGCGCCGTCCACTACCTTCAACTCTTCATCTTCCCAGCCGTGTGTAACCTCTTTTTCAGTAACTCCGCCGAAGGTTGTCTATACCTCCGCGCCAGTTTCTCAGTGTGAGTAAACGCACGAAACCACAACCCGACCCAAGCCTCTTGCTTTTCAAGAAGTTGCTTTATAACGTTCGGTAGAACCTTTGACATATCATTCGGCGAAAGCTCGGCCAAGTCAAGTTTCGCTAACAAAATCTCTATCTCCAATTGCAACTGTATCCCTCGCTCGATGTCATCGGCGGACAATGCCGCCGCCGCGCGTTCCCGATAGTTAATCGCCTTTGTTATTTTCTCAATCGCTAGATTTGTATTGCCAGATTCCTTCAGAATTCGTCCCCAGTTTCGCATTATGTATCCGCACCACAGCAGATACATCGGGTCATCACCGCTCTTAGCCTCAGGAGATCGCTGTAGAGCGTCAAATGACGCTGAAATTGACTGTTCTGCGCGCACGATGTGTTCATTATGGTTATTTGCCTTACTCTTTAAGCCTTGTCCTAAGAATAAGAGAAGTTCCGTTAATGCTAAGTAATCCGTGCGCAGGACTTCAAACCACCAGTATGCCGCATTAGTTGATGTATCCAGCTCGGTCCCAACAGATAGCGAGTTAGCAATGCTTCTAAGTTCGCCCAACGGAATCTTAGTTGGGTCTTCGCTGTCGGCCACAGTATTGTATTTTCCTATCGCCGAAACTAGTCTACGAGCTACGTCAACGTCGGGTGTAGACCACGTCCGCTCCATTTGTTTGCATACATCCACAAGCTTATGTAGATCGCCGGTGTAAAACGCTGGCTGGATGGCGTGGATGATGACCTCAGCAAAGCGGTGATCCGGAGGTTCCTTTAGGTCGGCCTGGCTGAGAATCCACTGATGCCAATAATGCCACTTTATTAAGACTTCGCTTGGCTTAACATGAGGATACTGCAGTTCATTCAAAAAAGTGTTAACAATTGTTTCGCTCATCGCTGGAATGGAAGCAAGAGCAATTTCATGCGCTCGAATACCCAAAACATCTGATGGTAAGTCGGTCCGTTTGATGCCTATTAAAAATAGATGGAGAAAGGCGGGCCTTAGTCGTGCGGCAAGATACCCGAACTCAAACATCAGGTTTGGACGGAACTGGAGTGGTGCAGTAGGCGACTGCTCGTCCTCTGGCGGCCATTGAGCAAGAACAATGGCGCGGAGAGCAAGGTTCATTTGCTTGATGACCGTGCCGCCGAGGAAGAAATCATGTGCATCGAGATTCGTCGTGCCTCCGACTTGTGGTTTATACCCAAGCTCCTTCAGTTTTAGAGACACCGCCTCAGCCAGCTTCGAATTGGCACCCCAAACAATAAAGATCGATTCCTTGTTTCCCATGATCAGGTGTCTGAGGTTCAGGGTGGGGGACTATTCCATGTTACCCGAAGACAGGTAAACATACCGTAGGTTCGTTGGCAAGGCCCCATGCGCTGAGTTATCGTCTGGCTTGGAGTGGTTTCGCGGGGCTGTCAAATAATCAAGTAGATTCAAATCCTCACCTTTTCATACTCGTCGAGCGCCGTCTCGTCGTTGCGCCGGTCGTAGAGCTTGGTGGTACGCGGGGAGGAGTGAGCGGCCATCGTTTGCGCGTGCTCCAGCGTGCCGTCGCTTTTCAGATAATCGGTGATGCCGGTTGCGCGCATCGAATGATTGCCGATACGGGTTTTGATCCCAGCCTGGCGCGCGCGCCGTTGAATCATCCGGTAACCGTCCTGCTGAGTCATGCGGTGCGGTGTCCCGGTAAAGCGCCCCGTGGTGCGAAACAGTGGCCCATCCTTGTCGTCGCCGATGCCGGCTACCGCTATATATGCGTCGAGATAAGCTTCCAGCTTCGGCACGCACGGCGCTTCGTGCTCCTTGCCGCCTTTTTCGTGGAGGCGTATCCACCCGCGCCGTCCCTGGCTGAAGTAATCCCCAACATTCATCTGCAGGACCGCGCCCACACGAGCGAAGGTGTAAATCATCACGGCGATGAGCGCACGGTCGCGCAGACCAGTGAGCGTGGTTGTGTCGATAGAGGAGAGTAGGGCACGCGCTTCCTCGCGGTTCAACACCGGCGTACGGCCTTTGATGACAACATGTTTAGGCCCGCGCACCGCGTGTGCCGGATTCACGTCGATGATCTGGCCGACGACGAGCCAGTCAAAGAGCATGCGTATGGCGGCCAGATGCTGCTTTATCGTGGGTTTGGCAAAACCTTCGCGAAGGCTTTCGATATAACCCGCAACATGCACGGGTTTGACATGCGCCAGATCGTGCACGCCGCGCTCCGCGCAGAATTCCGAGAAGCGGCAGGCAGCGTTGTAGTAGGCGCGGCGTGTATGTTTGTTTTGGATATTCGCGGTGAAGAAATCGAAGAAACGTTCGGCAGCCCTAGCCTGCCCCAGGAAAAGGGCAGGGGCCTTCGGGCCAAACTCAGCCAGTTCAGGCGGAGCTTGGGACGTCACAACTTCCATCGTCATGCGGACAGCTTAAGTTTGTGAATCATTTCTGCGACCTTCAAGTGGTGATCCATCGGCGTGTTGAGACCCATTCGTTTTGTCGTCACTTCGTTAAGATAATCTGCGATTGCCGCGGTTGACGCACTCTTCAGAGCCAATTGGAATACCTGCGGAAGATACATGTGATATTCGTCGTGCGGCCAGCCGTCGATTTTCGAGACGCCGATAGGGTCCCAATCTTTCCCGAGGATCTCATCGATCCGTTGGTAGAGCGCAAGCTGGTCGGGCGGAAGCTTTTGTCCCATGACAGTCTCGTGTGCCTTAGCCGGTACAGTTTCCAAATAAGCGTGTGATAACGTCCTTTATCACACCCTTTATTGTAGTGCGATTCCACAGTATGCTCCGCGGGCAATTCGTTAACGCATGACGCAGAAATGCAACATGCCTGCGGATATCCCAAAAGTCTCTTGGTATAGCCTCTTAAGAAAGACGCAGCATCGATGAAGACCTATCAGCATCTTCTAATATCTATGCTTGCTGCCACCGGCTTTGTCGCAGCCGGAAGCTATGCCGAATTTAGCGCTTGGCGAATATCCGCTGCGCCTGAGACAGCCGCGTCATGGGAACCGTGGTTTTGGGTTCTTGCGACAGTCACGTTCATATGCTTTATCTTTGCAATTGGAAGTCTTGTGACCGGCCTTCGGTCACTGAGAGAATATTTGCTTTCGCGTCGAATGAAGGATTTCGAGGACCGCTGACAAGAGCTTCCGCTACATTGCACCCCATAACCTCTTTTATGTGGTCGCGGTGCGCAGAACATGCTTGCAATGACTAAGCTTGTCGAAGAAAATGTCGTGCGACAGGTGGACTACCATCGAGCTCGCCACTCCTGTCCCCCGAGGTCTCTATGAGCAGCGTAGCCGTCGAACTGTCAAATGAGGAACTAGAGCGCCTTAGCTCGGCCAACATCGAATTCACTTCGATTTCCAGCAGCAACTTTGACGGCCAGTTGCTGAATACAATTCTAATCTCGTTAACATCAGCGGCTTCCATCAAAGCCATGATGCCGCTGTTCTTGGAAATCGCAAAGCGACGGAAGTCAGGCACAATTAAAATTAACGGCCTGGAAATCAAGAATGTGAGTGAGGCGACTATCTTGAAGGCGCTCGAAAAGAGCACGACACGAGAGAAATAGTGAGTGAGAGTCACCTTGACAAGGTCCGGGACCTCATCGGCCTGACACGTGGCCTTTGTATATCCGAGGGGTTCTCTAATTGCGGGTTCTACGTCAACATATTTTCTTCCTCCGATCTACTGTTTCTTTTAGTGCACCCGTTCCTTGCCGGTTTCAGGGTTCTCTCCGTGGTCGAGACTGGCTCGCCACAACATGGCATTAGATAGCTAGTCTCATCAGCTGATGCGATGCCGCAGCGCAAGTTGCATTATTAATGCGACAGAGCAGCCCCGCGCCTTCACGAGAGCGCCGAAGGGGTTGCGGAGTCACGGCTTTAGCGCTGGAAACGCCGCCGCGAAGCGGCCCGCGCGAAAATCCGCCGTCAATTGTCCGTCGTTTGCGTACCGATAGCCGGCGACTGCCTCACTGACGCGGCCGGTGAGGCTGCCAGCGCATGACGCAGTCGGTCTAAGGCCTCTCATGGGATAATCGCGGGATGGCCGACACCGACAACCCGCACCCCAAGGAAGCGCGGCCCTGGACACGAGCGGACGAGGAGAACGCGCTGCTTGAAGTCAGCGAGGAGCGCCGCCTCCGGCGCCTCGGCATCGACCCCGATGCCCCCTTGATTGAAATCTGGACGGAACTGAAGCGAAGAATGAAGATCATCGAAGCCGAGACGGAAGAAGCCGAGTCGCAGGAATAGGCCTCTTCCCCTCTCTAGTGCACCCACAGCCCGGTCAGCTTCGGCGGCGGGACATCCCACGTCACCTTCACCTTGCGCGATTTTGACTCGCGGCCCACGGTGTACCGCGCCTTACCGTAGGCGATTCCGTCCTTGATGACATCCGGCTTGCCTTCGACAACTACGACCTGATGCCTGCCATCAAAGTCCGTCTTCATCGATACGCCTGTCAGCTTGATGTGCTTCAGCCTCCAGTCGTCGATGGTGAATTTCCATCCCTCATTCGTTCCACCCTCGTCCAGTCCCAGATATTCGCCGCCTTCGTACTGCACCACCATCAAGACGCTGGAACCCTCCTGAACCAATAACTGCTCGGGCGGCGTCCGGCCGGATTGTGTCTGCGCGAACGCCGTCAGCGAACCAATTACCAGTAACAACACCCACGTCGCCCACTTTTTCATGGTTCTCCTCTCGTTATTTTTGCTTGGTCTGGTTCTGGTATTGCTGATCAATCCGGTCGAGCTGCCGTTGCAGCGCTTCCTGGTCGGTTTCATAGGTTGTGTTGCAGGTCTCTTGGTACGTTATCGCGCCCGTCCTCGGATTTGTTACCGGCCCACGGGTGCATGTGCTCTTTGGCGTCGTCGGGGCGTCCAGTATTGCCGCCGCCCGCTTCTCGCGCCATGCGACCGCCGCGTCATCCATGCCGATCATCAGGAACAGTTGCTGCCCGTCATCGCGCATCATCAGGGCGGTGTCAATCTGGCTCGCCCGCATGACGTTTTTCTCGACGCCCACGCCGTTCTTGTAGCACTGCTCCACAAAATACAGCGCCCATAGGTCATGGGTCTGGAATTCGCCGTCAAAGTAGCGAAACGCCTTCTGCGGGTCCTTGGAGCCCCAATCCATCAGGTGAATGACGCCGAGGAGCGTCATCGCGCGGGGATTCTTGTCGAGATAGGCGCTGTGATTGATCCAGCAATGCCCGCGTTTATATTCTCCCCTGCGCAGCGCGAAACGCCCGATTTCAAGGGCGGCAACGGGATCGGTGACGCCGGTGCCGGTGTCGTCCTCCTTCGAGTCGTCGCAAGGCCGCGTCGGGTCCAGCGTGAGCGGATGCTCCGGCAGGAGGATAGCGCGCACATCATCGGGGTATGACGCGAACACGTCCGACGCGCCGGCCGGCACAAGGATGCCGTTCACGCGATGCGCCGGCGCGCCCGCGAACGCCATCCGGATTCGTTCATTCTCCTTCGCCCAGAGGGCGGCCGTCTCCTGCCGTTCGACCACGGACTTCGCTATGGCGCGGCTTGAAGAGCGTGGGTCCCAAGTGAGGGAGCATGTGCCCTCGTTCATCGGTCCGGAGATGACCCCGTGTTCCGTACGATCCCCGGAAGCGGCGATCTGGCCGGAGCATTCCATCCAGGTGTTCGGGTCCATGCCGCGAGTGGATACGTTTCCGGGCATGACAAACCGATAGTTCCGACGGATGACGAACTTCCCGCCTGACCACTGCGTGATGATGACGTAATCCAGCTCGTCCCTGGAACCCTCGACAATGTAGTGATCCTCCACCCAGCTGTCGGTCTCGCAAGATTCTTTCCCGCCGTCAGCGCCCCGCACACAGAAACGGAACTTCTCGGGCGGATCGATGTTACGCGGGCCGGTCTGCCCTGCCATCCTTCCCGGAAACACACACGACGACAACAGCAAGAGCAGCATCCCCCTGCCCCACCGTGGACATTGCACAGCGCACCTCCGATGCGACCGTTCGGACTGTTTTCGTTTTGGCCTAATGCTGGCCGTGCGACAAAAGCTGTTTGATCTTTTATCGAATCGCTCACCGCGGCAATAGCGCGGGCTGGTTTGCTCAAGTTAATTTTTGCCTTGAAGGCTTCTATGCCTTGCGCGACTTCGCGGCCCTTGCATGTTCTTCCGCGAGCCCGTCACGCCGCGCACGGATTGCGGATTCAGAGCCTACGCGTGATGCTCCCCCCGAATCCCCAATTGCGCGCATCATCTCACAAGTTGGTTATAATAATCAACTACTTGTATATAATGCTCATTTAATTGCGGTTACGTGCGGACTCATGCTACTTCTGCCCTTTGATCACCGGCAGACAACTACGCGCCGCACGCGCATTGATAGGCTGGGAGCAGACCACGCTCGCGAAGCGTTCACGCGTGGCCATCGGCACCATCCGCCGCATGGAGTCTTTCGGTGGCGAGATTGGCTCGCGCACCTCGACGCTGTCGCAGGTTCAAGCGACCCTGGAAAAAGCCGGCATCGAGTTCCTGAATGACGACAGTCCCGGTGTGAGGCTCCGTCCCCTCACCTCCTCCGAGAGGCGCAAGGACCCGCGCAGGAACTGACGCATCTTCCAACTATTGACTTCGCAGCACGCCGATGTATGGTCCGCAGCGGTACGCTCAATCGAGCGGACCCCGTCCCGGACGCCGCACATACCGGCGTCCGGATACTCAAAGCCGGATACTCCCTGTGTCCGGCTTTTTTCTTGGCTGCTTGGAGTTCTCCAGCTTCAGCCAGCGATTCTAGTCCTTCTCTTCCGGCTCCGGTTTTGCGAAAGGAAGAATTGAGGCTTGTGGCTTGGTCGTCCCGAGGTCGTGCCATATTTGCGCTTCAAGATCCGGACCCCATTTTTCCAGGGCGATATCGCGCGGCCGCCCTTTCAGGTATTCATCATGGTCGCGTTTAAGGATGTCACGCGGATGCGGAGCGGCACATCGCTCGAATGCCTCTTCCATCAGCCTTGCCTCTTCGTCTTCCTCGTTCGCGGCCATCCGTTTTCTTTCCTGGAATAGTTTCGCCTCGATAGTAGTGAACTGTTCTCGCATGTAAACTGAAGATCTGCTTTACATTGCTTCCTGATACCAAGCTGCAGGAATTCTTCCGCATTGACATCGCCCTCGTCCCACCCTAAGACGGTTTTGTATCGATATGGGACATGGACAAGCAATATGTGGTCGGACCAGCAGACGTGAACCATCACCCCCCTGAAGCAGTAGCAAGTGCAGGAATTCAACAATCAACCACTGAGCAACCCAACTCTTTCCAAACGGCGTAGCGCCGCCGAGAACCGCAAGCGCGGACTCCGGATCGACTTTCGGGTAACGCCGGAGGAGCTTGCGAAGATAATGGCCGCTGCTGACCGCGCTGGCCAGAGCGTTGGCTCTTATGTGCGTTCTTGTTCCCTGAAGACTCCCACGACGCGCGCGATGCGCCGTCCGCCCGTGGCGACGGCACAGCTGGCGCAGCTGCTCGGGACGCTGGGGAGCGCGGGCGGGGCGCTGCAGCGCATTGCGCAGCGCCTTGATTCCTCTGAGAGTGCGACAGCAGGCGAGATTACCGCTGCATTGGCGGATTTTCGGGAGGCAGCTTCCGCCATCCTTCAGACCCTTGGGAAGCGCGCCCATGATTATTAACGGCGGATCGCGAAGGAACGGCGCTTTCTTTGCGAAGCACCTGACCAATGGCGACAACAATGAGCGCGTGACACTCTGTGAGATGCGCAATCTCGCGGCGACCAACATTCCTGACGCCTTCCGCGAGATGGAAGCCGTCGCGATGGGAACACTGTGCGAGAACTACTTCTATCATGCGAACATCAACCCCACGGAAAACGAGGTGCTTACTTCGGAGCAATGGACTATCGCCGTGGATACACTGGAGCGGCATCTGGCCCTTGATGGTCATGCCCGATTCGTTGTCGAGCACCAGAAGAAGGGACGCACGCACCGGCATGTCATCTGGCTGCGCGTTAGCGTAAGCACGATGCGTGCCGCCGTTATGGCTGACGATTTTGCGAAACACCAGGCAGCCTCACGTGAACTGGAGGAAGCCTTCGGGCTTAAACCTGTTGAGAGTGTGCTCGGCCCAGGGCGTTCTGAGAATCCCCGCCCCGCGAGACGGCCGAAGACATGGGAGACGTTCCGGGGCCAGAAGAGCGGCATTGACCCCATTGCGATGACGCGGACCCTTTCGCGGCTCTACCATGAATGCGCAGATGGTTCCGCCTTTGCCGCAGCACTTGCGGAGCACGGCCTGACGCTCGTGAGGGGCCGGGTCAGCGTTTGCATCCGCGACGCCGCTGGTCACCTCCACAGCCTTGCGCGCCGGCTGGACCGCGTCAGTGCGTCCGAATTGCGCGCTTTCCTACGAGAACTTCCGATCGCTCCGATGCCTAAGACCACGTGAGCTAATCTTCTCCTGCCCCGGCCGTGTTTCCGTCCAAGCGTTCTTGTCCTTGCCATGTCTCTCCTTTTTGAACGCCTGAAACCTCCCCTGCTCTCTCGCTATTAACGGGCGACATAAGCAGGCGGCGCTCGCGCGTCAATGACGCATTTCGGCTCCCCCTAAAGGTCGCCCCCAAAATGCTATGACCCGCTTGCTGTTACCGCCCGCTGATGACGCGCCGTTAGCGAGGCCGCATGGGGCGGCCTTCATAATCCAAAAGGAGAAAAGACAATGGCGACCATCGGAACTTTCACGAAAAAGGAAAACGGCGGATACACTGGCACGATTCAGACGCTCACCTTCAGTGCGCGCGTGACATTCGAGCCATCCGCAAGGCGCGGCGACAAGTCACCGGACTACCGGATTACCTGCGGCCTCGCCGATTATGGCGCAGCCTGGAGGCACATCGGCGAGAAGGGCGAATACCTCTCGGTCCAGCTCGACGATCCGAGCTTTGCGGCTCCGCTCAGCTGCCGGCTGGTCAAGACCGGCACGGAGCAGATCCACAGCCTCATCTGGGAACGCAGCCGCAAGCGTTCCTGATCACCCGAAGGGGCGGCCTCGCGCCGCCCCGCACTCTCATTCAACGACTTATCTGAAAAGGAAACTCGTCATGACACTTCTACTCGACGCATTGCTCGATATAAAGCGCCTCGCAGAGAAATCCGGCGACCACGAGACAGACCCCTTCGCACTCCTTGACCTCATCGCGGAACGCGCCCGCTCTGCAATCACTCGAGCGAAGGGAGACGTGATATGACCGTCCTCAAGAACACGATTCTCACGTCGCAGACTGGAGAACTGACGCAAAATCACTTGAAATCTCTACATCTATGGCTAGAGTGTGGCCACGTACCACAATAGGTAGAGCTTGGCGTCATGCCGCAAGGGTCACACTACCGCACTCACGTCGAAAGCACCGCCGGTGAGAGGCAGGCGTTTCGTCGCTCGCATACGTCCATGGGCGCAGCGGGACATTGGCTCAGAGAGGCGGGCATACTTGCCCCGCTGGTCATCAGCGAGTTTGTCAAAGACGGTGAAACGCGCTGGAGGTACATCCGGATGGCTTCCGTCGCAACGGCGCTGTTGTCAGAGGGACTGTACACCGCGAAAATCCACAAGGAACGTGAGGCCGCGCGCCAGCGCGACGCTATGTGCCATAGTCGGGGTTGAGCATCCATTCGGATGAACGCGTCCCGTTCGGCCCTGGCACCAACACACCTGCATCAACGAGATTCTTGATCGACCGCGAGATGTGCGGCTTGCGCCGCTGAAGTACCTCCGCGATTTGAATTTGTGGCACGGTTACAGGCGTCTCGAAATTGAGAAGATCGCTCAAGTAAAGAAACACGCGCACATCGACACCGTCCAGCCTGCCCGAGCTTGCGACGTATTGATTGAGTTCCTGCCGCGTTACGTCATCAGTCTTTCGATGACGCGTCTGTGATCTGTCCGTCTTCGCTGCCATCTAGACGTGTCCCCTATCGGCCTTCGGCCTAAAAGCATAGCGCACCACCCGCCACCGAAAGGCGTGAAGCACGGCGGGGGCGCTGTAGAAGTTACCATATATGGTATCACGGAGAGCAGAAATTACAGGTTTCTGGAGAATCTGGGGCAACGGAACGCAACGGAACGAGTGACCTCAGCGCGGCGATCCGGTTTTGTTTTCCGTCACATCGCGCGGAAATTCACAGCCACACTAGCTAGTTACCACCCGTGGTATCTCGATTGCAGGGAATCCCGCAAGGCCATTCTTGCGCCCGCACGGGCAAAATCCCAGATGGCCTTGTCTCACACACACAATGAAAAAATGGTACTTCGCAATCGCATTCGTGTTTGCGCTCGTTCTGCTTCTTCCGGGCCACGCGCAGGCGCAAGGTTATTGGACTCCGGCTTATGTCGGATATGATCCGGGTTGCACCACTGTCGGTGGCGTATCGGGCTGCGTCTCGGCGCTGGCGTCGTGCCAGTCCTACGCTAATCAGGCGAGTGACCAAATCACAGCGTTTTACCCCTCTCAGCGTTTGAACCAGTACTACACTTGCAATGTGGGGCCGAACTTCGGCACGACGCCAATTTACCTTAGCTGCCCGACGGGTTGGTACCCGGACCCCCTTTCCGGCCCCGGCTGCGCTCAATACGCGCCGCAAGTGACGATCCCCAAGAATCTCGGCGGGCATGGTACGCCACCACCGCCACCGACCCAATGCATTCCAAACCAACCCGGCCAGTCTCAGGCGTCACAATCGTGCAACGTTACATCGAATGTCGAACCGACCTCAAACGGTGAGGCTTTTGCCGGAGAGCCCGTGGATGTGGCGACCGGGAATATGTTCTACCAGGTCACCGACTACACCACGACAGGGCAGAATCCCCTTGCGTTTATCCGTTACTACAATAGCCGTGGGTTCGGATTCGAGCCTACTGGTGCCAACTGGCGGAGCAATTTCACACCGGGTTTGATTTTCCCCAGCAGCACCCTGATTACTCTCTACCGAGGCGACGGACGAATTGTTAATTTCAACCAATCGGGGAGCACGTGGAAAGCGGATTCCGACGTTCCCTTGGCCTTCTCTACCAATGGGGGCAACTACGCTGTCGTGGACACCAACAACAACGGCGAAACCTACAACAGCCTTGGACAGCTTATTTCTCGCGTTTACAGTGACGGCTACACGCAGACCTTGCATTACAACGGCTCCGGTCAACTGCAGAGCGTCACCGACTCCTATAACCGCACGCTGACCTTCACCTATAACACATCGGGCACACTTGCGAGCGTTCTCACGCCCGACAACACGACCATCACCTACGGATATACGACCTCCGCCGCAGGTCCGAACCTCACGTCCGTCACCTACCCGACTTCACCCGCAACCAGCCTCACCTATGTCTACAACACCACCGCGCCCTACAATGCCCTGACGGAAGTCATCGACGAGAACAACAACGAATATCTGAGCTGGACCTACGACAGCTTTGCCCGCGCGCTGACCAGCACGATCGGCAACGGCTCCAATGCGCAAACGACAACCTTCTCCTACAACGACACCAACCAGACCACGAAAGTAACAAACCCGCTCGGTGTCGCCGACACCTACAGCTTCACAAACCTCGTGAACATGCCCAAGGTGTCCGGCATCAGCCGCGCCGCGACCTCGACCACGGCGGCGGCCTCCCGCTCCTTCGGCTACGACAGTAACGGCTTCCTGAACAGCAAGACCGACTGGAACGGAAACCAGACCACCTATGTGAACAACGCTTACGGCCTGCCGACGACCATCAATGAAGCAGTAGGAACTTCCGTCGCCAGGACGACCACCATCGTCTACGACCCCACGTGTGTGTATTTCCCCGATTCCATCGCCACGCCCGGAGTGACAACGTCATTCGCCTATGACAGTTTCTGCGACGCGCTGACCTCGACGCAGACCGACACGACAACGCAAAGTATTCCCTACTCGACCAACGGGCAGGCCCGGACAACGACATTCACCTACAACAATTTCCTGCTGGCGTCCGTGGAATCGCCGAACCTGAAAACAACTTATTTAGGGTACAGCGGCACCAGTGCTTTGACATCCATCAAAGACCCGCTGAATCACATAACGAACATCACGTCCTACACTGGCGGGGGGCTGCCCGAAACCGTCGTTGACCCCAACAACGTCACGACCACAATCGTCTACGACCCGCGCCAAAGAATCACATCGAGCAGCGTTAGCACGACAGCGGGGGCGCTTAACACGACATGGGAATATTTCAATGACGGTGATGTGACGACCACCCTGCCGGATGGCTCCGCCCGCCAAGTCTTGCTTGACTCAGCGCACCGGCTCGCGGCCATCGCGGACAACTACAACGAGCAGCTCGACTTGACGCTCGATAGCAACGGCGATCCGGTTGAAAGCTACATTCAGGACCGCAACGCCAATACCCCTTTCGACCGGACGGCCACCTACGACGCCCTTGGCCGGAAACTGAAAGACACCAGCCTCGTCACCGGCGCCTCGATTGTCTGGACCTACGACAACAACGGCAACCCGCTGACCGTTACCGACCAGCTCAGTCATAAGACCACGAATACTTATGACGCGCTCAATCGCCTCAGCACGAGCAAAGACGCCTCGGGCGGTACTGCAACCATCACCTACGACGCCTACAACCGGCCCCTGACCGTGAAGGACAAGAACGGACACACCACCACCTATGTCTATGACGGATTCGGCGACCTGATTCAGCAGGCTAGTCCCGATTCCGGGACCACGGTGTATCACTATGACCCGGACGCAAACCTTACCAGCAGGACAGACGCGGCCAGCGTCGTGACGAACTGGACCTATGATGCTCTGGACCGTCCACTCACCACAACCTTCCCCGCCGATTCCAGCGAAAATGTCACTCTCAACTACGACCAGACGGGACACGGCTCCGGTATCGGCAGGCTTACGAGCGTGACGGATGCGGCAGGCTCGCTCAGCCGGACCTATGACCAGCTTGGCAACGTCCTGTCCGAGCAGCGCACGAACGGAACCAACATTTTCACCACCACCTACACCTACGACAAGGCCAACCGCGTCGCCTCCATCACGTACCCATCGGGTGCCGTGTCGAGCTACACGCGCGACGCCGTCGGCCAAGTCACGCAGATGCCGTTTTCGGCAACGAACAGCGACCAAGCGAACACCGCCTACAACGTGACGCACCTGCCTTTTGGGCCGGTGAATTACCTCGACTACAACAACGGAGACTATGCGAACTTCACCTACGACGTGGACTATCGGCTCACGGTCCTGAATTACCAGACGTACCAGGGCGTCCCCTACTTCAAGTGGACCTACGGCTATGACAACGCCAACAATGTAAAGACAATCACGGACGCGATTACGTCCGCCAACAGCCAGACGCTGGGATACGACACACTCAACCGCCTGACCAGTGCCAGCAGCAGCGGAACGTATGGAACCCTCAGCTGGAACTATGACCACAATAACAATCTCACCAGTTGGGTACTGGGTGGCGTCACCTATACCGACAACTACACTTCAGGCACCAACCGGCTCGCCAGTATCACTTGGCCCAGCAGTAACACTGAAACCATCGGCTACACAGCGACAGGAAGCATGAACAGTATCCAAGTGAATGGGACGAACAATTTCACGCTGGGCTACAACAACGATAACCGTTTGATTTCCGCGAGCGGTGTCAGCGTATCGCTGGCGATCTCAGGGGCAACCTACGATTACGCCGGAAGGCGCATCACCAAGAGCAATCCGGGAAGCAACCCAACCGTCTACACCTACGACCTCGACGGCAATCTCATCGAGGAAAATGACAACGGTGCCGTCACGGACTACATCTTCATGGACGGTATCAACATTGCGAATTGGGAGCCGAGCGAAAAGCACGTCTACATGGTGAATTTCGATGCTCGTGGAGTTCCGCAGGTCACGCGAGACGGCTATGGACTCACGAATTGGGCGGCCTATTCCCAGCCCTACGGGGGGATGACGCAAACTGTTTTTAACGGCCAATTCACCGGCCCTGTGACTCAGAACTTGCGTCTACCGGGTCAGTATTTCGACCACGAGACGACATTCCACTACAACGGCTTCCGGGATTATATTCCCGCCTTGGGACGGTACATTGAAAGCGATCCTATCGGCTTGGGCGGCGGGCTGAATAACTATGCCTATGCGTCGGGAAATCCATTAGCCTTCATCGATCCGATCGGTCTCGAACCGTATAAGAATCCGTATACGACTTTCACTCCTTGGACGCCATCGACCCCTGGCAGGCCACTGAACGATTGTGAGAAGCAACTATTAGCACCCTACGTTCCACAGATCGATCTGGACAATGCCAGGATACACGAAGGCGAAGTTCCGTCATGGCTCCCAGCCAGAAATGGAGGCATTACTCTGCACAACGACATTTTCTTTAGGCCCGGTTTCTACTCAGGCCCTACCGATCCATACAACATAGGATTTAGATTGGGGCACGAACTGAAGCACGTAACTCAATGGAGGACTGGTGATCTGACCGACTTTAACTACGCGGCAGCGATAGTGTTCGGTGGGGGCACAGGTCCTGAAAGCAGCAATTGGTTGGAAGTTCCAGCCTATGCGCAAGGTCGGGACATTTACCATCAATTAAGCGAGTTGTTTTCCACGAGCTGTACTTGCGTGCACCCTCAATGATGGTGTAAAGGAAGGGGTGGTGCCGGTCGATTGTTCTGGCTTCACCCCTTTTCCTTTGAGGTTTCCCTATGATGTCCGATTTACACCGATATTTTCTAGGGGCCGCCCTTATATTGCTGTCTAGTGCGTGTACTCCATCGTCCGTTGGGGCGGACTTTTATCGAAATTACTCCGAGGAAGATGCACGTATAAAGAAATACTCCCTTGAGGATCAATACCAAATATATCGCTACGGAAGTGATGTCATTGAGCCACCGGATGTTGGCCTCGGGGCTGTGATTGCTCAAAAAGGTCAGCAGGTGGTTCCTTTCCTTCTAACGAAGCTCGATGAGAAAACCGATTCCGATGATCTACGCACGAGAGATATATTGATGATCTTTGAGTTTATGCAGCAGTCCAACTACTATGATGTGCGGTCAGATAAAAACGTAATGGATCATTTGGAACGTGCGGTTAACACTCTAGACCATAGTCCGTGGGCCGCCGTCTGCCGCAGAACACTGGACGACATAAAACAGACCCCGCGATAACTCTTCTTAGCGGTCGTGCAAGTCTGGATTATCTTCGACTATCCTGTCGAACGGATGTCACCGGCTTTCTTAGTTCGAAGCCTTAACCTGTTGCCGGTGCGTCGCAGGCTTCTCTTTCGCACTAGAGGGCCTACTGTGTTCGTCAGATCCGCGCCACACTCCCCCCCGGCCGTGCTCCTACCCTGCTCTGCGTTTGCCACTAAATCTAGCGGGATGACCCCAGGTGACCCCACAATAAATAGAAGCAATTAAGCGTATAGACAAGTCCCCTGTGCACAGCTCAGGAGGTAAAAACCCGAAAATCGCGTTTCTAGATTTTGCGGCAAAATCAGACACCTCGCTTGTGCTCCTGGCGCAACAAATCGCCTGCAGGAATGTCACAGCCACGAGGCGCGTTGCCACTACGAGAAGCAGGAAATTCGAATCAACCGTGAATATTTCGCCACCGGCTTTTGAACCCGTCGCATCCGTTTATTGTGCCTGTTCTGTGAACAGCCAGATCGTCAAGGCGATGACATCCGTCGCGCGAAAAGGTCCCTTCAAAGAATTAGCCGGTCGCAAATTCGGGGCATTGCGACCGGCGTTATTTGAGGGCAGTCAGTGCGGGTATTTCGACTCATCGCGGGGGGGAATTTTGTGACGCTTATTATCCTGCCTTCACAGTCTTTGTTGCGGTTCTAATTCTGGCGGGCCTGCCCCTCGTGCCCGCAATGGAAATGGAGACGCCGACCTGCGACGCCAGTGCCTTGATTTTGGCAATCGCTTCCTGCTTGCGGCGTTCCGTTCTGGTTTTGATTTCTTCCTGTGCCCAGACAATTACCTGAGAAAGATCTGCATCCGACAGCGCTTTTACCGATTCCTGCGTCATGCCTATTCTCCTTCGGTTATGTGTATCCTCTCGATCTGTGCAACTCCCTCACCCTGCAGCGTGAGCTCGCTCTGCGAGCATTCGCGGATTTCATCGGCGCGGTGGAGCCGGATCTGGTGCCGCGCGTGCGCTAGCCCCCTGCCCTCCGCGATTACCTCAGCGCCACTTGTGAATTTGAGCGTCATAGTGTCACCCGGTTCGAACTCCACTTCCGTCAGGTGGGCATAACTGAAACTGCGAATACTCCCGTTTCTAAGGACGACATCGAGCATGGGCGTGTGTATGGCTGGCCGGGTGTCCTTGTGCGCGCGCTCCGCGTCTTCTACCTCGGGTTCATGGCGCGGCGACATGCTCATCACCTTGTCCAGGAACACCGCCCGTTTTGTTTTTGCGTTAGATTCCATGACTCATTCCTCCCCTGTCGTGCTGGATGTCCTGATATGCCGCCATGCGCTGACGCAGTGCGGTATAGGCCCTCTGCACAAATCCGGTTTTAATCAGCCTCTGCATGTAGCTGGGCTTGCGCTTCGCCGGCTCTGCCTGCATCAGCTCCGTCGCCGAAAGGCGCGCGGCGCTGGCTTTAATGGCATCGAGCATGGCGGCTTTGTCGTCGGTATAAATGCGGACGGCCTCCTTGCCTCTACTGACGCTGACATAGGCCTGTTCGCGTGTGGCGGCGGCGAACGACTCCTGTCCAAGCGCCACAAGCGCAACGTCCACCGTCTTGCCCTGGCTCGCGTGCGAGGTGATGACAAACCCGTGGGTAATTCCGCCGTAGTTCTTTGGAACGACAAAGCCGTTGGTGAGGCGTATGTCGCCTTTTTTCGTGAAGCCCTGCACTTCAAAAAGCGCGCCGTTATCGAGGCGGTCCTTTGCCTTTAAGGCCCTCACCCCGGCCCTTGCCTCGCGTGGCACCAGGCCGTTCATAGTGATGCGGATTTTGTCTCCCTGCGCCAGCGAAACGTCACCGGCCTCGTACACCTGAAACTTCGCCGCATCATTCAGCGGCACCATTACGGCACTTCCGTCCGCACGAAGGGCACGCACGCCGTCCTTGCCGGCGCTCTCGACGGTTATGCGTTCGCCCCGGCTGAAGCCTCTGGCGTTCTGGACGAATTGCACGACCGCGCCGGGAAGATATTCGGATTTATCGGCGCGCTGCGCTTCGGTGAGATTGAGCGAACGCAGGGAGAGGAATTGCCGGTCCTTGTTGCCGAGCCTTCCTTCCGCCCTCAGCTCTTCGCGTATCGCATCGGTGACCCTCTCGCCTTCCTTATGCGTCGGGGAAACCACCAGCGCCGTTTTAAACTTTCCATCCGCTTTCCGCGTCTTTATGACCTCCGCATAGTCGGCGGCAATCTGTCTGTAACGGTCCTCGCCGGTGGTTTCGATAATCGCGTCCATCTTGTCGAGCATTTCCATTCCCGCCTCAAGGCGCGTCCTGCCATCCTTGCCGAGCGTGTCGCCCTCGCTGATGGCCTTGACCGCCGCCCGGTAAGTCTCGTTTGTCTGGCGGCGGATTTCCTTCAGCTCGGCGGTCTTGATGCCCGAGTCCCGTTCCAGTATCCGGAGCGCATCGCCTCTCTGGACCCCGGTATGCTGCGCGGTGTCTCCGCTTAACACCACGCGGGCATCCTGCGCTTTCGCCACATCGAATAAACGCTTCATATCGACCACGGATAAAAGCCCTGCTTCGTCCACCCAGATCACCTGGTTTTTCACGGTGGCCTGCATCTTAGGGTCAACCAGCAGCCGCTCGACCGTGTCGGCATTCTCGAAGCCTTCGGCGCGCAGCGTTCCCTTCGAGGCGTCCGATGACGGCGCGAAGGCGAACACTTCCTTGCCGGTGGTCTCGATGGCCTTCACCGTGGCCTTTATCATCGTCGTCTTGCCGGTGCCGGCCCCGCCTTTGAGCGCGGTTACCACGTCGCGCGAGTTCAGAATCACGAGCGCGGCCTCCCGCTGCTCCTTGCTGAGCTTGTCATCGAGCGCGGGCGGCTCGACACCGCCGAGTTTGAATCGCTTGCCGCGCCCGTCGCGCACGAACGCCGACATGGCCAGCTCCTCTTCCAGCACCTGCCTTGTTGTGGCGTAGCGTATGCCGGCCTTTTCCCGGCGCAGGATGTTGTCGCGGGATAATTCCTGCCGCACTTCGTTCACGTTGGCGCTGCCGACGCTGTGTATCAGCGCGGTCTTAAGCAGTTCTTTTTCGGGAACGGCGGACTTGTTCGCAAAGACGTGGGACACGGCATAATCCATCGCCTGCCCCGCCGCGAGCGTCCCGGTCTCCTGCCCCCACCGTGCTTTTGCAATGGCGTCCCGCTCCCCGTCCGACAGGCGGGAACGCCACTCCTCGCGCAGCTCGGAAAGAGACGCTTCCTCCTCGTTCTTGTCTTCACGCGTGCGCGCACCCAGCTTGCCCTTGGCCTTGGCGTCAGTGATGCCCATGCGCTCGGCTTCCTTATCGATAATCTCGGTGCGCCGCGCGAATTTCTTTGTTGTTTCAGAGTCGATCCCCACCAGCCTGAAACTGTTGCCGTCGCGCTCGATGCCGTAGCCGAGATGCGCCAGGCGCTCCGCAAACCTGCTGTGAAACGCCGCCTGATAGTACCCCTTGTCGCGCACAATATCCCCGAACTGGGCGGCTTTCCAACGTTCCTCCTCGGGGTCGTAGGTCGCGTTGAAGACGACGGCATGGCAGTGGAGCTGTGGATCGGGGACGCCGCCCACCGGCCGTGCCGTGCGGTGAATGAACTCGCCCCAGAGCATATTGGCGCTTGGCCTGTCTTCGCTCCGCCCGTTCGTGCGCACGCGGGCCTTCATCGCGCCTTCCATTTCGGACATCGTGTCCTTGATAGCGCCCCGGAATTCATCCATAATGCGTTCGTCGCCGCCAAGCTCGAAAGCCAGCGTCACCGACTTTGGCGCATCGAAGGTGAAATCGTAGAGCACGCGCCGCTCACTGCGAGTGATGGGAGTGAGCTGTTCGCCTGTGTTGGGGTTGATGTTGTCGCAGAGCTTGAAATAACTCTCTTTGTCGATCGTTCCCTTCAGTCCGAGCAGGTCCGCCCCGAGACCATGCCATTCGCCCGCGAATTCAGCAGCGTCGCGCAGGTAATAGTCCGAGGTAGACATGTGGCGCGTGAAGTAATCCTTGGCTTCTTTCGCGTTGCGGGCTGGCGTAATGAACAGCATCCGATGTCTTTCTGCATCTCACTGTGGACTCACAACATGTAGTGGATCAGGCTGGCAGTCTTGTCAACTGCTAGTAATGCGCCTGCCAGACTTTGCTTATCGCGATGTCAGGAAGATCAATTCGGGCAAGCGGCGCTTAGGCCACTAGCGATCTGGCGATGTGTCATGAGACTGTCTGCTGCAGGCTTGATGGACTTCGCGATGATGCTCAAGAAATCGTCTGAGTCCTATGCCATCCCATTCGACACCGTTCTTCGTCGAGTGAAAGAGAAGATGGTCATCGCCGTTCGTAATCCTCAATTCCAGTTTGCTTTCAATCTGCCGGCGTATATCGGGGATCAGATCGTTGAACTTTTCCGGGGTATCGGCCCACACCGGTCCGGGATGTCTCCCATCGGCCTGATGGAAGTACACGCCTACCGTCTTCCACTGCTTCATTTCGGCGGGGGCATTAGCGACATGGATACCTGTGTCTGATTTGGATCGCGCTGCAATTACCGATTGCTGATTGCTTTCTGGCGCGCCTGCCTTCTCGCGCGTTTTGGCGAATATGCGATCAATGAAACGCATCGTTTATCGCTCCATTCCGCGGCCACGTTCCCGCTGTCCGTTCTGTGTCTGGGTCTGCCCTTTGTGGGCGTCGGTCGGGCTGAGCGCTTCCTGCGTTTTTTCGGGCGTGCCCTGCGTGTGCATCATGGCTTCCCGATTCCCGCTGTGATTCGATGCGTTACCCACCGACTGAGTGCGGTGACTGGTTGCGCGATCCATCAGCGTTTCGGCTGCCGGACGCGCCGCTTCAACTGCCCTTTGTTTTACTTCCGGGGAAAGCCTTTGAATATTCGCGGATTGGTAAGACTCGGTTCTTTCCATGGCGATTCACCTCGCTATGGATTCTCCGGGATCAGATCCGTACTGAACGTTAATCACTGTTAATCCTGCCATTGACTTACCGTTTGCAACGTCTATGGTTTTTGCGACTCTGTGTTGGCAACGACAGTACGGTAACCATGACCGATGATTCAGATTTCCCTTCGCCGAAGGAAATGACCGCCTGGCTTCAACGGGAAATAACGGACACGATGAAGGCGGCAGAACTGCGGGTCAGAGACGCCACGTCATTCGTGAGTGCCTATGCCGCCGGTGAGATAACGCGGGAAGAAGCAGCCGAGCGATCTCATCAGTTCGCAAAGCGCTGGGGAGATGTCCTGCCAGGCGTCGGGCGATCCGAGGATTTGTCCGATAGCGAAATACTCAAGCGCATCGACGAAACGAGAGTCCGGCAGCTGCAACGGGCGACCAGTTCACGCCATTCGCTCTAAACCAATCCTATCCGATCGCGTTCAGGGTTCCGGGCAACGCTTCGGCCGGGAGCCGCATGTCCCGTACGAGATCGATAAATCCGCCGTCTCGGTGCAGGTTTGCAAGAAACGGCCACCGATGCAGCCATAGGCACATGGGATGCTGTGACAGAATGCACAAACGTAAATAGCGCATTGCCTTCTGCGTTTGTCCTAGGCCCAGATGCGCCAGGGCTACCTCCCACGGGTCTCTAAGCCAACGTTCTCCCAGAACAGTCTCATCGCCTTCAAAAAGGAATCTCATGCCGAACTGGTACGTCAGCTCCGAGCGAATCAACGATGGATAAGGAACATCCCGGAATGGCCTTCTTTTCTCTATTACACCGGGAGGCAAATGCAGCCAGTCGATGATCTCTTTCGTGGTTTCAGCATTACCGGCAAGTCCCTCAAACAATCCCCACAGTCCCATACTTCCGATCGGATTGAATTCGCCTGATAATTTACGGTTGTCAAACAACCACCTGAAAATATTGGCGGCGTCATTCGCGCGCTGATTCTCCAGAAAGTTGAGCCCGATGACCGCAATTGCAGAGTAGGTAAATTCCATCTCTCTGCCGGAAAGCTCGATGTCCCTGCCCTTGGCACCCAATACGTAACACACCAGAGAGCCAACGACTTTCCAGAATGACCGCGGCGAGCACGATGCTAGCCTATCATCCACAACTGATAAAGCCTCGGAGTCGCGGCCCACCGCGACTAGGTAGACCAGGTACCACGGATCGCCACGTATTTCCTCCGGTGCTACTTTCTCAGCTCTCGAAAACATTCGGGCGCCGTTCTTCCATCTTTTTATCAGACAAAGAATTATCCCGAACGCCACATAGCCTCGCCAGCATTTTCGATCCATTCTCACCGCCTTGATCGCACATCGCAGCGCGAGGTAAATCTCCCTTTCAAGGCCGCCATGAGGAGGGGCATCCAAACCGTACTCGTTTATCTCGCCCAGGCGAACAATCCCAAAACACAGACAGAATTCAGCAAGGAGCCCATATGCAGCCGTGAACTCCGGGTCAGATTCAATAGCAAGCTGGCAATTTGCTAGCGCGTCGCTTATATGCCATGGGAAACAGGCTGCATCACTCATCGCCTCCAGTGCGTTCTGATAGTGCACGACGGCCTTTGACTTGGGGTTGTAGGAAGCAACAATTTGGTATTTGCGACCTTTGCGAATTCCAATGATTACCGAATCGTTCCTGCCGTCTTGCTCGTAATATTCCTTTAGTGTCTTCCGCAGGTTAAATACGCCAACGCGCACGTCGGTTGACCGTCCTGCGATGAATCCGGGGAACGCTTTTCCCCCAATTGCCTTATCGCTAAGCCCGTTCTCCTCAAGGTATCCCCCAACGATGACTTCAAGCGTCGCCGCCTGACTCGGTGAATTCACAAACCTCGCACTCTCCAGCAGTCTTTTTAGTTGCGCCTCAATCTCCCGCTTTCCGGGTTTCGCATCAATCCCATCCTGCGTTCCTCCTGAGCGAGGCATCTCTTCTCTCCGCTTAACGCCGTTTAACGTACCGGCCGTTCTTATTGAGACATGCTACCCGAACTATGAGGACCAAACATTCGCTTCAAGTCATCGCTGCCTTAGTTGTTCCACTGACACTCTTTGCGCAGCAAGCCGCAACCCCTCAGCCAACTCCGGCGCAGGGTCCAAACGCGCCGGCCACAACCGCACCATGCAGCAAGACCACCCCTGCTCCGCCGCGCAAGCCTGGCTACTTGGAAAGGAAAGCCCGTGCACTAGCCTGTGCGCACGACAAAAGCTTATGCGATTTGCCCAAGTCTCCTGACGATGTACTCGGCGGAACACCGGACACAAAACCGTGCCCCGCAAGCACGGTGGGGGGGGCGGCCCCGGCCAAAGCACCGGCACAGCCAGCCCCTGCCCCATCGGCATCAGCAACGGCGAACAGCAAGCCAGTGTATGTCTGCCCGCCGAAGGCAACGCTGATTCCAGGCTTTCCTTATTGCCTTAACCCGGATCATTCCGTCTCGGACGCGATCGCATTGCCACCCAGCTTGTCAACGCCGGCTCCGACAGCTTCCCCGGCCCCGGCGACCGCGCAGCACTAACGCGCATCGGGGCGGCCGGGCGGCCTTACCACCGCCCCGAATCCATTTTGATGAGGTTACGGAAATGCCCAAAGATCCCATTCTCGACCGCGAAATCCTCCGGCTTTCGGACAGCGACATCGTCCGGTTCCGCGACATCATCGAGGGCGGATGCCTGATTACCGGAGGCCTTGGAAGCGGCAAGAGTTCGACGAGCGCCAAGGACCTTGCCCTGTCGTTCCTGACGGCCGGATTCGGCGGCCTTGTCCTGACGGTGAAGTCCGACGAAACACCCCATTGGATTGAATACGCAAAGCAGACCGGCAGGCTAAACGATCTCATCATCTTTAATGCCGCCAGCGGGCTTTCCTTCGACCCCCTCGCCTACATCTGGCAGGCAGGCGGCAGGGCAGCCGCTCAGATTGAGACCGTAGTCGAGCTGTTCACGATCCTGATGGCCGTGGGCAAGGTCTATCAGCCCTCCAGCGGCGAGCGTTATTTCGAGCAGGCGGTCGAGGAGCTGATGAGGGCAAACCTCATCGCGCTGTCGAATGCCGGCGAACCGATTTCGATTAACAACCTTCACCGCCTGATTGCCTCGCTGCCGATTGAAAAAGGGCAGATCGACGACGCTTCCTGGCAGGAATCGTCTTATTGCTCCGCCGTCATCGCGAAGCTCCGCGAGCGGAGGGAAACGTTCTTGGCCCAGCAGTGGGAAGACCTCGAAATCGCCATCGTGTACCTGCTTGAGAAGTGGCCGGGCCTCGACCCGCGCACGCGCTCGAACATCGAGTCCACCTGGAGCGGGATGGCGAGCAAATTCACCTACTCGCCCTTCCGCGAAATGTTCTCATCCGGGCGGTTCGACTTCACGCCGGAACAAACGACGCACGAGCGAAAAATCATCGTTGTCGATATGCCCGTCCTTGAATACGGACGGGAGACATCCCGGCTTTGCCAGATTTTAATCAAGATAATTTTCCAAAGAAGTTGGCTCCGTCACCAATTCAAAGCCGGATGCTGCAACGGCGCTTTTTGTTTTCAGGACGAATTCGCGCTCCTGATGCACAGGCACGAGGCGCATTTCCACATGGTGTGCCGCAGCAGCGCGGTCGCCCCCATTTGCATTACGCCCAACATCCTCAATATCGCCGGCGAGGAATTCGGCGAGCAGTTGCCGGGAGCAAAGACCCTCGGCTTCCTCGGCCTCCTGGCGCTCAAGATTTTCCACGCCAACAACGAAACCCAGACCAATGAATACGCCGCGAACCAGATAGGGAAAGTCTGGACCTACATCGAGGGCTGGAACGCCAGCTCGGGTGAATTCCACGAGCACAACGGCATCAGCGGCAACAAGCAGCTCGTTCACATTCTGGAGCCCATCGAGCTGACCAGGCTTGCCAAGCCGGACGGCGAGTCGCCCCTCTCGGAAGCCATCGTCTACATGTCCGGCCGCAGCTTCAACGCGACCAAAACCCATAACCGCCCGCAGGGCCTGCCGTACCTGCGCGTCCATTTTTCCCGTTAAGGAGGAACCATGTTCGGAAGTTCAGAAGAGGTTCGTGTCGAGCACCTGCAGAACAACGCGATGGAATTCGTCTACGCACTGGCGAGCGTCATCAGCCAGCCCGTCGAATGCCTCCTGCGTCCGTGGTACGGAACGCGGTATGTGCCCCCGGCAATCCAGTTTTTCAGCATGGCGATGATGGTCGTCTTTCCGGGAATCATCAAGCTGTTCACCAACTTCATGCACACGATCCCGCTTCTCAATATTCCCCCGTCACCCGGAATGTTTTCACTTGGCGACTATGCCCAGCTCTACTTCCTCGCATCGACGATTCACGCCGTGCGCCTGTGGCGCCGGATGATAGACCCCGCACGCGAGGCCCATTCCCAGTTTGAAGGCCCCGCGCTGCCGATTTTCAACCTTCTCCCCAAGGGCAAGTCATTCTGGTTTGTCCGGCTTGCCTATGAGCCGGGCCTGCTCCTTCTCGCCGGGATTGTCCTTCAGGACCTCTATATCGCGCAGCCGGACCTCGCCATTTATTTGAAACTCGCCGCGATCGCGCTGCTGATGAAGAACTTCATCGCGTGGTATCGCGCGTGGGAATACATCCGCAGGCTCCTCGATATGCGCATAGCGGGTCCCGCCGTGGCCAAGTTCATCGAAAACGAAGCGACAGAGGAAGACCTCGCGCCCCTCCATCTCGCCTCATTCCCGAAAAACCTTGATCCGGAAATCCGCCGCGCCGCGGCGAAGCAGATTGCACGCGCCTATTCACCCGAGAATTCCGATTTTTAGGAAAGAACGAAAGGAGATCATGACCATGAAACCGCTCACTGAAAAGCAGAAGAAGTATCTCTGGATCGCGGCAGGCGTGCTTGCCGCCGTCCATTTCGCACCCGGCATCCTGATGCGCGCACGGAGCGCATTCGCGCACCCCGCGGTGCTTCAGAAACCCTCGCCGGTTCGCCCGGCATTGCAGCAGGCGCCCCCTGCCCCGCCTGATCCTGCAGTCGTCGCCTTCGCAAGGTACGGCGGCGTCTGGATGGGCGACACCATCACGCCCGATATGAATCGCTGTAGCCTGAAGCTTGAAATCCGGCTTAGCGACGAACTACCGAAGGAGCTGAAGGGATACGCGTCCAAGAGCTGTGTCCCGCTGCAGGGGCTGGTCCATCGCGGGCCTGTTACCAATGGCATCGTGCGAAACATGATCGACGAGTCCGCCCCGGCTTCCGTCATCATGACGGGAACGCCACAGGAAAGCGGCATCACTTTCACGACCGATCAGGCCATCGGCACCGAGATTAACGACTGCAGCCTGAGCACACTCTCCATCACGGACTTCGGCCAGGGCCAGGTTGCAGCGCAATGGCAGGAGACAAAGCAGGAGAGCCCCTGCCCTCCCGGAAAGATGATGCTGAGGAAACGGGGGTGACATGTGGCCGAACGAATCCAGGCACCCGAGCCTTTTGTTTCGGCGGATGTCGCGGCAAGATTCCTTGGGATAACGCGAAGGATGCTGCTCGCGATGGCGCGCATTGGAATTGCCGGTGCCTACCCGATAGGCACCGGCAATGTCCGCAAACACTGGATATTTAGGCTCTCGGAACTTACCAGCACCATCGCAGAAAAAAAGGCCGCGCGCCCCGATCCAAATTTCTCCGAATCGCGTTATGATCCGGTCCAGCCGTCCGTGCTCGCATCCGAAAGGAGATGACATGAAGCGAGCACGGCTACAACAAGGAAGCGTTGTCTTTGATAAACGAAGAAAAATCTGGAATTTCCTGTGGTGCGAGAACGGCCACAGGCGAACGAAGTCTATCGGCACGGTGCGCGAGTTCCCCACGAAGACATCCGCGTGGCGGGCCGCCGCTCCGTTCCGCCGTCAGGTGGAACACCCGACGGGCAACAACCCGGTCGTCACCGTGAACAGCATCGTTACCCAATACCGGATCGAAAAGATGCCGCGACGATTAAGCACGCGCCGCGGCTACGACGCTTGGTTCAACAACCATATCCTCCCACGGTGGGGGAATTGCCTGCTTGCAGAGCTACAGGCCCGTCCCGTGGAACTATGGCTCAGGTCCCTGCCCCTCTCTCCAAAGAGCCAGGTTCATGTGCGCGGCCTCATCCATGCGCTTTGGGATTACGCGATGTGGCGCGGCGATACGCCAACGCAGCGCAATCCCATGGAACTGGTCACGATCACGGGGGCAACCCGGAGAATTCGCAAACCGCGCAGTTTGACAGTCGAAGAATTCCAACGGTTCGTCGAACATCTCGAAGGTCCGGCGCGGCCGATTGCGCTGGTCTGTGTCTGCTTCGGCCTTCGCATCAGCGAATGCCTTGGGCTCAAATGGTCGGATGTGGACTGGTTTGAGCGCAAACTGCGCGTTGAGCGGGCAATCGTTCGCCAGCAGGTGGATGATGTCAAAACCATCTACTCCGGCAAGCTGATGTCCGTCGATTCGCAGATGCTGGCGCTACTCGGTCGCTGGCGGCAGGACACGCGGTTTTCTTCCGATGCAGACTGGATGTTTGCGAGTCCCGCCAAGGCTGGACGATTGCCGGTGTCGTATCCGTGGGTCTGGCTGCTTTTCCAGAAGGCAGCCGCCAAGGCCGGAATCGGAAAACTAGGCACGCATTCGATGCGGCACAGCTACCGGTCCTGGCTCGATGCCGTGGGCACGCCGATTGCTGTTCAGCAGAAACTGATGCGTCATTCGGACATCCGCACCACGCTCAATATTTACGGGGATGTGGTGACGGACGAGATGCAGCAGGCGCATTCCAAGGTCGTGGATCTGGCTCTTAGCCGCAAAGTGATTGCAAACTGATTGCAGCGGCCTCTAAGTCATTGAAAATATGGCGGAGAGAGTGGGATTCGAACCCACGGTTGAGTTTCCCCAACACACGCTTTCCAAGCGTGCTCCTTAAACCACTCGGACACCTCTCCGCGCTGTAAGGCCTCAAGAAGACTAGCAAATTGGCGTCGTCGCATCA
>Ga0326727_10005353_pt1 | contig 36832 bp, 43 predicted proteins | sample MB2enrmetagenome_FD_207643 | JGI IMG/M metagenome (GOLD analysis project Ga0326727, IMG submission 207643) | Lab enriched peat soil microbial communities from McLean, Ithaca, NY, United States - MB29MY | ecosystem: Environmental > Terrestrial > Soil > Wetlands > Peat | place: USA: New York... | reverse complement strand
CGACACAGTTCGAGAGCCGCCGAAAGCAGAGCGCATTGGCCACCAACATGCCTCACCGGAAAAAAAGGACCAACACGGTCCCTCCAACCGCGCCCCCCTCAACGGCCGCGCCGATCGTCCCCCCGCCCTCTGAATACATCTCGGGCGAAACCACCAAACTCGCCAAGCGGGCACTCGAGCTCCAACGAACCGACATCGAACCGTCCAGCGAACGAACATACCGATATCTCCGCCGGCACTACGAAACGTTCTGCGACCTTCGCAATCTCGATCCGTTCGACCCAGTCTCGGTCAGCCTCTACGTCGCCGAACGCGAAAATGCCACCGAGCCGCCGAACACTCTCCGCTCGCGAATTTCTGCAATCCGACGAACCGTACTCGAAGCCAACCTGCGCCGGCCGCCGGACGACCTGGTGCTCGACCCCACCAACGACCCACGCGTCCGCGAAATCATCAAAAACGCACTGAAGGAGCTGCGCAAACGACGCAAGACCCGACGCGTCAATCCAGCCATCTATGACCTGCTCGGACCCCTCGTCGATGCCACGGACGCCCCAGAAATTAAGAGCAGCTATCTGAGAGAATCCATGCGGCTCCGCGATCGCGCACTCGTTCTCTTCGGATTCGCCCTCGGACGCCGCGGCGCCGAACTCGCCGCCATCGACGTCGAACACATCAAAGCTTTTGCAGAGGGCTGGCAGGTCGAGATCCCATCGAGTAAAACGAACAAATCCGGAGAATCTGAGTTCGTAGGCGTCCCTCGCTTCCCTAACGACCCACTCTGTCCCATCGGCGCCGTTGAAAAGTGGCTGACATTCATGGGAATCAAAAGCGGCCCGATCTTTCTCACGATCTCAGCATTCGCCGGTCAAGGTGGTCGCAGGATGCGCCGCGAGGACATCTCACGACGCCTACAATCAATCGCCGCACGAGCCGGCCTGCCCGGCTTCTGGCGCTCGCACTCATTACGCCGCGGCGTCGTTACTTCCGCAGAGCAAGCGGGCGTCGCTCGCTCGCGAACAAACATGCTGACGGGCTGGAAAAGCGACGCTATGTACGCCATTTACGCAGAGCATCGAGATCAAATCGGCCAATCCCCGCTGCACGAAATCTACGCACAACCGCTGCGAGAACTCTAGTCGACCAGCAACCCCGAATCGACTGCTACCTCGCCCGGTCGGACCACTCTGATGCCCGCCTCCTGGATCATCGTCAAGTCCAAAACCCAAAGCATCTCATTACGCTCTGCCCACAACCCGAACGCGGCATCGACATGTGCAAGAGCCATGGCGTCGTCCCAGCCGTTGACCCTCTGAAGCTGAGCCATCGCCTCATCCCTTCGGCCAGAAAGCTCGGCAAAACCAAAATGAGTCGCCCCATGGCAGCCGCGACACAAGGCGATGAGACGCCGCAGACGCTGCACACCGCAATCAAGGTACTGCCAACGCTCGTGAATATCGAGGTAGTCCCCATCTGAACCCGACGGCCGCGCGCCACAAATCTCGCACGACCACGACACGCGATCGCCAACAAACCGCCGAAGTCGCTGCCAATCACGCCGGGTCACGCACGAGCGAACGTTTACGAAGAAACACGAGTCCGGAATCAGATCGACATAGAGTGACGAGCCGCCAAACGTTCGATCCTCTGTAGGGAAGACCCCTGAAGGGGGCAGCGGCCGCCACGCCTCAAACAACGCCGGCTCCACTTGCTCATCAATATAATAGCGCCGCGCTACGAAATCCCAGGATGCTCCAAGCAGCGCTACCCTCTTGCGATCAACGTAAGGAACGTCAAGCCAAACTCGGCCGTCCCCCTGACCCGCACTCTCGCATCCTCCCACGTCGACTCAACCATAGCACGAACGCGAAGAGATCTCCCGCACATCCGCGCACAGGACTAATATCTATGAATTAACCGACCCACAGACAGGCATCGGCCAAGGCCGCGCAACGATAATCTTCTGACCGTAACGGCGCGCAAACTGTTCCTCGAAGAGCTGCTCGAGGACTTCAGCCGGGCAAACGACCTTCAGCCCACCGCTCTCGAGTGAGCTCTCGAGTGTCGCAGCGATCGTCGACCACGCGTTCAAATTCCGAAGTGCATTCAGGAGATCGAAGTTGCCTTCCACTACCGACTCGAGAACTCTTCGGGCTGAAGACACCGGCGTCTGCTCGAGGTACATTTTGAACCTTCCATGGGGGCAGTAAGGAAAAGAAAGTGCTACGTCTCCTAACGGTACGAATTCGGCAAGCCCCGCGATATAAACAGATGTTTATGGGGAGCGCTGTGAGGACGCGCACAACGAGGCATCGAGAGGTACGTTTGCACCCAATCCGACCAAAATAGTAGCTCAATCGCCTTTCAACCGCAAGGCGTCCCTAAAATCGGCCGACGCCTGGCCTATTTATTACTGTGAGCCACGGCCAATTACGCGATGAGCGTCCGCAAATCCTCGTCGTACCGCAGACGTGCTAGCAGCTTTGCTCGACTAGGCTCATCGATTCCCAGCTTGGAGTAAAGCTTATGGAGCGAGATTCGCACCGTTTGCGCAGAGCAGCCTAGGAGCTGCGCGAGATCTTTTGTCTCGGTATGACCCTGATCGATCAGCCGCAGAAGCCTAATTTGCGAGGGCGACCACTGTACCGTGATAACCGGCTGCCCTCGCCGATTCATATCCTTAGGCACAAGACCCAGCCGCATCGTCCCTACATCGTCACACTTGTAAAATAGACTCGTGGACACCGCGGCTTTGCTGCCAGCACCCAAAGCCTTCAAATCTTGAGCCGCTTCTCTGGCACGCCAAACGTAATGCATCTCAACCCACGCGTGCTCCACATCACTTAAGATCTCGCCCGCTTTGGCAATCGCGCCTTCGGCCCCCAAGATCAACCCACGCACATGAGCAAGATACGTATCCAGACGCCGATCGTGGCTGATGGCCTCCAAGAGATCCACGTCCCCATCCGAAGACAAATAGCGATCGAAAAGATCGCTCGCGTAACGATGGTCCCCCAAGCGAACGGCCGCAAGCGCAACGTCGATCAACGTAAGGCGCGTCTCGCCAATGATCGAGCACCAATTCGTCTTCAATACAATGTCTTTTGCTGCGAGCAGGAACGCATTTGCGCTATCCATCTCATTCGCCGCCATTGCATTCATTGCTAGCGCCGCGTACGCCACCGCCGTCAGCGGATTCGCCGGCGCAACGAACGTCGCTCGAATGAAGCACTCGGCGGCCTTGCGTCGTTGCCCACTCCGAGCGTAAGCCAGGCCGGCGAACTGCCACGAGCGCAGATGGAAATCCGCCGTTTGCTCGCGCCAGATCACTCGATTCAACAAATCAACCAAGGAGTCATCCGAAACAACTTCAGTTTCCGCCCGACCCGTAATGACTCCATGAACGATATTCGCATGAAGGCCTGCATCGGAAAGCCTACACTTCGAAAGAACGAAAAGAGCTCTGTCGAATGTCTGAATCGAGGCGCAGAAATCTTCCTGAGCAGCATGTATGTACGCCAGAAGAGTAAGCGCACGAGCATACACAATATCTTCGCAAGGCTGCAGCGCAGGAGCTAATTCCTCTCGGGCTCGATCGCATTCGCCGCGCTGATACCGCAGAAAACCCGTATAATAGGCGATCTCGGCGCTAACCGTGTGATGAACGTCAAAGATCCGGGCTCGCTGTAAACTCGTCTCGGCCTGCTCAAGATCGCCCAACAAGAGATACCCGGTACCCAACAACATCGCCGCAGTAGCAGCGGAATCAGGCGAATCCCACAGCCCGGTCGCATTACTAAGTACTTCGATAACCGATTGCGGTTGCCGCAACGCAACATACACACGGGCACGCAGCAGCTCCGACTCAGCCGAGGCAGGCTCACCTGATGCATCAAGGATCGCCAAACACTCGGACATGTTCCCAATGGACCATCGCACGAGAGCCCGCTCGTAAGACGAAAGGGACCCCTCGTTCGCGGTCTCAACAAACGAAGACACAAACTGACCGAAGCTCTGAGGCTTCGATCCCTCTTCTTTACTCGTAGGCACAGTCAGAGGCAAGAGAACGGTTCCTAGGGTCTCACCGAAGGGCTCAAATGGACCTTGGGCCTTGATTATCGGCAAGCAACCGGCATCCCTCCTTAGCTCGCTAGGAGCTCGCCGAAAGCCCCCATACTCAGATGACACCTTAGTAATCGGCATGCTTCTTCGACGATAAAGTGTCTCACCTTACGACGCGAAATGCCCCTAAGGCCCCGCGAGGAGCCTTGGTCCCAAAGCTACAAAAGCCCCACAAGTAGCCCGGCTCCTCGCGGGCGGATCAGAGCGGAGGCCGCCCTCCGACGATCAGGGGAGCGTGACCACCGGAAATCAACGGCGCGGAACCACCGGTGATGGACGCAACCCGGGCTCCGGCCGACAGTGGCGCGCTAACACCAGTGATCAGGGGAGCGTGACCACCGGAAATCAACGGAGCATGACCACCCGTAATGAGCGGCAACGAACCACCCGAAGACGAGAAGAGAGAAATTAGAACCGTCAATAATAGGGTCATTTGAATATCCTCCCAATGTGAGCCATCCTCGGACCCACAACACAAACTGTCTTCACCAGCTATTCCAACGTACGACCACTTCCAAGCATATACTTAAGTCGCATCTCATAAGGCGTCCATCGCGTTAGAAAGGACCTCTTTCTTCGATGTGGCCTGTTCGAACGCTGGCCGACTCCCATTATCCCGCCATAGCTGGTCAAAACGCGGCACATGAGACGTCACACCTTTTCTGAACGGCATCGCGCATCCCCAGTGAGCCACAACAAAAAAGGCCATTACCAAAAGCCCTTCCAGGTCCGAATATCCTCCCTTCTTGCGCAGCAGATCATACTCTTTCAAGCATGAATACAAGGATGATTTGTCTATAGTCACGAAATCTTGCGCCCATGGGCCGCCAACGGACCACCGGTTGCAAAGAAGCCCACTTCGGCTCCAGCTGTACCACCTGCGCTCGCATCCGAAAGCGGCGATCGCGTCGCGGCAACGACAAAACGAGTTCGCAGTATAAGGTCTCGCTCGATCCGCAGCTCGACGCCCTCAAGCGCGCTCGAGCGTACGTCGACGCATATCTGCGCCGCGGTGCAATCGTTCCACCCGCGAGCTGCAATCGCTGCCGAACCACCTGCAGACCCTCACGCCTTCGGCCGACCACCCCCCTTTACGCCGTCCACCCGGATCCGGCCAAGCCACGCGAAGTCGTGTGGCTCTGTAAACTTTGTCGCACAGAAGCCCGACTCTCGCAAGAGCCTCTTCTTCTCTGCTGGACCTGGCCCGGCTATCCAACGAAACGCAGCCGCTCTGAGCCAGACCTAAAAACGTGCTTTGAAGCGACGACTTCCCAAATTGAAAGCCGGATCCCAAACGCTACGACGATGACGAGACAGCAAGCAGTTCTTGGCACCGTCGTTAACGCCCTCACGCTACCGGAACGGGAATGGCTCTACGTCAAAGGGATCCGCGCTGGCGAACATTGGGCACCTACCGGCAACGGACTCAGGGACGCACTCCTCCGAGACTGGGTAACTCACCTACACGTCGAACGAGACGAAGCCGCCCACCAAAACGCGCGCCTCACTCGGTCGCTGCCGGCGCAGCGACCGAGGACCCGCCGGGTTCAGATCCCGAGCATCTCTTCTTCTTCCAAGGCTTCCATCCCAACAGATCCCGCGATTATCAACCGCCGAATCGCGATCGCCCTCGACCATCTCGCCAAAGCCGAAGAAACCGCCGATGCCATCAATACGCGAGTCAGTGCGGCACTCGAACGACTTCTAGCACGTCCGTCCACACGCTCTGCAGACGACGAACGCTCCTAGTCGCAGCACGTTGGCTCCGTCTACCGTTCCTGAAACCGTTAGCACGGATATCATGCTACGGACGCCACCCGAACAGTGTTAGTGACGGATTCGCGTACCGGAATCCCACCGGTAGACGACAGATAGGTCACTCCCGACGCAGTCGTCGGCGCGTTCGCCGTGGACGCGAGGGGAGGATCGCCGCGCTGGATCCCTCAACCCACAGCGTTTCCTTCACCACTGACGCGCAAAAGCTTCGCTTGAAACGCCGCGGGATCGGCGACGCGCAACTCCTCCAATTCGCGCAGCGCCGCCCTGATGAACAGCGACGGATTTCCCCCACGACGCAGCTTGACTCCAGCCTCCCGCGCCACGACGTGAAAGCGCTCGAGCACTTCGAGGTCCCTGCGCTCGAGGGTAATTGAAAGCTTCTCCCACTGATGGGTCGCCACCGGGACAAAGCGCGGCTCTAACTTCGGCGTGACATCTTCCAGCCCTAAGACTTCCCCCGGCGCCGCCGGCAATCTGGAAGCCAACTGGGCGACGTCGTCCGCGTCCGACGGCACACTCGGGGAAACGGCTACCTCCTGCGCGACGATCGGCGCCGGCGACGCTTCGGCCGCCCTCCCATTGTCGAGGCTGTCCGTCTCCTTCTTCTCCTGAGTCACGACTCCCGACTCAGGAGGCGCGAAACCTGCGCCCTGATACGAGACCGGAGCCTCGGTCTCAAGTGCCCGTGCCAAAGTCGAGCTCAACCCGTCTTTTAGCGCGTCGAGGCGACGGCGATGCTTCTCGCTCATGCCGGCACGACCGCGAGCGCCAGGATCCTCTCCGCTAGGGCGTCAACATCCGCAGCCGCCCGCTGCTGGGAAGGCGTCTTCGACGCTGCTGAAATCGGTTGCCGATCGACGTAGGCGTCTTTGAACGCGACCGTGTTGTAAATCGCCTGCACCCAGGGGATACGCTCGTTTTCCTCGAGCGCTCCCTGAACGGCTTGAACCAGGCGCTCGCGCGGATCAGCCTTGGTTACCACAGCCCCAGCGATGATGATGTCGTGCTGTAGCAAGCGCCGCATCCCAGCTAGATAACTCAGGAGCTTGCCAAGCCCATCGATCGATTCTTTCGACGGCTCAACGACAAGCAAAATGTAATCCGCAGCGTACATGGTCGCGGTCGTTAGAGCACGCAACGCCGGCGGGCAGTCGAACAGCACAAAGTCGTATCGCTGGTCAACGGCCTCGAGCAACTCGAGAAACCGAGGCATCAACTCAGGTTGCGACGTTAGCGCGATCTCCTGATGGCTAAGACGATCAAAATTCGCCCCAACGATATCGCAGCCATAGTTCGGGGAGTGAACGACCAGGCGCCCAACCAACTCCGCCATCTCGTACTTCGCGCCGCCACCGTAACCGAGCAGTTCGGCTGCCCCTTCTTCTACCGAAGGCGCCAATGCCGTCGTCGCCGTTCCCTGCGGATCGGCATCGACCACCAGAACGCGTTTGCCACGAGCAGCGAGCGCGGCAGCTAGGTTGATCGTCGTCGTCGTCTTCCCGACGCCGCCTTTTTGGTTGATGACAGAAATCGCCATGAGTTCAGACACGAGCTTCCACCTTTCCGGAGGGACTCAAGAGTCACGACTCATGAGTCCAGAGAGCGGCATTCATTCCCCCCGAACTCACGACTCTTCCCTCCTGACTCCTGAGTCATTTATCTGGACTCCCGAGTCAGGACACCACAGTCATGACTCCCGAATCTGCTTTGGTTTTACAGTCAAAGCCGCCCATTTCCGGCGACTCTTGACACCTGACTCAGGAGTACCGGGTCACGACTCCCGACTCCTGTATTCCCTACAACCGCCTTCGACCAACAACTGTCTATATGTCACGAAATCGCAGCCGGTGGCCTGAAATCGAACCAAAGAGCCTTTCTCAAGGCGTTATCAAACCCGACCCCGACACCGATAATCGGCTACAAACGACCGTCCGACGGTACTGCCCGGACGCCTCGCCACGATGCGCCCGCGCAGTACACACCACGCTTGCCCGCCGGCAGAAGAAGCATGAACGACCCTGTCATTGACCGCTTTCGCGACAACTACAGCTGGCTGAGCAACTACTACTTTCATCCGATCCGCCTCAACGCCCGCGGCATCGACGATCTTGTCATGCCCGCCGCCGAGGTCCCCTTCGCCGCCCTCAAAACCACCGACCTCGAGGAACGACGACGGATCGCCCAGCTCCCGACCCCAGCCGAAGCGCGCAGCGCCGGCCGCCGCAAGTTCCTTCGGGATCAGGTTCTCTTTTTGCGCCCCGACTGGGAAGCGATCAAAACGGCCGTGATGATCGCGATCATCGACGCGAAATTCAGCAATCCGCTCATGGCCAAGCTGCTACTTTCTACCGAAAAAGCGATCCTGATCGAAGGCACTGCGCTGGACATCACGGGGCACATCGACCGTATCTGGGGCATCGACGCCCACACCAGGAAAGGCGAGAACCGCCTGGGCCGGATCCAGATGGTCAAACGCGTCCGCCTGGCGATCGAGCAGCGCTACAAGCTCGAACCCTTGCCCTCCGACTCGGCAGTCTACGGCATCATCGTGAGGGCTACCGATGGCCTCTCGACCGCCCTCCCGCTCGAGCTGCACCTCCAAAGGCAAGACGCCATCGTCCACCTCGACGGCCAAACGTACCGCGCGACGATCCCGAACGATCCACGAGCCGATCTCGTCTTCCAGCGTTCATCCCCAGCAGCGAACCGGCCCGGACTCTTCGTCCCGGCCACCGAGCGAGCGAGGATCCACCTTCAAACCGTCTCTTGACCTCGACTCGGACAGGGACACTGGAACAAAGCCCTCGAACCCACTCGGCCAATGCGGCGCAGCTCAAAACGACGGCTTACGCCTCCTCCAACGGCAACCGCGCTGCTCGCCAACGGCGACCAGCCCCAAGAACTCAAAAACGTCACCCCACTTGGATCGACGGGCGCCCCGGAGACGATCAAATTCATTGCGAGCCGTCCAGCTGAACTGGCACTCGATGCGATCATCGATGACGCTAGGCACTGGCATCAACGCGTCGACGGTCAATACATCTACGGCGATGAGACCAACACGTACGTCGCGATCGGCGACCCACGCCTCGGGACACCTATCGAAGCCCAGGCCGAGGCCTGGGACCGAGTCCTCAAGCTGGATGACGAGACGGCACAAACCTTTCTCTACGTGATGACCCGAGATCTCGCAAATGATGAAATCGGCTCAAAGACACGCGTAACCGTCAATGAGATTCTCGACTACAAAGGGCTAAAAAGGCACCACTCACGCGAGCACTTCCTTTCCCATAAAACAGCTGAATCGAACCGCCTCCTTTTGCTTTCCGAGATTTGGGTCGCCGTGAATGACTACGTCATCGATGAACGCGGACCGCGCCGGAAGAAGCAGAAGGTCCGCGTGTACTCTCGCTTGATCGATGTCGCCTTCGAGGCCAAGCCCGAGACCGTCAACAAATCCGGTGTCACCACCTCAGAAACACCCTACGCGTGCCGCCTCAACTTGGGCGACTGGGCGACGCCGTATCGATCGATCCCAACCTACGTCCGAGAAACCCTTGCGCAAATCGTCCGTTACGGTGCCCTTGAAGAATCGCAACGATTCGCCATGCGAATTGGGCTCATCCTGATGTTTGTGAACAACGGCCCGTCAAGCAACCGTTGGAAGGTTCGCGACCTCATCGCACGAGCTCGCCTTCAACTTCCGCAGTACCAGCCCAGCCGCTTTCGCGACCGAATCGAAACGGCACTGGACAAGCTCCAAGACGACCGCATCATTGGCTCCTGGTTCTACGATAAAGACAAAGATCTACCAACACGCGGCTGGCTCGAGCACTGGCTCGATTGGACCGTCGTGATCGAGTCTACACGCCCAGCGATCAGCGCGGCCGCCGCTGCGACAGGATCGTGACTCCGCCGCGAACGGTTTCTGGCTGATCATGCCCCTGGCTGGCATTAGCTGCCCGCGGCCATCCACGACCGACGCGGCGCCCCTCCGCCGCCGCCGGCTGATTGCACCCTAGAAACTGTCCGTCACGGTCTCACTGCACCCTATAAGCTGTCCGCTGAGCCCCGCTGCACCCTATAGGCTGTCCGCTAGCGGAAAACAGCCCGCGCAGCACCCGGCAGAACCGCTGGCGTCGCTGAGGCGCGCCACCGCTTTGCCCACCTTCCTCCTCGAATTGGGTCCCGCTGCACCCTATAGCCTGTCCGCTAAGCGCCTTCTCCGACATCCGAGTTAGTACGGATAGGCCCAACCGGGACGAAAAAACCACAGATGCACCCTATAGACTGTCCATTATCAGACAATCAATGCACCCTACGACCTGTCCAAGACGCACCCTGCACCCTATAGACTGTCCCGTCGTCTACAGACGCCCCGTCACGGGACTGCACCCTATAGCCTGTCCGTTAAGCCCCCCTCTGCACCCTATAGATTGTCCGCTAAGCCGATTTTGCACCCTATAGCCTGTCCGTTAGCGACCCACTCGCCCGCCGAAGCCGCTACTCCAGGCAACCACGCCATCTGCACCCTATAGCCTGTCCAATAAGGGCGCTGCACCCTCTTGCCTGTCCAAACCGACTCGGGAAACAACGTGCTACTCTCGACGCAATAGGTCGTCCCAGCCTCGAACACGTTGCTGGGATCCTCCGCCATGATTGGCCAGGACCGGGAGTCGGCTCTGCTGCGCATGCCCACTGTTTGTCATGCCCTTGACTCGCCAAGGCTTTCCACGCCGAAAGCCTGCCAACATACATCTTGTGGTAGGAATGCCTCCGCCCTACGACATATAGGGTCTGGCATGCTGGCGCAAACCCGCAAGACCACCGTAGGAAACCTCATTCATCAAGAGGGCTTCTCGGCATGAACGAGCCGACGGCAATCGATCCAATCATGGCAGAGATCGCCCGAGACAATCGAGTGAGCCCCACGGCGGTCCGCCTGTACGTGCTCCTTCGAGCCGGTAACAGCCTCGACGCCGCGGCAACGGCGCTGAAGCGATCGACCGACTGGTTGAAACGCTACGAGCGGCTCCTACGAGATCTCGGCTACATCGAGGTCCACGACGTACGAGCGATCGGAGGGCAATGCGATCGTCGCTACGTATTCCCTACCCCCACCCGAAGCCTAGCGAGCTAACAGCAATGACATAACGCAGAAACGCCAGGGGCCGGCAAGCCTCTGGCGCTGATACTTTGACGAACCTACGCTTCGATTTCCACGGTGTTGTCTTGGCGGGCGCGACCGCGGATCTCGAGACGGCATACCACCGGGTAGATCCGTTGTGGCGCGTATTCGCGTGGCCACAGTGGTCTCCTTCCCGGTGCGACTCAACGCATCTCAACGAAGGAACCACACTTTGAGGGAAACTCGGACGGCGATCGAAGTTGCGGCTGCGCAAGGCACCCGCCAGATCGTCGTCCACTCCCAGGCCATGAGCCGCCCAATCAGATGGAGCCGGCGGACATGAAGGCCCTCCAGGCAGCGCAGACCAACCGCCGGCTCCTCGTCGGCGAGTCCCCGGCCCAAAATTCGCAAGAACGCGGGAAGCTCAGCTGGTTCGCCGCCATACCGGTCGCGATGCTGCTCGATCCCACGATCTCCGCTGAGGCTATACGACTAGCCGGAATTCTGCTGCACTACGACGGTCCTCGAGGCTGCACGCCCAAGATCCAGTCGCTCACTCGCGATCTAGCCGTCTCGCGAGATACAATCTTTCGCCTGCTCGAAGAGCTCGAACGCTACGGGTTCCTCACACGCGAGAAGCGCGGCCGCAACAACAGCTACCGCCTTCACGCCCTATACGATCAGCCCGTTCGACCAGACGACATCAGATCCACACGCCAGCTCGCGATCGAAAACGCGCCGCCACGCCGACCAATTCCCCGCAAAAGCCTCCGCAAGGCTCGAGCAACCTCTGCCCAAGAGCCGCAAGCCGACCCCAAACAGGTCGCATCGGTGCGACCTATCGCCTCGACTCACACAGCAAAATCGCAACCAACGAGCGACGATCATCGCCTCGCTTCCGACCCGCACTCACCCTCATTCCATCGAAAACAAGTCGCATCGGTGCCACCTATCGAGACACCAGCCGCCGCTGACGACAGCCCGCAACAGGTCGCATCCATGCGACCTATCAAGCCCGAAAAAACCACCGCAACCCAAGCCGATCACGTCGCATCGGTGCGACCTATCCACAAAGCCACTCGCTCACGATTAGTCGCACCCGTGCTACCTAATCACGTCGCACCCGTGCTACCTATTCCGGCCGATACGTCGCACCCGTGCGACCCTCATATAATCAAGAACCACATTTCCAAGAACCATCAACACCAAGAAGCTGCTGGTGATGACGATCTGAGTGAAACGACCGGACTCGAGCGCCTACAGCTCGCCGGCGTCCATCTCGCCCTTCACGAACTCGGCATCCATTCCGGCCGCGCTCGAGCGCTCACTGGAACAGAACTCTCGGCTTGGGCACACTGGGTCCAAGACGGTACCTCCCCAGGGATCACTGACAAAGCAGCCTTCGCGGCCGCGAAGATCCGCATGGGCTGCGCCCTCGAGGAAATCTTCCCAGCAATCAAACAGCGCAACGATGCGAAGACCGCGGCCCAAAAGGAACAACAGATCCAAGAGCAGGCTCAGCAGGCACGCATCAATCAGGCAAACGATCTCATTTCTCGACTTTCGCCTGCCGAACGCATTGAGCTGCGCGAGAAGGCCTTGAACGATCCCGGCGTTTGGGCAGCTCGCAACTCCAGCCTCAACAGCTTCAAACGAACCGTTGAGGCAACGGAACGCCGCCTGATCCTTGGCGAATGCCAACCCTCGACCATCAGTCGAGACCATAGCGCCTACCCGCCGCTTCCGATCGCCTCGCCTTTTGAGCCCACCGCACCAAGTTATTCCTGAATCACGGGGTGTATAGACCTAAACCTCGTCGCGAAAACCTTCTGACATTATCTGGACTTCCTATTGAACCACGCACGACCCAGACGTGGTTTTTTGCGTTCGAGCTCGGAGAACGCACTTGCTGGTCACCGCCCCGTCGCGCGCGGTCGTACACGAACCGCCCGCTCCGGGAGCCCAACACCAACACACAATGTCCGAAGCAGCATACAATCAGCCACCGTCATCCGGACAACTATTTCTACCTCTGCTGGAGGAGTTGAATGCAACTGGCGCAACGCGACCCGTAAACATCTACGATCGCCTAGCAACGCGTCTTTCGCTTTCGGAAGAGTCGCGCTCGGCCACCCTTCAAAGCGCCGGACAAAATTTCAACATTTTCGAGCGCAATGTCCGGTGGGCTCGGCAAGTTGCGGTCGCCCGTGGCCTGATCGACGCAGCTCGCCGCGGGATCTGGGACCTTACAGAAGCAGGAAAAGCAAACCTGCGAAACATCGTGCGCGGTGTAATGCTGACCGTGTACGAAACTGACTCAGGATTTATCCTGTGGGCCGACGCTACGGACGCCCTTTCCATCATCGAGAAAAACCTCGTCCAATTGATCTTCACGAGCCCGCCGTACCCGCTGTTACGCGAGAAAACGTACGGCAACATGGACGAGCGTCGCTGGCTTGATTGGATGCTCCGCTTATGCGAGGGATGGCGCGAGCTGCTCACGCCGAGCGGCTCGATGATGATCAACCTCGGACCGACCTGGACTGCCGGAAAACCAACCCAAAGCCTTTACGTCGAGCGCCTCCTGATCGCCCTCGAGGAGCAGCTCGGCATCCATCTTTTGCAACGCCTCGACTGGTGGAACCCGGGCAAACTCCCCTGCCCAGCAGAATATGTGACGGTCAAGCGAATCCGCGTCACACCGGCTGTCGAGCCTGTTCTCTGGCTCTCACCAAATCCTGATGCAAACGCCAACAACCGAAACGTGCTGCGCGAATACTCGGACTCAATGAAACGCGCGATGGCGCAGGGTTCGCAAGGAACAATGGTTCGTCCTTCAGGTCATACCGTAGCACCCACGATGCTCACGGACAACGGCGGATCCATCGCGCACTCGCTGCTGCAAATCGCCAACACGGACAGCAACTCGGCCTTTCTGCGCACCTTACGTGAAACAGGACGAACGCCGCATCCGGCGCGATTCCCAGAAGCTTTAGCCGAGTTCGGCATCAAGCTAGCCAGTGAAGAAGGCGATGTCGTGTACGACCCGATGTCGGGTTCGGGCACGACATTCGTCGTTGCACATCGATTGAATCGTCGAGGGATCGCCTCGGAAAAATCGCTAGAATATATCGAGCAGTCGCGCATTCGTTGCGAGCTCGAAGGCATTCAAACGCGAACCGTTTGCCAGTTCTCGTAGAGATTAGTCACCATGTCAACAACTGACCGCGCAACAGCCATTACCGGCAGCACTCCCAACATGCGGTTGAAGAGCAGTCGCGAGCTGCAGGAAATCATTACTTCGAAGAGCCCGCTTGAACTACGACGGGCTACCGAAACAGAAATAGCTCGCCGGCGCTGCGTTCGACAATGGCACAACGACGAAGCCAAGATCGGCTTGGAATAGGACCAATGAGCAAAGCCTCCCGCATCGCCATCGAGGCGCTGACCGATACAGGCAGTCATGAGGCCGTCACCGCGTTCCTGGAGCGACTCTACGGAAACCGCGATCAATACCTCGAACGCGATCGGTACGCGTCCATCGGAAACGCCGACAGATTCTACACGAAGGTCGTCGGAGTCACTTTCGACGGCCGACAGAATATCGTCGCCGGCATAACGCCGAAAGCGCAGATCGAACTGCAGAGACAACCGGAAAACCCGTTCGACCCAAACGCGATCGCCGTCTGCTTCGGTGCGCTGCAACTCGGCTTCATCCGCCGAGAAATTGCCCGCCGTATCGCGCCGAACATTGACGCCGGCGATCGATACCTCGCTCAGGTTGCAAGTGTTACCGGCGGTACCAATGGAACGACGACCGGCGTCAACATCTTCGTCTCACGGCAACCCCGAATGCGACGTGCCGGCTCGACAACAGCCAAAGGCCACGGCAACATTGATCCAGGGGGTGTTCGACGCGCGCTGATCGGCGACCGACAGCTGCGACCGGCCCAAGTCGAAGTCATCAACCGACTCGAACGCGGCCTCAACACGCTGGCGATCTTCGGCACGGGTCGGGGAAAGTCGCTCTGCTTCCAGCTACCCGCCGCAGAAGCTGCTCTCGAGGAACAGAAGAAGACGCTCGTCTTCCACCCACTGCGAGCCCTGGCGAACGACCAATACGAGGCTCTGCAGCGCCGACTGCACGGACTGGGGCTGCGCATCCTACGCGCCAACGGTTCCATCGATGCCGACGAACGAGCAGAGCTCTACGAGGCAATGGAAAGCGGCGCCTGGGACATTCTGCTGGTCACTCCCGAATTCGCGACGTTCCACAGCGCCTCGTTCGCACTCGAGTGCAATAAGCCGGATCTCGTCGTCGTCGACGAAGCACACCATATCTACGAATCTCGACACCGAGCAGCATATCGCGACTTCGGCAAGTTGCTAAAAATCCTCGGAAACCCGCAAGTTCTCGCGTTGACGGCGACGGCAAGTAAGGCCGCGTTCGAGGTCATCTGCGCGACGCTAAATATCCAAGCCTGGATCATCGACCCAACCGTTCGCGAGAATCTACAAATCGTAGATAGCCGCAATACCCGCGACAAAACCGCATATTTGTCGCACCTCGTTCGTCACAGCCTCGGAAAAGTCATCGTCTACACAAATTCACGTATCGAAGCCGTCAAGACAGCCGAGCGGCTGCGCGAGACGGAAAAGCGAGTCGCGTTCTATCACGCGGGCGTTCCCACGGAAGAAAGGCGAATCATCGAGGACCTCTTCCGCAATAGCCAACTCGACGTTGTCGTAGCCACGTCGGCGTTCGGGGAGGGAATCGACTTGCCCGACGTCCGGCACCTGGTTCTCTATCATCTGAACTTCGACTTCGCGGAATACAACCAAATGGGTGGCCGGGCAGGACGCGACGGTAAACCAGCCTCGATCCATCTGCTCTACGGCGAAAACGACCGGCGTATCAACGACTACATCTTGAGTAAGGCAGCCCCAAGCCTGGAGAAACTGCGGTCCATCTACCTATTTCTCAGAAAACTCGACAACCCGATACGCATGACCTACGAGCAGATCGCACAGATCCTAGACCTCGAAGCCACCGACGCATCTACGGTTGGCAGCAGCGCCCGTATCTTCGAAGAACTCGGGCTGCTTGATACCGGCAACGACGACGAAGGGCGATTCATCCGCATCCTACCCTGCAGCGAAAAGGTGGACATCGAATCGTCGAGCCGATATGCGGAAGGCGTCGCCGAGCGCGAATGCTTCAACCGATTCTGCCAGATAGCCCTCGACGCCGACGCGGCCACCCTCCAAGTCCTGCTGAACCGCCCGATGTATCCTGATGGCATCGCCCTACAAAAATAGTTCAAAGCTACCGCCTAAAGGCCACGATTTCGAACCCGACGACCCGGTATACTGCACCGTCGACCGTATCTTGGGCGAAACACTTGGGATTCCGATGCCGCTTCGACTTCACGTCAACGCAGTCCTCAAGGCCCTAAAAGAAGCCTACAAACCGAACCGCCCCCTAGCGGAAACGGCGACAATCGCCATTACCAGCGCGATGCACTGGAATCCTACATCGCAACAAAGCAAAATCCAGCACTTCGCACTAGCATTTGCAACGACAGCAGAACACGACCCGCTCATCGTGGCGTCCCTCGCGCAACAAGCAAATGGACAAGCGAAGCCAGTGTGAGAAATGCCGCCAAGCCGCGAGACCGTGCCGGGCGGCAGCTTACGCGAGCCGCCCGGCACGTGGCCAGATCGACATCGATGCCAGCGCCACGCACCATTCAGCAGGAGTCTTAGCCTCATGGCCACCTCTTCGCAATTAGAACCCGTCGCGAAAGCAGACGAGCTTGCACCTCAGAGCAACACGGCCGTCACGAAAAGCGAACCACGGGAAATCTTCGTCAACCCATTCACAGGCGAAGTGATCATCTTCGACGGTTGCTCGGATGCCGATATCATCGACACGATCAAAGCCATGATGGATCGGTACGATGAAATTAAAGCCCTCTTCGAGCAAATGAAAAACCAGGGAAAAGGAATTCTCGCATCTCGAATGCGAGCGCGAGGCGCAAAAGGCATTCCGCATCCCAACGTCGTCGTCGAGCTCAAAACCGAATACTCCGACTACATCTTCATCCCCGACGAGCTCGCCAAGGCGCGACCATTCCTCAAACCAGACGAAGCGGCCAAAGTCGTACACTGGGTTCCGGAGCAAATCATTCCAGAGCAACGCATTCCGGGACACTGGGAAGAAGGCGCAGCCAGATCCATCACGGCACTCATCAACCGGTATCCCGGATCAGATGCAGCAAAACACCTAGAAGCCGGCATGACTCGCAGCGCGCTCGGCGAGGAAGTCATCTTCAAACCCATCAAAGAGAAACCGCTACCCGTCAAAAAGCCGTAGGCGTGACCGCAATCTCCTAAAAGCGCACCGCAGCATGTAGGGAGTCTCCCAAAAATCCACGCTACGATCTTTCGAGAGATCGCTCCTTTTGTTTCGCAACTGAGGTAACAATGTCAAAAGCTAGCCCGCGACTATCCGACCACGCACAAGGTCGGCGGGACATCCTAGCGATCCCGCCACAACTCATCAAGATCCGCCCGGATTTCAACGTGCGCGATTGGAATGACCCAGAAAACATCGCTCACGTCAAGCAATTGATGGAAAGCATCATTCAGTACGGTGTTCGCACGCCGCTGGTCGTAAGCTACGAATCCGGTACAATCTGGCTCGTCGGGGGCGAATGCCGGCTCAGGGCCGTCTTCCAAGCCATCGAGCTCGGCCACGAGATTAACACGGTACCCGTCTATAGCGAACAAAGCAAGGGTCTGAGTCCCGAAGACCAAATCGCACTGCTGGACGTCGACAACTTCTCCAAGCGCTTCTCGCCTCTCGAACGCGCCGCCCTGGCAGCTCGCTACTTCCGGCGCGGCTTCACTGCAGCCGACATTGCGCGCCGCCTCGTATGCGAACCGGCATACGTCGAACAACTCCTGACCCTCAACTCCGCTCCGGAGCACGTCAAGAAACACATCGCTGCAAAGAAGATCGCCAGCTCGAGCGTCGTCAATACGCTGCGACATCATGATCCCGAAACCACAACGCAAATCATCGAAGAAAGCGTCCAGCTAGCCGAAAAACAAGGCAAGCAACGAGCGACACCTAAAGTCGTTCGAGAAGCGACACAGAACGTCACCGGAATCCAGCAGCGACACTTCACGCAGCAAGACGGTGCCTATCTCCTGGATGCCCTACACCGCATCGCAGAGCTGGCCCCAGAAGGCGAAATCGCAACGATCGCACGCGCAGCTCTCGTTCGATTCGGCGAGAGCGAGAAGGAAGAAGGACAGGCCGGCCGCTTAAGCCGTCCAACGATCTCGGAACAAACAAGCGGACCATGGAATCACAGTGCGCCCGGCGCGCGCCGCGCGACCGCCGGCCGCACACTTCTCTCGCGGTAACGGCCCCAACTTTCGATCACGAAACGACGCCCTCTCGGGGAGAGTTCCCCCCATAGGGGGTATAATTGTCGTTGCCCCATTTCCACCCATTCACCCTGAACAAGGACCAACACACAGCATGGCAGGCACCTACAACCGCATCGTCCTCGTCGGCAACCTCACGCGCGATCCGGAGATCCGTTACGTCGACGGCGGCGGCAAAGCCGTCACCAAGTTCTCACTCGCGATCAACCGCCGCACCAAGCAGGGCGACGAGACGATGTTCATCGACATCATCGCCTGGGAAAAGCTCGGCGAAATCTGCAACCAGTACCTGAAGAAGGGCATGAGCACGCTCGTCGAGGGCCGCCTCGCGATCCGCAACTACGAGACCAAGGACGGCGAGAAGCGCAAAGCAGTCGAGGTCATCGCCTCGGACATGCAGATGCTCGACTCCAAGGGTATCGGCAACCACACTCCAAGCAACGGAAACAGCGCCGCCAATGGCAGTACTCACCGCGAACCCACGCAACATCAAGCGGCCACCGCCACGCAGACGCACGTCGAAGAGGACCCGGACGGACTCGACGAGATTCCGTTCTGAAATGCAACTCACTTGTTAAGTTAAGAAAGGCTCCTAACGGACGAGAAGCGCTTATCCGATCGGGGATTAAGGTCGAGAACGGGCCCGCGCATCGCGCAGGCCCGTTTCTTTTCGTCCGGCTTGCCTAACTTAACGGTATCTGTAAAAAACGCGAATAATCGAGGGTCCGTCGAGAGACGGGCCCTCGTTTCGTTTTTTGCAACGTAAAGCCTCAAGCCGACCGGACGTAAACAAGCCTACAACATATAAGGCTATCCGCCTTGTCGGCGCGAGACGCTGCGTGTCTCGCCCCGCCAAGATCGAACACTGCAGGCGCTGATAAAACAGCGACGCGCGTTCTCTTGCACGTCATAGATTGAGTACAACACTCGTGACCTTCGACCAACTCGGTCTGTTCGCCGCTGCACTACCCGCAATCGAACAAACCCAAACAAATGCCGTTTCGGAACTCACGAATACCGACAAAATCATGGCCGCCGGCCGAACCATCGCGATGGCCTTGCAAAACGGTTTCGTCAAGCGTGCGCAGATCAACGCCGCTATGACGAAAACGTTCGGTGGCAGCGACGCGAGCGGCGCATGGGACGCCCAAGACGCAAACAATGCGCTCGAAGTCGCCCTCGTCACCACACTGCTGCGCCGCCCTCCTTTCATCGAACCGTTGAGCGAGATACTATGGCTCGAAACTCAAGCCAGTGGGTTCGAAGGCCAGTACCGGCGCAGCAGCCGCACCGAACGCCTTCAACAATTCTCGACACCGATGACAATTGCATACCTGGCCGCGGTAGCAGCCGGTATCACAAACGAAGATCTCGTGCTCGAGCCCAGCGCCGGCACCGGCATGCTCGCCGCCCAGGCCAAGCGTCTGGGCGGGAATCTGATCCTCAACGAGCTCGACCGCGACCGCCATCAGCTGCTCGTCGCGATCTTCGAGAAGGCATTCAACTTCGACGCACTTCACCTCAGCGCGTACCTCACCAAGATCGCACCCTCGGTCGTCCTGATGAACCCACCGTTCTCGGCCAACGCGAGCGCCGGCATCTTCCGTGACAGTACGATCGGAATCCGCCACATCCTCGAAGCGATGAAACTTCTTACGCCGGGGGGACGACTCGTCTCGATCGTCGGCGAGGGACAGAATCCCGAAGAAATCGAGGAATTTGCTCCGGTCCTCGGCCTTGGCATACTCCGAGCCAACATTCCGCTCGTTGGCAGTGCCTACACACGGATGGGGACCTCCTTTGGAACCCGACTGCTGGTCATCGATAAGGGCGACGACCTCGAAAAGGCTCCCATCCATGGAGGAACTGACGAACTAACGCCGCGCGAAGCACTCGCACTCCTTCAGGACATCCCTCCCAGGATTCGGAAAGCCGCGCCATCGGCACCCTCCCCCGAGCCGATTGCGCAGACACTCTTCACCGAGACAGCATTCGCCAAAGCCACCCACGTCGCATTGACAAACCGGCTTACGGCGCGCAAGCACATCGAAGACGGCGCGATCGCCGTCCCCTACGAGGTCATCGATCACGAACGGATCGAAGACGACGACAACCTTTTCGCCGAGTACCGGCCCGAACGCATCCGCTTCACCAACGCGAAGCCACACAACGCCTCGCTCGTCCAAACGCAAGCGATGGCTGCCGTGCTGCCGCCAATTCCATCATACACCCCGCTCCTCTCACCCGAAGCCCAAGACGCCCTCTCGGACGCGCAGCTCGAGATTGTCGTCTACGCGGGAAACGCTCACCAGCAGCAGATCCGGCTCACCGTCCCCAATAAAGATCTCGAAAACGTCGCGACAATCATCGACGTTCGTCGCGGATTCTACTGCGGCGACTCCACAGGCGTTGGCAAGGGCCGCATCTCGGCAGGCATTCTCGCCGACAACTTCGCTCAAGGGCGAACTCGCGCACTCTGGGTCTCCGAGCGATCCACCCTTCTTGAAGACGCCACTCGCGACTGGACCGCTCTCGGCGGAGACGCCCAAGATCTCATCGAGCTACGCAAGCTCGCAGCCGACGCAGAAATCGGACTCTCCCGCGGCGTCCTCTTCTCAACCTACGCGCTCCTGCGCTCGAAAGCTAAGAGCGGCCGTTCACGCCTCGACCAAATCGTCGAATGGCTCGGCGACGATTTCGACGGCATTATCGCACTCGATGAAGCCCATAACGCCGCTAATGCGATAACCGGGAAAAGTGGCAACGGTCGCCCCAAGGCCGCTTCACTTCAGGGACTCGCGGTCATCGACATCCAACGCCGCCTCCCTCAAGCGCGCGTCGTCTACCTCTCCGCGACAGCGGCAACCGCCATCGAAGGCCTCTCGTACGCGGAACGCCTGGGCATCTGGGGACCCAAGCCAGCGGCCTTCTCGACGCGGGAAGAGTTCCTCAGTACCATCAGCGCCGCCGGCACCGGAGGCTTGGAGATAGCGTGTCGCGATCTCAAAGCGATGGGCGTCTATATGTCGCGCGCCCTTTCCATGCGCGACGTCGAGTACGAGATTCTCGAGCACGAGCTGACGGAGTGGGACCGCCAGACCTACGACACCCTAAATCGCCTCTGGCGGCACGTGGAGAGCAAGCTCGAAGCGGCCCTAACACAAACGAACATCAAAGATCCTATTACCGGCCAGACACTCGACAAAGACGCCATGATGCGGATCAACGGGCAACTACAGTCAACCAAACTCCGCGTCTATGCCGCCTTCATCACGACGATCAAGCTGCCAACCGTGCTCGACCTCGCAGAGAAGAAGCTGCAGGCCGGCCACGCCATCATCATGCAAATCGCGAACACCTACGAAGCCACCCTCGATCGCGCGATCGGCAACATCGAGGGCGATACGCTTGACGATATCGACCTCTCGCCCAAAGACATGATCGACCAGTTCCTCGACAGCTGCTTCCCAATCGTCCAACAAGAAACGTACAAGGACGAAAATAACCAAACGCGCTCGCGGCCGATCATCGATAAAATAACCGGGAAAGCACTCATCAACCCGGAAGCCTTGGCGATTCGTCAAACGCTCCTCGCCGACCTCGCAAACTACACCGTTCCCGCAGCGCCACTCGACTTGATCAACGATCACTTCGGAGTCGCAAACGTCGCCGAAGTCAGCGGACGCAGCAAGCGCGTCGTCACCAAACTTGGCCCAGACGGCGAAATGCACCGCTACCTGGAGAAGAGGGGAGCCACCTCCAATATAGACGAGACTCACGCGTTCCAAGACGACCGCAAAAAGATACTGATCTTCTCAAACGCCGGCAGCGCCGGCCGTTCGTACCATGCCGACCGCAACGCAAAGAACCGCCGCAAGCGGACACACTTCCTCCTGCAAGCCGGCTGGCAAGCCACCGTCGCTATGCAGGGCCTAGGGCGCTCGCATAGGACGAACCAAGAAGTGGCGCCCGAATACATCCTGCCTACCACAACAATCCCGGGCGAGAAGCGCCTCACCTCGAGCATCGCTCGCAAGCTCGAAAATCTCGGAGCCATGACCCGCGGCGAGCGCAGCGCCGTTTCCGGTGGGCTATTTAATTCATCGGACAATCTCGAGACCATATACGCCGAGACCGCCCTCTCGCAGCTCATCAAGCTGATCGCATCGGACAAAATCGAGACGATCGACCGCCGACGCTTCGAGGCACAGACGCTCTTGAAGGCCGAGAACAGTGAAAAAGCCAGCCGGTTGACCGTCACTCGCTTCCTCAACCGGGTCTTAGCGTGCGACCTCGACCTGCAAGAGGCTCTCATTGAGGCGTTCTCAAACGCTGTCGACGAAGCTATCGCGGCAGCTCGCGCTAAGAACGCCTACGACGAAGGCGTCCAAACCCTCCACGCCCTCTCCATCACCGAAATCAAACGCGACGTCATCTTCGAGGATCCACAAACCAAGGCGCAAGCGATGCTCGTCGAGCTCGAATGCAAGCGCAACAGAATCACGTACAACCTCGATATGGTCGCCGACGGTATCAAGCGTAAGCAGCGAATCCTTGGCGAATACTGGGCCGGTTTCTTCGAGGACGAGGAGTACGGCGTTCACGCCCGCATCGCGATCACCATCGACGGGGTCCGCCACACACGGATCATCACCCCGTTCGAGGAGCACATCACTTCGGGCTACTACGTCTACGGCTTGAACAAGCTCGAGGCCGTCGACGGTATGAACGCCTGGGCCGACCGAGTTGCCAAAGAAGCCGAGATCCTCACAGAGAGCCGCTACCTCGTGATAGGCAATCTGCTGCCGGTCTGGACGTTGCTCCCGAATTCGCAGCCGAAGATCTATCAAGTTCGATTACCCAACGAAGAACGACTCCTCGGGCGTATGATCGATGTTTCCGAACTCGGGCTGCTGCGCCAGAAGCTGGGACTCGCCGAGGACGACTCGCTTACACCCGACGAAGCGATCGCCACGCTGCAGAAGGGGACCATGATTTACGCCGGGCGCTACAGGGTCATGAAAGCCCGCGTAAACAACGAGAACCGATTCGAAATTCACGACCCGATGCTCATCTCACGCCGAGCGATTCTCGAACCGCTGGGCGTCTACTTCGAACGCCACACCTACATGTGGCGCGCATACATCCCAACCGACCCCGATCGCGCAAAGAACACCATCGCAGCACTCTCGCGCGGTGAAGCGATCCGCGCAACGATCTAAAGACAACACCACCCCCAAGCGACGCCACGATCAAAGCGGCGACGGGGAGCTATCCCCAGTCGGTGCTCTATCATGACATTCATGATCTGCAGAGAATCCATGAACGAACTCAATTCTAGTCAAGGACAAACAACCCAACCTACCAAAACACGACGACGCACGCGAGGCAGTCGCGGCGGCCGCCGACGGTGGCAGAACCTCCAAATCACGTGGACATTCGCTGATCACGAGAGTGCCACTGCGGCGGCCACCAAGCTCGGCACCATCGCGCCGACCAAGGCGAACGATGGAGGTGTCGACGTCAGCTTGCAAATCGAAAAAGTACGCCGCTGCCGCATCAACGACGTCCTCTACTGGGCCAAAGTCCGATTCCCCCACGTAACAAACGTCAAAGCGAACCCTCAGCACTAGCAGGATCAAAACCAGTTGGCGCAGCTACGCGGGCGCCAACCGGTAAACTCACTTCAATCACGAACCGGTCGCTGCGAAAGGCGAACATGCCCGCATTTGAATTCAAGAAGGAGCCGATCTCACAAGCAAAGGCGGAAAGACTTCTAGCAGCGCTCGATCGTTGCCGCCAACGCAGCCTCTGTCGACACGTCTACTATGATGGTGAGCACCAGGACGCTCTGGGCGTGCTCGCGACTTACGAAGTGAAGAATATGCCTCCAGGGCAAGTGACAAACGACATTCTCGAGCATCTCGGATTCAGCCTCGGAGAGCGTATGAGCGTCTGGGCCATCAACGACGGCGTCGATCTCGATGAATCGCCAACAGACCGATACCTCCGCGTTCGCAACGCCATCACCGCCCAAATCAAGGGCGTAGAGCCAACAGTCCCAGCCCAAGACATCTCCGTGCAACCGGCGGTTGCCGCTCCGGAAAGCACCCCGACCTCTCGACCCGCAAAGCGACGCCCGCGCCGGAAGCCGCACGCCGGTCAACAAGAGTTCGCCATCCGTCTTGAGCTGGCCGGCTAAATGCCTCGAAAGCAGCGGCCGAATAGGCTGAGCAAGAAATCACCCCCAACGCCCCTCGATCGACTCAAAGCCCATGACCGACTGATCGGCACGCTTGCCACGAGACGCGAGGCGACCGAGCAAGCCATTCAAACGCTCGTTCAGCTCATCGACAATCGTATTCCAAACTCGCAGAGGCGACCCAATCGTGAACGTCCTTAATCTAACCGATGTTGCACCGACCCGACAACTCTCATATCCTGAGCGCGTTGCAAACGTTGCCGTCGCTCAGCTTGCCGACGGCACCCTCCTATACGCCATAGAGGGAAAACCGATATTCGACGGTTGGCTCATCGGCGGCTATCAGAGCGATAGCGGTAGCGTGCGCCTCAGTATATACGGCTTTAACGAAGGCGGCGACAAGCTGACCGGCTACACGACACGCGAAGCTGCCGAAGCGAGCGCCGTCGCGATAGCAGCCGCGGAAGTGGCCACCGCGGGCGCGTGCCCCAACACGCAGCCATCAGAAAGCGGTGTCGAAAAATGAGCACCTTCGAAACGATCGCATACAGCAAGAACCACAAGATGATCGTCGCACGGTTTCCGGACCGAACGGTCAACGGACGCGTTATGTGCATCGCCTGCGGCGTGAACTGGCAGATGCACGGACAGCCCTCCCAAAAAGGCATCGAATTCGTCGACTTCACGGAGATCGAACTCGTCCAGCTGCTCGACCTCGATCTCTCCGACGAAATAACTGCAGTCTACATCCCCAAAGAAAGCGTAACCACGGCAGCCGGTCTCGCCCCCGAGACACCCGCAACAGAGAAGCACGTGGAAGTTCCCCGGGTCACCGCCGTGGACCCCGAGCCATCATTGCCGTCAACCGAAGCAACGACACCCGAAGAGCCCGCAAAGCAACACGCCGTCAACGAATCCCCTACCGACCATGGGAGCGAAAGCAACAGCACGGACGAAATCGCCGTAACGATCGCCCAAGAGCCGACCGCCGACCCACCAGCGCCACTAACGCCGCCAACGCCTCAAAGCGATACAACGTCGGCTCCAAAGGCCCCAAAGCGCAGCACCAATAGAGCCCGCAATCAACAAACCGACGCTCCAGCCGAAAACACACCGACGGCACTTCCAAGCGATCCTCGACAAGCAGCCATTCTCAGCCTCTTCTAAACCGGATTCTTTCAGCAATCCCAAGCAACCCTTGCCCCCACCGAGAGCCATGTCCGACGCCATCGAATTCCTAACCACATATCTCGCCGCATACGCCGACGCCAGAACACGACGCATCGACTCGCAGACTGCCGATCGCATTGCAAAGAAGCGAGCGGAAACCCACCAACCCCTTGAAGCGGTATCCCGCCGAGCCATGTCGCCTACGACCATTCCTGGATCCAGAAAGCAACACGCGGCACATCAACCGGGACGCTGCGAAATCTGCGACATAGAATCAGATGTCTGCACCGACTGCTGCCTCTGCGCAACATGCTGTGAGCAGACACGCGACGAGTACTAACATCTCAATAGCAAAGAAAACCATGAACAGCAAACCTCGAGCGGAACGGGCCGCCAAGCTCCACGAAGACATCTTCCACGACACGCACGAGACGTATCTGCAAATGCGAGCAGACGGCAAGCTAACGAACGCCGACGCCACAGACGTGAAGAGCCTTCTGGAGCGCACCAAAAGTGCGAAGTCGCCAAGAGAGGCAATCAACGAACCAAAAAGGCTAAGCGATGAATGAATCTGCCAAATCAGTAAAGGCAGAAGCGCCACTCGCTAAGATCGTCTTTCGCGTACCAAACCCCGTATCGATCAACCGAACCTACGGGCGCGGGAAAATAACACCAGGTCGACGCGGACTATTCATACGATCAAAAGTCGGCGCTTTCAAACGCCGAGTGGCGACCCGCGCTGCGATCGCAATCTGTGAATGCAAGGCGTGGCCACGTAACCCATGGCAGGTTCGCCGAGTCGTCGTAGGGTACAATCTCTACAACGTCCGCCTGGACACCGATGCGCCACGGAAACTCATCCGAGACGCCATGGAGCACACCGCCTACGCAAAAGACGCCGGCAACGTGGTCGCAGACGGTCCCTCCCCATGGGTCATCAACAACGGCGGACCACCCGAAGTTGAGATTTGGGTGGAGCTTTACGAGACGTGCTCCCCCATAGAAGCGGAGAGCCTGTATCAAAAGCACCTCCAAAATAAGGCGAGCTATGCCTCCCGAAAGGCGAAAAAAGCTGCCAAGGTCCGCGGATTTACCCCCCAGGGCGAAGGAAAAGACTGCAGCATTCCACCCCAGTTTAGCGAAAGGAGCAGGCATGGAATCTCCCACACAGACCTCGAGCGATTCCTCGCCAGCTCACGTAGACAATAGTAAAGCCCGAACGCTTGCTTCGCTCGAACGGATCGACAGAAACCTCGACGGCGGTCGTCTCCCCGCATGGGACGAAACATGCGATCTTGTCGCCTTAGCTCGCTGGGCAGTCGAGAACGGATTCCCTGACCTCTCAGAGCTGCCCGCTCTTGCGAATCCGACCAGCGAAGATGTCTAAAGTCGCTGCAGCATTGGACATCGATGCCGAACTTCGCCAGCAAGCAAAAAAATACGCGCGACAATTCAAAAGCGGAAGATCGCTCGGATCGTTGCAAAACTATGCCTTTGAGGATTTCCTCGTCGGTGCAAGGACCGCGAAAGAACTCATTGGAGAAACGAAACCGGAACAATGCGGAGAAACGCTCAAGCAAATTGAAGCCATTATCGCCTGGCTGCGAACGCAGCAAACGAGCATCTCAGGAACGATAATCGCAACCCCGATCGTCGATGAGACCATATCACGCCTCGAAGAATGCTTGAGAAAGAGCATCCGCGACATGACAAGCGAACCGCAGCGAGCAACGTGAAAATACCATTCACGACCTGCCTGAAAGCTGCACTTGACTCCCGAGAGCTCGTCAATCAATTCGACCGACTCAACGGCAATCAACTAAGTGCAGTAGCTAAACGTTCCCCCTTAGAGATTCTCGTTGATCAAGCGTCCGGATACGATGTGGAAATCGAAGCTATGATGCAACAGACCTCTCTTGCCTTCATCGCATTCGTCTATGAATTCATCTACCTCAGACTTCCCGACATGGACGCCAATGGCTAACGACATCTACCAACTCTTTTCTCGGATCAACGAGCTTCTCGCAAAGAACGAGCCCGAAGACATCACCACGCTCGACCGCGGCGAATTTCACCTCGTTCGCCACCAGATCGTGGACGAGTTAGCCACCATCTTGCGGAAGGCTCAAGAACTCGAATTGCTGCAAGATGTCCTAACCAATCCCAAACCCAGCAAAGACTCCAAACCCTCTGACGCCAGCCAGCAAGAGGCCGCAACCGACCAAGATGCATCGAACGTCGAAGACGCCTTTGGCGACTCACCCCTTCAAGACGGTGCGATCCTCACCGGCCTCGAAACACTGGCTTACTATCGCGCTCTTGCCGTCACATCAAATCCAATACCTCCGGAAATTCAAGACAGTATAGGCCAGCTCAGCGGGAGGCTCTCGAGAGCTATCTTTCCTCTCGTGATGCGACTACTCGCCAGTGGTCTAATCGGCATCCTTCAAGGGAAGACGATCATAAAACCTAGAACCGCGGAGATCGTCGAGGTTACTCCAGAGAAAAACAGCGTCATCGTCCTTACCGGGGGTCAACCATCAAAAAGACAAGAAAAGAAGAGGTTCTAAAGCCTAGCTAGCGCATCGCGCAGGCCTCTCCCTCTTTACGACTTACGCTAAAAGCGACAGTGTCGTCGTCGCAGTCTGAGGCGTGCCCATTTTGGACACGCCTCAGCTGGCACATGCAGACAACGACGCGAAGAAGTCCTTAACCAGCGCCTGGCTTCGTATTTTAGCAACGAAGGTCACAGTTTCACCTAGTTAAATCTAAGCTGCTCCGCAAAGGACCGATCAACGTCACAATGCTCCAGCACGAAACCGCCGAAGAATCCACACCATCAGCCCATCGCGGCGCACGTCTCGCCGCTGGTCTTGGCGCAGGACTGGCGGTGGCACTGCTGACCATCCCCGTCGCTACAAACCCCGTAGCCTTTTGGGCGGTCGCCATGGGCTTCAACACGCTCACCGGGCTTGGAGTCCTATCAGGGATCTGCGAAGTCCCAATGTCCGCCGTACTCCTCCTGCTTACGCCATGGGCGCTAGGAATTTCAGTGCAACAGCTCTACGCCTGGCCACGTAGCTTGAATTGGATCGGCTGGGCCGTCGCGACGATCATCGCCGTCTTGAACATCACACAACTCGAGGGGCTCTACAATCCCAACCACGTCGAAATGGCCGTCGCGCTGATCCAGAGCGCCCATACTCTTCCATCGCTACTCGTTGTCAGCGCTCTCGCCCTGGTGATTGGCCCAATTACCGAGGAGCTGATCTTTCGCCTCTACGTCTACGAATTCTTGAAGAACCGAACGGAAGCGCTTCTCCGCTGGAAGCCTCTCGAAAAAATCGGCAACAACAATGCGGTCCTCAATCGCACCGGAATCGTCCGCGCTCTGGCTACCGTCGTATCGGCCTCCATGTTCTCCGAAATACACGGTGACATGGCTCTCTTCATCCCACTTTTCGTCGCCGGCGCCGCATTTGCGATACTGCGCGAGCGCTACGGCCTTGCAACAAGCACAGCAACCCACATCAGTCTCAACGCAATCTCCTTCGCAGCGACTTTCATCCTACCGCACTAGGAAGGAGAACCTAACAGGGAGCTATTCGCAACGAACTGCTATCCTGCCACAAAACATGGGGAACATCACCTACACAACCGGAGACCTCACCCAATCCGACGCCACCTACCTGATCAACACGGTCAACTGTGTCGGCGTCTCGGGGACAGGGCTCGCGCTCAGCTTCGCTCAACGCTTCCCCGAGACGATTCCCGCCTACAAGAATGCCTGCCGAGATGGCAGCCTCCGACCTGGGCACCCAGTCATCCATCCCTTGACGCCCAATCGCTTCGTGGTCCAATTCCCGACCAAGGCAGACTGGCGAAATCCATCAGAATTGCCCTGGATCGATCAAGGCCTACGACGTTTGGCGCAGGCCATGCAATCGCGCACACCAGCCACCATCGCCGTCCCACCGCTCGGCTGCCGCAACGGCGGACTCAATTGGCGCGATGTTCACCCTCTGGTGGTGCAACATCTGGGACCCATCGCAGGGCTCGATGTCGTCATCTATGGCAGCCGCATTCAGGAGACGGTGCCCCGGCTCGACGCGCGCGGCGCACCATCGGCATCCCCCGGGCCGCTCGAAAGCCATACGGAGGGAAAAATGGCGCAAGCACCCCTACCTACCCCCGCCCTTGTCCCAGCGGGATTCACGATGATTCCGTACACGGGGATCGGCTCGCGAAACACGCCACCCGAAATCTGCCAACGCATGACCAAGCTCGCACGGTGGCTCGAGGCACGCGGTTTCCTCCTACGCAGCGGCCGAGCCATCGGCGCCGACCAGGCGTTTGAAGCGGGAGTCACCGACCCTAGGCACATGGCCATCTGGCTCCCCCGCACCCCATTCGAAGGCGTCTCCGCCGGCGGATGCTATCGACTCGTGCCCAAAGCCATCAAGGAACAAGCGCGCGCGATCGCGGCTAGCGTCCACCCAAACTGGGCCGCAGTCGAACGCCTCGAGCGCAACGGCAAGCCGTTCGCCGCCGAAGCGCATATCCGAAACACTCTTCAGGTGCTGGGCTCAAACCTGAACCTCCCAAGCCGATTCCTCATCTGCTGGGCACCCCCCGAGGGAGACAGCGTGAAGGGCGGCACCAAGACAGCCTTCGAACTCGCGCGCCGTTTCAATATCCCGACCTTCAACGTCGCCGTTCCCGAACAGGCGCTGCGCCTCAATCAACTCCTCAAAACGCTCGAACTCGAAGTGATCGCACAAGTGCAGCGAGCGAACAGCAGCAACCTGACACGCTAACAAACTATTTCCGACGGTGCCCCGAACGACGCGCGCTCGGGGCACCGTCGCTTTTGCATGCCTCTTCGCACAGCCCTAACGACCTTCGCGAGGCTCAGAGACCCCTTGATTAAAACGAAAAGCCAGCTCGTTGAACTCGCCACAACCATCGCCAATGCCCTCTTCGACAAGCCCATCCTGGAAGCCGGAAAGCGCGTCATCGTCGCCGACGACTGCTGCTTCTGGGTCGGGACCTCGCTCGACGGGGCGCGACCGATCATGCACGCACCAGCCGTTCCGGAGCAGCCCTACGGCTCGCCAATCGACCTACGCGACGCGCTGCTGAACTCAGCCCGCATTAAAAGCGGCACGCAAGTACCTGCCGCCTGACACAGCAAAAATCCGCCATGCCACACCCGACTTCCAAAGCGAAATATGGCACCCAAATACCTTTCACGCTCGCCGACACCAAAAGCCACCCACCCAACTCAACGAACGATGAGACGCCGACCGCCGTGCGACTGACCCAAGCCATCATCGACGCCCACCGCACCCGCGACTACCAAGAGATCATCCGCCAATACGCTTCCGGCCGTCTCTCTCAAGAAGGCTATGCCGCACGACTCGCGACCCTAATCCTCGCCGCAAACGAGGCCAACGGCTACCTCGGCGATCTCATCAATGCAGCGGCTCCCGAGATCCCCGGCCTGAACGACGTCAACGCCATCATCGAACCGATCATCGGCCAACGCATCGCGATCGCCTTCGATTTCAACACCAAACGACTCACCGCGATCGCGCTCGAGCGCTGCAAAAGCGTGAAACGTAGCCGCAAGCGCGGCACCGCCTGAAAAAAGCGAGCCAACGGAACCGAAAACGCCACCACGAAGAAAGAACATAGCCCGAAGTGAACAATCAACTCGCCCTACTTACACCAACGCCGGTAAGCGCGATTGCGCGCATCACACCGAGCCCCACGCCCGAACTCGCGGTGACCCTACGCGACGTCCAAGTAGCCGCAGGCCACAACTACTTCGTGTGCCTCCAAGACAATGAATACGCCAGACCCGACCACGCCGACGACAAGTACACCACCTAGAACGTCGTGATCGAAAGCGGTCGAAGCTATCTGGTCGGAGACTCGCAGGACACGGAGACATTCATTCGACGCCACCGCTCGCCCGTGCCATCGTGGCTTCAGAGCGCCTGCTGGTTGGCCTACAACGAGCCGGGAAAGCGAGTCGACCTCAACAGCAGGCGGCTCCACTTCTCCGTCTATCGCCGCGGCGAGTACGTGAACATTTCCCTCCCCCACCACGACAAAGGCGGCGAAAAAGACTGGATCACCATGCACCCATTCCACACTCGCGTCCTAGTCAACGTCGACTAAAGGCGTACAAAGCAGCTCGAAAAGCCTCTTATCGGGAGCCACGCAAGACGGCACTCTATAATCACAAGCCATAGAGTCATCGATTCCGATAAGGATACGCACCATGCTGCATTTCAACCCGTCTCAGCCAGTGTTACAAGTTCTCGGAACCCGCAATCCCCTCGATGATCTTTACCGACGTCAGGCTCAAGTCCCCGAGCTCGAACAGGAAGCCCGTTGGCTCGAGCATCTCGCCCGGGCGCTCGCCTGGACGACGATGAACGAACGCACGTTCGTAGAACGTACGGCACTGGCAGCCCGTTTCTCGCAGATCGGCAAAACCCTCACTGTCGCCAACAACGAACCGCAGACACCAAGAACGCACAGCAACAACTATCCGGACATCGGTGCACGCATTCTCGAACACGCCGGACGACATGACCTCGCTCACATCGTCCGTGCCCAATGCGAGCGATTTGACGGCCGAGGCTATCCAAATAACCTCTCACGCTCACAAATCCCACTCGAAAGCCGGATCATCGCCGTCGCCAAGGCCTATCAGGGCATGAGAGCCGTAAGAAGCTTCCGCTTCCAACCACTGTCTCAAGTCGAGACCATCAACGAAATCAAACGCGGCGCCGGCTCAGAATTCTGTCCGCAGGTCGTAGCCGCCCTGAGCTTCCTGATCAAACGCAATCTCTACAGCTGCACGACACAGGAAGAAAACAGCATTCATCGCGAAGCCGACAAAACATACTTCGACGAAACAATAGTCAGGAAGCTCGCATATGCTAGCACTTAGCGTGCGACAACCCTGGGCGTACGCCATTCTCTATCTAGGCAAACGGATCGAGAATCGTTCATGGCAGATAGCAAAGGAACGACTCAAAGGCGAACTGAGCGGTGACATATGCCTCCACGCCGGCAAAGCGTGGGGCTACGCTGAAAAAAATGACCTCGCGCTGCTGCGACCTACCATCGAGCGCAAAATCGCCAAGCCATACCCTCCAATTTACACGGGCGGGCTCGTCGGCGTCATGCGTATCATCGACTGCCAAGTGCCGAATGACGTCGACTCAGAACAAGATTTCTGGGCCATAGGCGACTTCTGCTTCGCGCTCAATCAAGTGCGTTCGTTCCCGCAGCCAATCCCATACAAAGGAGCCCTGGGATTTTTTCACGTTCCCGACGAGCTCGTAGCCAATCAACTGTCAGTCGCCGTCACCCAATAGCACCGGGCACCGATAAGGAAGAGGCAAAGACACATCATGCTGATCTCCTCCTACCCCAAGATGCTTCTGGTGAACCCGGTCAAAACGATCGGCACGCAAAATGACGCTCACCTCAGCGTCCTTGCCGCGATAGCCGGCCGCGTTGTCTGCGGCTGGGGCACCGAACTGGAGAAGCGGCCATTTCGTTGGCGCGTACGGCAGCTGCACCGAATCCTAGGTCCCGACGTCCAGGCCTAGGCCACCACAGCCGGCGGATCGCCGAAACACCCACTCTACATCCACGCCACCGTTACGCCAACCACCTACAAGTGGCCGAGCTGACATCAGCATCACGTTAAGGACTCACAAAAGTCCCTAGTAGCCCAAGAGTCTCAGCAACCCGTGCGCGCCTTCCGACGCACGGGTCGCTGCATTTTCTCCATGAGACTGAATCTATGGCAAAAGTCTGCTGTCTTTCGTATGGAGCCGGCCAAGATTCGACCGCTCTACTTGCGAAGTACGTGTTCGATCGAAAATTTCGTCAAACGTACGTTGGAAACGCGCGTTTTCTAGTTATTTGCTCAGCAACGGGTGACGAGCACGACGAAACGTATACACACATCGAGTGGACGAAGAAGACATGCACACAGCTCGGCATCGAGTTCCTTTACATCGACCTCGATATGGGCTACCACACCGGACACTGGGCCAAGGGCCTTGCCGGCTGCTGGGAAGCGTACTCGACGATTGGTTCAGTGGGATTTCCTCCAAGTTGCTCGTTCTCATTGAAACAAACGCCGCTCTACGCAGCACTCGAGGATTGGATCGAACTGAACTACGGCTTTAAGAGTGGCCGGAAGAAAGGCCTGAAAGCGTTCGCAAAGGAACACGAACTGATCGATATGTGGATCGGCTTCGCCGACGGGGAACAAAATCGGATGGCGGAGCCAGCCGAGCAGCTATCGCTCGGCATCGAAAAAGAAAAGAGAACGAAGCGCAATCTATGGATGAAAGAAGCTATCAACAAACGCTTCCCACTCATCGATCTTCGAATGAATCGAGCCGCATGCCAGCAGTACATCCGAAGCGTCGGCTGGCCAGTCCCGGTTCCTTCATGCTGCAAACGCTGCTGCTATAAATCAGCCGAAGAAATCATGTGGATGAAGCGTAACATCCCCGACGTTCTCGAGGCGTGGCTTCAGGCTGAACATATCAAGCTCGCAGCGTGGGAAGGACGGACAGAACGCAACATGGGTGTGAAAGGAAGCGTAACACTGGCAGAATTCGTCGCGGCGGCCGAATCTAAGCTCGGGCACCTCCCCAACACCTACTTCGAAGAGTACCGGATGTCGCACGGACATAACGTGCAAAGCAAATACTAGGACTAATGGCGCGCTTAATAGCAACAACACCAATCCAACCCGGCTTCGAATTCGATAAGCGCTGGAAATATCGAGAGCAACGTTGGGTCGCTCCCGGGCCCCTCTTCGATCCATGCCGATACGGCGTCGAGCTAACACCCGAACGCGACGCGAAGCGATTCACGATAGAGCACCACTACTCAGGATCGTACCCGGCGAGCCGGCTCGCCGTCGGGCTCTACCGCCTCAGCGCCGCTCGGCTCCAGGAGCTGGTCGGCGTGGCCGTCTTTTCGGTCCCAATGCAACAAGCCGTCATTCCACGCTACACCGGGCTCGAGCCCCGCCAAGGCGCCGAGTTAGGCCGATTCGTCCTACTGGACGAGCTGCCATACAACTCCGAGTCCTGGTTCCTGCGACGTGCATTTCAGGCGCTCAAGGCGACAAAACCCGAGATCCGCAGCATCGTCAGCTTCGCCGACCCCCTCGGGCGTCTAGCGGGCACCACGCCCAAAAAGCCGCACTGGGGAGTGATCTATGCAGCCAGCAACGCGCTCTACGCGGGGCAATCGCGGCCAGCCGTCCTCCAAATCGCCCCGAACGGCCAACTCCTCTCACAACGGGCCCTTTCAAAAATTCGGTTAGACGAAATAGGCCGAGCCTACGCAGAACGCCAGCTCGTCGCGGCCGGCGCGCCGCCCCGAGAAGCTGAGGAATCCTCGAGCATATGGCTCGAGCGGGCCCTCGCGCACCCGGGCTTCCATCAACTTCGGCATCCTGGCAACCACGTCTACGTGTTCGGACTGGACGCGGCAGCTCGCGCCGCGGCTCGAGCAGCGAACCCAACCGAACGCCCCTACCCCAAGCCACGGGCAGCGTAGTCATGGCGGACCGCTTGGCCGCTCCGGATCGACTCACCAACCCCACCTCGACGCCACCGATTCAAGGGCACCCGACAACCGGCCCCCCTTTCGCGACCGAGGAAAGACCTATTCGTCCCAACCGCAGCGGAATTCCCACATCCCCAGGCTAGGCACGAAACACTGATCGAGTAGCCGCAGCAAGCCGATAATCCTTACAACGACTGGATGTAGCGCAGTTTGGTAGCGCGCGCCCCTTGGGCGGGTGAGGTCGCAGGTTCGAATCCTGTCATCCAGATAATTCCTTTTTGCTCCTCCTAACCTAACCTAACAAGAACATAAAACATCCCAATGTCATCTAACGCATCCAAGTCCGCGTTTTTAGATACGCCATTCGGAACGGCATGCGGCAGACTACGAACGAAGAAAAACTCCAACTATTCCGAAGACTTAATCCTGTCATCCAGACCAATTTGCCGACATAGCTCAGCTGGGAGAGCGGCTGTTTTGTAAACAGCGGGTCATCGGTTCGAATCCGATCGTCGGCTCCAAAATCTCCACGCTCTACCAAGTCGTTCAGTGCGCCGCGATAACCCCAATAGCAAACAGGCAAACAGCGTATCCGCTATTTTCCTTTTGCAAAAGGCGTCATCGGGCTGTCACGTCCGTTTACGAAGCGCCGCCGCGCGGCGGAGGCTACGGCCGCCGCGCGCGACTAGGCTTTCGATTCAAAAGACGCCGCTCACGCGCTCGCCAGCTACCGAAAGGCGACACGTGAGAAGCTACGTCATTCAATATAGCGCAGATGAAGTTATTCAGATCGAAACCAACGACTTGGGCGCAGGATTCTGCTCAAGTTCCCTGCCTCGTGAGGAAGGCCAATCGATCGGAGCCATCGCGTATAACGCGTCGCTCGACGCAATCGAGTTGTACCTCCTTGGGCTCGCCGCAGAAGGGATGGATCTGTCTCTCCCGGCCTACAGTGCCGCGCTCGTCGCGACCATGGATACCATTGGGAACCATCTTAGCGACAAGTATCCCAACGATAACAGCGCGGACAGCGAACACCGAATCGGTTAGAATAGCAACGCAGTTACAAGCAACCGACAGTCACAGAAAAGGTGTTCCGTTGCCTGAAATGCCGATTCACGCAATCGAGAAAGACAACTCACTCGTAGCCACCATTTGGCACCAAAAGCCATGCTCGGACCGTCGCTGCTCGATGTACTCATCTGCAACGGTATCTCCGACCGAAGCACCAACTCTATTCGACAGATTGTCGGACGACGCGATAACCCACGACAACAACTACGGTGCCCCATAAGACAACGATACCGAAAGAGCACCACGCCACACGTGTCGATACCCCCCCCCTAATT
>Ga0326727_10005351_pt1 | contig 36837 bp, 29 predicted proteins | sample MB2enrmetagenome_FD_207643 | JGI IMG/M metagenome (GOLD analysis project Ga0326727, IMG submission 207643) | Lab enriched peat soil microbial communities from McLean, Ithaca, NY, United States - MB29MY | ecosystem: Environmental > Terrestrial > Soil > Wetlands > Peat | place: USA: New York... | reverse complement strand
TCCGGTGCCAGCGGATCGAGGATCAACAGCCTGCCTTCGGGCTTCGTGACGCGGATCATCTCCTGGAGAACCGGCTCCGGCTTGGTGATGTGGTGAAAGGCATGCTGGCAACTGACCAGATCGAAGCTGGCATCGGGAAAGGGAAGGGAGTCCGCATCGCCCCGGGCGAACGCTACATTGGCGATTCGCTTCTCAGCCTGGAACTGGCGCGCCTGGCGAAGCATTTCAGGTGTTACGTCGATGCCCAAAGCGAAACGCACACGCGGCGCGACCGCCAGAACGAATGCGCCCGGCCCACAGGCGACGTCAAGCACGAGTTCGTGAGCTTGGGGCTTGGCAAACTCCACTTTCTCGGCAAGAACTTCCAGTGAATCACGCACCGCAAATTTGGCAAAGGCGTCGGCGGTCTTGGTGAATTGTTTTTGGACTGTTGCTTTGTGTTTCTTGGACATAGAAGCTCTCAGCCATCAGCGAACTCCGTGCTGAGGGTCAGCGGCTGATGTGTGCCTTCCTGGGATTTACCCTGTTCACTTCCAAAGAGTAACAGGCCGGGCCGTGGTGTCAAGTGCCTCCGGCAATCGGAATTTGCAGATTTGAGATCTCAAATCTCCGATTCCAAGTTGCAGATCGCGGGTGGGGGTCGTGAATCAAAATTAGAACTCCAAATCACAAAAATCACTCTTGTCATTTTTCGACGTCACGAGTACGATGATCTGGAAATCCCACGAGGCGGTGGAGTCAGCTTACAAATTGGAAGAGTTGCCCCAGTGCATTGTCGAATTACGAGGCGTTAACAAGCGCTACGGGGAGCATACAGCGCTTGAGGACTTTTCCCTGGAGGTCGGCAGGGGGGAATTCCTAACGCTCTTAGGGCCCAGCGGAAGCGGGAAGACGACCATCCTGCGTCTGGTGGCGGGATTCGAGCAGCCTCAGAGCGGCCAAATTCTGATCAACGGACGCGACGCCTCGCCCCTGCCTCCATATCGTCGGAACGTCAACACTGTCTTTCAGCACTACGCGCTTTTTCCCCACCTGAATGTGTTCCGCAACGTGGCATTCGGCCTCGAACAGAAGAACCTGCCGCGCTCGGAGATTGCCAAGCGCGTTCGTTCCCTCCTCGAGATGGTGGAACTCCCCGGAAAAGAGGACCGTTACCCCCATCAACTGAGCGGAGGCGAACGGCAACGCGTAGCGCTGGCGCGGGCCCTGGTTCTTGAGCCGGCGGTGCTGTTGCTGGACGAGCCTCTGGGCGCACTCGACCAGAAACTGCGCCAGCAGATGCAAGTGGAACTGAAGCGCCTGCGCGAGCGCCTGGGGATCACATTCATTTTCGTCACCCACGATCAGCAAGAGGCGTTGGTCATGTCTGACCGGATCGCTGTTATCAATCATGGCCACCTCGAGCAGGTAGGGCCGGCAGAGGAGACCTACGGCGCGCCTCGGACGCCCTTTGTGGCGGAGTTCATGGGTGTGGAGAACTTCTTCCCAGTCCATTGTCTTAGCCACTCGGACCAGGGCACTCGCTTCGAAACCGAGACCGGATGGACTCTCTGGTCGAGGAATTCGATGGATTTGGAGCGGGGCTTGGCCGCCATCCTGGGTGTGCGCTCGGAGGCCATGCGACTGACTCTGGGGCGCCCTCGGCCAAGCAGCGAGGCGGTCAACGTTGTGCCCGGCGAGGTGGTGGAGGCCATCTTCGAAGGCGGCAGCCGCCGCTGGACGGTGCGGATTGCGAGCGGTGAACGGCTGGTGGTGCGAGGAGCCATGGCAGCGAACGCACTTCCACTCGAGCGAACATCCCCGGGCGCTAAGGTCTACCTTTCTTGGGAGCCGGATCGAAGCTTGGTGTATCCCGTCAGTAGCGGGAGCCCGCAGGCGCCGCCGCCAACGGCGGAGACGAATCTTGGTCCGCAAAGAGCCATGGGCCAGGAATGACAGACTGGACGGGAACCCTTTCACACCTTTTCAGGCCTGGGGAGAGCGCTGGGAATCGAGATCAGGTCATCTGGCTTCTGCCCAGTGCCCCGTGGCGCAACCTCGAGTGAGACTTCTTGTAACCAAACCCCCTTTATTTCCATCTCTTGGTTTTGGGGCTGTTTCACAGCACTAAAGGCAAAACGCACCCGGCCACTCCGGTGCAATTCACAGCCTCCGGAAAGCGAGAAGGAACTGTTATGGCTGATAAGGTCGTGAAGACAGACGAAGAATGGAAGCGGGAACTGACGCCCGAGCAGTTTGAGGTGACTCGAAAGAAGGGGACAGAGCGGGCTTTTACGGGCGAATATTGGGACAATCATGAAAAAGGCGTCTACCGTTGCGTCTGCTGCAACAAACCGCTCTTCAGTTCCGACACCAAATTTGAGTCAGGAACCGGCTGGCCAAGCTTTTGGGCGCCGGTGGAACCGGAAAACATCCGCACGGAAGACGATCTCTCGTATGGCATGGTGCGAACTGAGGTACGGTGCAAGGAATGCGCTGCTCACCTGGGTCACGTGTTTGAAGACGGCCCGGCTCCGACTCACCTTCGCTATTGTCTCAATTCGGCGGCTTTGAAATTCGTCAAGGCATAAGCTACAAGCCCGCACGAACAGCAGCTTCGCTCTTACCACGTTGAGGTTTGCGAGGCTCGCGCTGCGTTGGGCATCGACCTGCTTCATTCGGAGCCGCGGCCAAGACTTTTTTCAGTGCCTGCTATGGTCCGATGGGGATTGGGGTCTGAGTCGTTGGCTGGTTGACCCGGCGGCCTCTAAAGAAGCGGTGGCGCAGCATGCTTTGGGCAAGCAGAAAAAAGATTAATGCCAAGGCGACTATAAACAGGAATTTTCCAATTCCGAACGAGGGTGGTTTTTCTCCTTCAGGGTCCGTCGTATTCGAATAAGTTGTCATCAGAGCTGCCTCTCCGCCAGGTCAGGCGCCTGCCATGGGGCCGCCATTCATATGATCCGTCATTTCCCATATCTCCGTTCAAACTGTATCGCTTCTCCCACAAGGAAAGCTATAAAGAACTAACTGTACGATGCACTAGTGTAATTGTCCCATCTGATAGCTGAGAACGGCCGACTGAATCTGGAAATCGTACTTGGCGCTGGTGTCGGCGATTTGGGCTTGGGTCAGATTCAGTTGTGCCTGGGAGAGTTCGACGATCGAGCTGAGCCCAAGTTTGTAGCGGCCCTGCGCGAGGTCGAGCGCCAAAGTGGCCTCCTTCAGCAACTGGGCGGTGACGGCGAGACGCTGATAGGCGGTACCGGCGTCGAGCCAGGCGGTTCGCACGTCGCGCGAGATGCGGTCGGCAAGGTCGCGCACGCTTTGGTCCGCTGCTTTGGCGCGGAGGTTCGCTTCCTGGTGGCGGGCGGAAAAGAGGAACCCGTTGAAGATCGGAATATTCACATTGATGCCCGCCGCGGCGTAGCGGTCGCTGAGCGGAACCTGGTAAGCCGGGGTGAGACCCGCCTCGCCCGTCGCGCTGATGGTGGGCATCCACAAATCGCGCTCGGAGCGGGCATAACGCAATGCCGCCTCGTGGCTGAAGCGCGCGCTGGAGAGATCCGGACGATCTTGGAGGGCCTGCACGATCAAGTCGGTTGGGTCAGCGAGTGGCGTGGGGGGCATCGGCTCCTCGGCGAGATCGAATGGTTGTGGATTGGCGAGTCCGAGGGCCTCGGCCAGTTCCGCGTAAGACGCCTTCTCGTTATTTTGCGCTTGCACAAGCAGCAACTGCGCCTGCGCCAAGTCCACCTCGGCGAAGCTCACGTCCACGAGAGACCGCAGCTTGTTCTTCTCGAGGGTGGTGATCTGATCAGCAAGAATCTGGCGCGCTTTCACCGTTTCCACAGCAACCTTGAGTACGGCCTCGGCGCGCAGGACGCCGAAGTAGGCGCGATTGACGGCGAGCAGCACGTCCTGCGCGGTTTGCTGCGCGCTCTGAGTAGCTGCCTTTGCTCCTAACCGCGCCGAGGCCACCAGGTTGGACGTGCGGCCGAAATCGGTAATAAGCTGGTTAATTTCCAGACCGTTCGAATAACGGTTGTAGATGATCGGGTTATTGAGATAGCCTGCGTCAATGCGGCTGTCGGGTATTGCCCCTACCCCCGTGAGACTTCCTATGGCAGTGGGGTAATAGGCCGATTTCTGTTCCCGGGCGACTTGGTTGGCTGCTTCCGCCTCGAAGGTGGCGGCCTGCAACAAGGGATGGTTGCGCAGCGCCAGCGCCTCAGCGTCTTTCAAGGTTAGCTTTGGCGTTTGCTGGGGCGCAGCCAGAGTTGGAATTATTGCCGACAAACCCAGCGCGCAAGTCAACGCGCAGGGAATGACGGTGCGCTGAAATCCGAAACGTCTCATTCCCCAACCTCCTTGGGTCCGCGGGCCGGGCTTGCCTGCCGCCGGCCGTACACCAGCAGATACGCGGCTGGAACAATGAAAATCGTCAAGATCACTGACGAGGTCAGGCCGCCGATAATGGCGCGCGCCATGGGTGTGTACTGTTCGGCGCCCGTCCCCAATTTCATCGCCATGGGAGTCATGCCGATGATCGTGGCGAGCGAAGTCATCAGGATGGGCCGTAGCCGCACGCGGCACGCTTGAATCACGGCATCGGCGGGCGCGAGCCCTTGCGTCTCCAGGATATGCGCGAAATCCACAATCAGGATGCTGTTGGAATCGGCAATGCCCACCAACATCAGCACCCCCATTAACGACATCACGTTCAGCGTGCTGTGAGTGAGGGGCAGGATTATGAGTACCCCCACAAACCCCATGGGGATTGCCAGCATGATCAAGAACGGATCGACGAACGAACGAAACTGCGCGACCAGGATGAGATAGAGCAGCGTAAAAGAGAGCAGGAAGCCCAGCCCGAAGCTCTTGAAGGAGGCTTCCATGCCATTCACCATGCCGCGCAAATTTACCCGCACATTACCCGGGATACTGGTCTTGCTCAGAATCCCGTGTATGGCCTTGGTGAGTTTCCCCAGATCCTCTCCCTTCGGGGTCACATACACGTCCGAAACCCTCTGAATCTGGTAATGGTCCACTTCGGTGGGCGACTGAAGGCTGGTGAGTTTCACGACGCTGTCAAGCGTCGTGGGCTCTTTCAGGTTAGGCGCTCGCAGTGGAATGTTCTTCAGATCCGTGGGATTGTGAATCGCCGGTGAGCCGTTCTCGAAGTATTGAACGGTTAGGAAGTAGTCATTCCCCGTTTCGCGGTCCACCCAGTAGTTGGGCGCAATCATTAAGTTCGAATTGAGTGCCGTGATGACATTGTTGACCACGTCCTTCTGGCTCAGCCCCAGTTCCCCCGCATGGACCCGGTCTACATCCAACCGCAGCGCCGGATAGTTCATGTCTTGCGGAATGTAGACTTGACCGACGCCCCGCAACCCCCGTATCTGCCTAGCCAAGTCCTCCGCGATTCCGTAGCTCTGCTCCAGTTTCGAACTGCTCACCTGCACATCGATGGGCGCCGGCATCCCCATGTTCAAGATCGCGTCCACCATGGAGCCGCTGGAGAAGAACGTCCGAATCTCCGGATATTGCCTGCTGATCTCCTGCTGCACCTGCTGCATGTAATCGAAACTGCTGCGCCGGTGGTCATCCTGTAACTGCACTTGCACGGTGGCCGTGTATTCCCCGGCGTTGGTGGTGTACAGAGAGGAGAAATCCGGTACCACCCCAATGTTGGAGACCACCAGCTTGAAGTCCTTGGGATCAACGGCCTGCCGGATCAGGTTCTCCACCTTAGCCACGTACTGCTCGGTCACTTCAATCCGCGTGCCGGTGGGCGCCTTGAGATTGATGGTGAATTGCCCGGCGTCGGTGCGCGGGAAGAAGGCCAAGCCCAGAAAGGGGTAGATGGCCAGGCTGGCCAAAAACAGCCCCGCCAAGATCGCGACGGTGAGCCCCGGCCGCACCAACGCCCTGCGCACCCAGTACTCGTAGAAATCCAGGAGCTTGTTGAAGTGCCGGTTGAACCCGGCATTAAACCTGTCCCACCGGGAACGGTGGGCCGGCTTTGTCGGCTCAACTTCGTACTTACCTTCTTTCTGTCCGTGCCCTTCGGTATGCGGCACCTGCTTGAGGAATCGCGAGCAGAACAGTGGAATCACCGTCATCGCCACAACAAAAGACGCCATGAGGGAGAGGCAAAAAGCCAAGGCCAGTGCGGAGAAAAGAAATTTGCTCACGCCATAGAGAAACACCACCGGGAGAAAGTCCACGACGTCCACCAGGGTCGCGGCGAGGACGGCCAAATTCACTTCCGCCCCGCCCACTTCCGCGGCGACCCGGGGCAAGGCGCCCATCTCCAGGTGACGATAAATGTTTTCGAGCGAGATCACCGAATTGTCGATCACCCGCGAAAAGGCCAGCGCCAGCCCGCCGAGAATCATGGTGTTCACGGTGCCACCCAGCAGATTCAGCGCAACAAACATGGTCAGGGCGGAAAGCGGAATGGAAAGCAGAACCGCCGAGGTGGCGCGAAAGCTGCCGAGAAAAAGCAGAATCATGATGCTGGTGAGAAGGAGTCCGAGGAGGCCCTCATGCAACACCGTGTGGATCGCTTCCTTGACGTACACCGATTGGTCGAACACCAGGGTGGCCGTCATTTGTTTGGGAATGTCGAACAAGTGGCCGATCAAATCCCGCACCCCGTCAACAACCTCTATCGTGTTCGTGTCGCCCCCTTGCTTCATGATGGGGATGTAACTCGATCGCTGGCCGTCGACCCGCACCACGTTGTACTGAATTTGATTGGCGTCTTCGGCCTTTCCCACGTCTCCCACCGTAACCCACGACGTGCCCACCGTCTTGATCGGGATATCGTTCAAGTCCTTCACTTGGTCCACCAGGCTATTGGAATAGACGTAGTAATCGTCGGGGCCCATCTTCACATCCCCGGCGGGCAGGATCAGATTCGATTGGTTCACCGCGTCCACCACGTCCATGGGAGTCATCTGACGCGAAAAGAGCTTGTAGGGGTCGACGTACACCATGGCCTGCCGGTACTTCCCGCCAAACGGCGGCGGTATCTCCGCCCCCTTCACCACCGCAATCTGGTTGCGGATGGCAAACTGGGCATAGTCGTGAAGTTGCGTTTCGGTGAGCCCCTGTCCCTTCACCGTCACCAGGCAAACGGGCAGGCTGGAGGCATCGAACTTCAGCACCACGGGCGGCAGGGTGCCGGGCGGCAAGCGCTTCAGGTCCGCCAGCGCCAGGTTCGAAATTTCCGTCACGTCCGCGTCGGCGCTGGTCCCCGGCTGGAAATAGACCTTGATAATGCTGACTCCCAACATCGAACGCGACTCCATGTGATCGATGCCGCTGGCCAGGGTGAAGAAGCGTTCGAGCGGGTTGGTGATGTCGATTTCGATGTCCTGGGGGGGCATTCCGGAGTAAAACGTAGCCACCACGACTTCCGGCAAATTAATCGGCGGGAAAAGGTCCACCGGCATGCGTACCACGCTGGTCACTCCGAGGAGCAGCAGCACCAGGCCGCAGACGATGATGAAGTACGGGTTGCGGATTGAAAAACGCGGCATAGGTCTTCCCCCTCACACGGTTGCGCCAAGCATGGATTGCTATTGCTGGCCGGCTCCGTGGTATTGCAGCATCTGGACCACTTGCGGCTGCACTTCTTCGCCCGGCTTAAGACCGCTGCGGTCGCTGACGATCACCGAGTCGCCTTCCGCGAGGCCCGAGACAACTTCCGCGTCGGTGGCGGTTTCAAGGCCCATCGTTACCACCCGATCCTCGACCTTGCCGGTGGAACTCGCGACATAAACGGTGGTTTGGTTGCCCGCATGGTCCAACGCCGCCAAAGGCACAGTCAGAACGTTATCCTTCGCTTCCAGGGTAAGCGTGGTCTCCGCATACATTCCCGGCATTAAAAGCCGGCCGGGGTTGGGAACGTCGACCTCGGTGTGCATGGTGCGCGTGCCCTCCTGCACGTCCAAGGAAAAGCGGGCCACCTTGCCGGGAAAAGACCGGTTGAGAGCCGGCACACGGACCTCGACGGGATCGCCGATCCGGATGTAGCGCACTGAGGACTCGGGAACCGGGATCACCAGACGATACAGATCATCCTCGGATAACTTGACGAGGGGCATGGCCTGCGTGCTGGAACTCGTGCCTGCCTGCATCAACGTCCCCAGGTTGGCGTACCGCTGCGTGATCACGCCAGAGAACGGCGCGGTGATGCGCGCGTAGGCGAACAGCGCTTGGTCGTGAATAAGCCTGGACCTAGCCACCAAGAGCTCGCTCTGGGCGGCCTCGAGCGATGACTCGGCCGAGTCCACCTCCGAGGCCGCCGCCAGGTCTTTGCTCTGGGCGTTATCAACTTCCTGCTGGGCCACCAAGCCGGGCTGGCTTTCGAAGACGACATTCAAGCGGGTATATTCGAGGTGGAGAGCCGTGTACATGGCCTGATAACGTTTCAGTTGGTGCTGGGCGCGGGAAACTTCGTCCGTCGCATTCTTGATGGCGGCTTGATCCACTTGTAACTGCGCCTCGAGCTCCGGAATTTCCAGGATGGCCATCAATTGACCCGTTTGCACGCGGCTGCCATAGTCGACGTACAAGTTCTTGACAAAACCTGACTCTTTCGCGTAGACGTCGATTTCCTGAAAGGGGACGAGCTCCGAGGAAAGCGTAATTTGCCGCTGAAGAGACTTCCGGGCTACTTTCGTCACCCCAACCGTCACGGCCGCTGGGGAGCCGCTCTTGGCTCGAACCTTCCCACAGGAAGGAAGCAGCACGATCAAGATGGTGGCGAGGCCGGCCCCGGCCGCAGTCGCAAGTAGACTCCTGCTGGATGTTGGCTTGTTCATCGTTTCCACTGTTTTGCTCCATCGCGAATGGAATCCGAGTTAAAGTCGAGTAAATCCTTGAGCCCCCGGCTGAGTTCCTGAACCGTAGCTCCGGGCTTTTTCGACAATTCGATCACTTGCCGCTTCTTCTCCATAATCTTGCTGGCCACAGCAGGAAGTTCAATTGCTAGGTCCTGGGGGATGGTTATGATGCCGTGGCGGTCGCCGTGGATTAGATCGCCGGGTTGAATCTTCAGCCCCCCGACCTCCACCGGACCGCCAAACTCAACAATGTGGACATAGGCCCTTGAGATGGCCAGCCGACCGGCAAAAACCTGAAAACCACTTGATTCGATTCCAGTCAACTCGCGCGCAGCGCCGTTCGTTACCGCACCGACGCAGCCCAGCGCCTTCAAAATGTTGACATGGACAACGCCCAGGAAAGCTCCCGTCCCCGGCTCTTGGTCCGTATCCTGCATCACGACCACGCGCGGAGATGGAATACTCGTGATGTGCTTCCACCAATCGGTACGTTCGATGTAATGGCTTCCCACTATGGGCGGTTGCGCGGACCGTACCTTGCAGGTGGCCGCGTAGCCGACCAGGGGCGGAAGATTCTTGAACAGGCAACGGAAGCCCGCAGTGGCGAACCCTTCATTTCGTAACCGGACACCGAAGCTTTCAATGGCGTCTGACATTACGCACGTGCTGAGGGACCGGAGCTGGTTGATCTGGTCGGACGTTAATGGAGTGCGCAAGCGCTCTAACCTCCTGCGCCGCGATTGAACTGACGGAGCGGCGCCTTCGACGGCAAGAGAAGTTAAACAGTGCCTGCTGGGAAGCCCACTTAATAAGCTATCCCAATCGGACCAAAAAAGACGAGAGACTTACAGGAGGAACGGCGGGGATCGGAAATGATGTTTGTGGACGATCAGGGCAAGAGCGGTAGGAAGCGTTTCTTTCTGAGAAATGTAGTTTACGGGTGAGGGACCGGTCTCCGCTTCAACCTCGTCAGCCAATTCAGCCGCTTGGGTCACACTGCTTCCATGACTTTCCGCTTCTGCCATGTGGCCGACTTTGGAGATGTGCCATGCGCCCTTGCCGCCTTCGGGGTAAGGCTGCCGGGTGGCGACCGAGAGAGCGGCCACGCCGACGAGCAGGAACACGACACATACCGCAAAGGCGGGCCCGGAAATTGCGAGCAAACGTTTCATGCTTTTTTAGAACAGTCCTGAGTGCAGCCTGCGAACATGCATTGGCTCACGACATTATTTGATGCTCCGAGAGCCTTGGAGGATGCCGCCGCGTGCCCACGAATTTGCGTCTTACGTAGAAACTCCTCCTGGTCTGCTCCTTTAGTCGGTTGGGAAGGTCGTGTACATCAACTCTCCCTCGCGCTCGATTTGCAGAACCACCGGACTGCCGGGCTTAATCTCGTCAAGTTTAGAACGAAGAAAATCCAGGCTGATGACCGGCGTTCCGTTGACCCCATGAATTATGTCACCGGCCGCGAGCGAGTTTTCCTGCCCGCCAAGGCCGGCCACTTTAGCGGCCACGATCACTCCCGAAGGCTCTCTCACCTCGGGCAGCAAAGGGGCCGTCTTCTTGTTAATCTCAATCCCGAGTATACCCAGTTTGCTAACCAGGTTTTTTTCAGGATCGACAAGGTCCGCCAACCGGTCCACATTGTGCGGACGTTGAATTACCGGAACCTCCAAAGGGATTCTCTCGGAGCCCCGAAGGACCTCGATTTTGGCCCGATCGCCCGCGTGCAGCATGAACATATACAACCCGAAAATGGGGAGATTTCCAATCGCTTTGCCGTTGACACTCAGGATAATATCCTGAATCTTAAGTCCGGCTCGTTCTGCGGGACCGTCCGGCAAGACGTCGGAGACAATTACTCCGTGGTCTGTCGGGAGTCCGAGTCCGGCAGCGAGCGTGGGTGTAATGGTTTGGACGTGGATGCCGATCTCACCCCGATGCAAGTGGCCGTACTTACGGAGCTGCGGTAAGGCAACGGTCACAATACCACTTGGAATAGCGAAGCCCAAGCCTTCGTTCCCACCCGACGCGGTCAAGATGAACGTATTGATGCCGACTATCTCTCCGTCGATGTTGACGAGCGGACCGCCGCTATTGCCGGGATTAATCGGCGCATCGGTTTGGATGTAGACCATCGGGTTATCGGGGTCCGGTTGCCGGGCCACAGCGCTTACTACGCCCAGGGTTACAGAATTCTGAAGTCCTCCGGGGCTGCCGAAAGCCAGCACCATCTGACCCTGCTGAAGATTGGTGTACTTGCCCATGGGCAGTGCCTGGAGGCCTTCCGCTTCGATCTTGAGCAGCGCGAGGTCGATGTCTCTGGATACGCCGACAATGCGGGCGTCCATGGGGCGGCCTCGAGAGGTGAGAGCGGATAGGGTTGAAGACACGCTAGTAGACAGGGACGGCAATATCACCTGGACGCGTTGAGCGCCTTTAATTACGTGCGCGTTGGTCAGGATATAACCCTCCGGGTCGACAATAACGCCGGACCCAATACTGCGAAGCCTCCCGATCACTAAAGCGGTTTCGCCGCTATCACCCCCCTGGGTGGCGCCGTAGCCCGTCGCCAGCACCTGGACGACGCTCGGAGACACCCGTCTCACCAGTTCCTCCACCGAAGCGCTGAGTTGGTGCAACGCATCCGGTGATTGACTATGCACTTCAGACTGCGCCATGCACTCCTCGACTGAAAACCAGCATAGGGCCAGCAGGCAGCCCAAAAGCGACGCCCGGATCCGCCGTCGCGACCAGCAACCGCCGATCTGATTTCGCATCTCAAACCTCCCCCTTGCGCGGACCGTCAAGTTGCGGGCGGTGATTCCCTTAACTCTCTCTGCGCGTTTCTTGCGCCACGGCGACGCCGCGCCTCAAGGGAATGTGTCGGCCCCGCAATCACAACCCATAATTGGCTTATAAGTCAGATGTGCAGACTCTGTCAAATCGCATACAATTAGTATGGGCATACTTCCTCGAATCTCAGGCATCTAAGGATTAACAAATGGCTTCCTTCGATTTTGACTTGTTGGTGATCGGCTCAGGTCCGGCAGGGCAGCGCGCCGCGATCCAATCCGCAAAACTGGGCAAGAAGACCGCCTTGGTGGAGCGAAAGGCGGTCCTGGGAGGGGTTTGCATCAACACCGGGACTATTCCCAGCAAGACCCTTCGCGAGGCGGCGCTCTATCTCTCCGGATACCGCCTGCGCCATCTCTACGGTGAGTCCTACACGGTGAAGCAGGACATTACCATGGAGGACCTGCTGCTGCGCACGGACCATGTGATTCGCCATGAAACGGATGTTACGCGTCACCAATTGCTCCGCAATCGCGTAACGCTTTTCAACGCCATAGCCTCTTTCACCGATCCCCGCACGCTCCGACTGAGTTTGGTGGATGGGTCCGGTGAGAAAGTGGTGAGCGCGGCGAACGTGGTGATTGCGACGGGCACGGAACCCACTCGAGCCTCGCATATCCCTTTCGACGGCCAGAGCGTTTTCGTCAGCGACGATATCCTGGGGCTGAAGCAACTGCCGCGCACTTTGGCGGTGGTGGGCGCGGGAGTCATCGGTTGCGAATACGCCAGCATCTTTGCGGCGCTAGGGATCCGCGTGACTTTGGTGGACCGTCTTCCACGCCTGCTGCCTTTTGTGGACAAGGAAGTTGTGGAGTCGCTGGATTACCACTTGCGTGAGATGCGGATGACGATATGGTTGGGCGAGACCGTCACCTCCATCGAGCGCGTGGAAAACGGATCGGGTGTCCACGTAAGGATTCGGCTTGCCAGCGGAAAGCAGGTCAGTGCGGAGAAGGCCTTGTATAGCATCGGCAGAACGGGCGCCACGGCCGCCCTGAACTTGCCCGCGGCAGGCCTGCAAGCCGACGAGCGGGGCCGCCTCAAGGTGAACTCCGACTATCAGACGGAAGTGCCCCACATTTTTGCCGTCGGAGATATCATCGGCTTCCCCAGCCTTGCTTCTACTTCCATGGAGCAGGGCCGCCTGGCGGCCTGCCACGCCTTTGGCGTTGAAGGCCAAAGCGCCCCGTCGCTGTTTCCCTACGGCATCTACACCGTTCCGGAGATCTCTTACGTGGGCCGCAATGAAGAAGAACTCACCCAGCAGAATGTTCCTTATGAAGTTGGCAAAGCCGCCTACGGCGAAATCGCACGCGGCCAGATCATCGGCGACGACATCGGGATGCTGAAGCTGCTCTTCCATCGCGAGTCGCGTGAGCTTCTGGGTGTGCATATCATCGGGGAGAGTGCGAGTGAGCTCGCCCATATCGGTCAAGCCGTGCTGACCTATGGCGGGAAAATCGACTATTTCATCCACAACGTTTTCAATTATCCCACCCTCGCGGAAGGCTATAAAAATGCTGCCTTCGACGGGATTAACCGATTGGCGGATTGAGTAAGCTGCTGACCTAGGTAACGACATGCGAGAGATGCCGCCCTGAGCCGCCGGTAGGTTTAGGAATGCCCGCCAAAAGCCGCAGGCCTTGAAAAGCAGGTGTGCGCTACTCGCTGCCGACTCGGCCCCGCCCACTGTCATTCTGAGCGGAGCGAAGAATCTCGCTCTGGCTTCCTTAGGCAACCCCAGTGTCCTCGAAGCAGTCCGCGCCCCAGCACTTGCCTTGACACGCCAGGATGCGGAGTGTTTAGATGTTCCGCGCGCCCATGAACAGGTACTGCGTTTACATCATGGCCAGCAAATCTCGCACCCTCTACACGGGCGTGACGAACAACCTCGAACGAAGGGTGCTCGAGCACCGGCGCAAACTCGTCCCCGGATTCACCGCACGCTACAATATCGACCGGCTGGTCTATTACGAGGTTTGCGGTGACCCCAGGGCCGCGATCAGCCGGGAAAAGCAGCTCAAAGGCTGGACAAGATTGAGGAAAGTCGCACTCATCGAATCGCTGAACCGCGACTGGAAGGACCTAAGCGACGGATGGCCCGGCTCGTGAGCGCAACACCGGCTGGAGCAAGAAGACAGAGCGAGATTCTTCGCTGCGCTCAGAATGACAGTTCCGACATTCGGCGCCGCTCACCCACGGTCATTCTGAGCGCAGCGAAGAATCTCGCTCTGCGGCGGGGTGAGGGAGGGCCTCACGAACCCACGCCTTACTTCGTAACAGACTACGGTACAAATGATGAAGAGTGAATTCCATTGGATCTCGCGCCGGAAGCGGTTCACGATCGACCGGTTGCCGGGATGCTTCTTGAGTAGCTTGGTAATGGCGTCCGTATCGAGCGAGTAAGTGCTCATCCCGCTTGGGTAGGACGGAACGCGACCGGGTGGCTCTGGACGTCCGCTTGAAACTCGATCCACCAGGCCTCGCCCCGGTCATCGGGCGTGGCGAGCCAGGAATCGAGCCAACGCAGCAGCTTCTTATTCTGGGGGCCCAAGCGCGGGGCTCCTCGACGTCGATGTGACGCCGTTGACTTCGGCTTTCCAAGAGTCAGCGTAGTCGCCACGGTTCGCCTTCCAACTTACCCTACTGTTCCCGATCGTAAGTATAGCTCGAACGCGTAGAGGCGGCTTTACGCCGCCATTTGGGGAGCTAAACTCGCCGCTAGCACATCAAACTGTACCACTACGCACTTTTCGCTTGACAAGCCCGCCAGCCTATGATAGCCTATCATGGTTGTCTATTTCGCGACGTTTTGTCGCTAAGGGAGTGCCGACATGCTCGGAAGGGAATGAAAAAACGGGGTCGCTCAGGCGAGCCGGGGGAAGCTGGGTTTGCAAACAACAAAAAAAATACGAACGAAGCCAGTATGTTGTTGAAAAAACAGGAACGCATGTGCGAAACCAACTAAAACGAACTCGAAATGAGCCGCAATTGAGTGCTGAAATGCGCGCATTACGCGTAGAATTCGAGTTTTCGAGCGCTTCACCGGTTTTGGCGGAGGCCTCGAACGGGAAAGAGGACGGGGGTCGAAATCGCCCGGTCGGGGGAATCCAGAGGACTGCGAGAGAATACGAAAATCGCGGGAACGAAGCCAAGGAGTACTTGAAAACAAAGGACTTAACTTTTGTTAAGGTTGCAAATTTTTGTGCGCAAATTGACAGCAATCTCATCTCAAAGGGAGCAAATGACGCCGCATTGTGCGAAAACGAAGTCAGGACTTGCGACTCCCAGCGTGCCGACATGACAGTGACAAGTAGTCGGCTAGACAAACTCGGGACTTCCATCGGCACCGATCTGTTCTCCGGCCGGGCCGCCGCATCTTATCGACGGATTGTGGTCTGCGCTTTGCCCCTGACACAGCGCTCGAGTTGCGATAGGCCATTCGCATTGTCTCGTGAGTGGGGTTGTTAGCCGCCGCGGGAAGCAGGCTGGAAATCCCCCCGGTGGCGGGGGAATGGGGTCGAAGACAAAAAAAGATACTAAAATAGAGGGAACGAACTAGCCCATCTATTGCAACCAAAGGACTTAGCATTTTTGACGTGCTCAAAACGAACTGGTTTTTCGATGCAAAAACGCCCAATTTGACTCAAAAAATGGCCAAAAACCCACCTTTTGTGCACCATTGGACCCCAATCCTGAGGAGCGAAGCATGAACAACTCTGCCGACACGGGGCTGCCTTCGGCAAGCCAGACTTCCGACATCCTGAACGAGGTAGCTCTCAACCTGCGTTGGTCCTGGAATCATGCCGCCGACCAGCTCTGGGAACGGCTCGATCCTGAGCTGTGGGACCTGACCCATAACCCTTGGCTCGTCTTGCAAACGGTCTCGCAGGAAAAGCGGCGCGCCGTGACCAGCGATCCCGGTTTTCAAAGGCTCGCCCAGGAGATCGTGCAGAAGAACCGCGCGATGGTGAAGCCGGCAGGATGGTTCCAGGAAGCGCACCCCAATGCCACCGTGGAGAGAATTGCTTACTTCAGCATGGAGTTTATGTTGAGTGAAGCGCTGCCGATCTATTCCGGCGGCCTCGGCAATGTGGCGGGCGATCAGCTCAAGGCGGCAAGCAACCTGGGCGTTCCCGTTATCGGTATTGGCTTGCTTTATCAGCAGGGGTATTTCCGGCAAGAAATTGATGCCGAAGGTAACCAGCAAGCGCTTTACCCGTTCAATGATCCCGGCCAGTTGCCCATAGCGGCCGTGCGCGAGCCCAATGGCGAGTGGGTGCGCTTCCCGCTTGCCTTTCCGGGCTTCCAACTCTGGCTCCGCGCCTGGGAAGTGAAAGTTGGCGGAGTCGTACTGTATCTGTTGGATACCAACGATCCGGCCAATATTCCCTCGCATCGCGGTATTGCCAGCGAACTGTATGGTGGCGGCCAGGAGTTGCGGCTGAAGCAGGAGATCGTTCTGGGGATCGGAGGATGGAGATTGCTCCGCATCCTGGGCCTCGAGCCGCAAGTCTGCCATCTGAATGAAGGGCATGCCGCTTTCGCCGTGCTCGAGCGGGCTTGGTCCTATATGCAAGCCACCCACCAGCCGTTCGCTGTTGCGTTGACGGTTACGCGCGCGGGGAATCTCTTTACTACACACACGCCGGTCGACGCCGGCTTCGACCGCTTTGCGCCCGAGTTGATGGAGAAGTATTTGAAGAAGTACGCGGAAGAACGGCTTTCGATTCCGCTTCAAGATATGCTTGCCTTGGGGCGGCGGAACAGGAATGACGCGGGCGAGCCGTTCAACATGGCGTATCTGGCGACGCGAGGCAGCGGCGCGGTGAACGGCGTGAGCAGGCTGCATGGAGAAGTAAGCCGCCGGATCTTTCAAGTTTTGTTTCCCCGCTGGCCGGAGCGCGAGGTGCCTGTCAGCCACGTCACGAACGGCGTCCACACGCCGACTTGGGATTCCGCCGAAGCCGATCGCCTCTGGCACACTGCCTGCGGGAAAGAGCGGTGGATGGGGAGCGCGGCGGACTTCGAAAGCGATTTTGCCCAAGTCAGCGACTCCCAGTTTTGGCAGTTGCGCGCCGAGGCGCGGCGCTCGCTTATTGCCTACGTCCGTAAGTGGCTGCACCGGCAACTGATCAGCCAGGGCGTGGGTTCCGATCAGGTGGCCTGCGCCGAGCAGATTCTCGATCCCAACACCCTGACCATTGGCTTTGCCCGGCGCTTCGCCACCTACAAGCGTCCCAACCTGCTACTGCACAACCCTGAGCGGCTGGCTCGAATCCTCACCAATTCGTCTCGGCCCGTGCAGCTTATTCTTGCCGGTAAGGCTCATCCCCAGGATCTAGCGGGACAAGCGATGGTGCAACAGTGGGTCCGCTTTGTCCGCCGTCCGGACATTCGCCCGCACGCGGTGTTTCTGAGCGACTACGATATGCTCATCGCTGAGCGCTTGGTGCAAGGGATGGATGTGTGGATCAACACACCCCGGCGCCCCTGGGAGGCCAGCGGCACCAGCGGCATGAAGGTGCTGGTCAATGGCGGGCTCAACCTATCCGAGCTCGACGGCTGGTGGGCGGAAGCGTACTCACCGGAGGTGGGCTGGGCCTTGGGTGATGGCAAGGAGCATGACGCCGATCCCTCCTGGGATGAGGCCGAGGCCGAAAGCCTCTACGATTTGCTCGAGCGCGAGGTCATTCCGACGTTCTACTCGCGCGATGAGAGAGGAATCCCTGCCGGCTGGGTGGCCCGCATGCGAAAAAGTATGGCCTACCTTACGCCGCGCTTCTCGGCCAATCGCGTGGTGCGAGAGTATACCGAGAAGCATTACTTGCCGGCTGCGGCGGCTTACGAACAACGCTCCGCCAACGGTGGCCAAATGGGCGTCGAACTGCTCCAGTGGCAGAGGGAGTTAGCGCGCCACTGGTCAAGAGTGCGATTCGGCTCTCTCGCCAGCGAAACACAAGGCGACCATTATACGATTCGGATCCAGGTCTATCTTGACGACCTCGACCCGGAGGCGGTGAACGTGGAACTCTATGCCGAGGGCCAGAACGGCGCCGACCCGGTCCGGCAGCCGCTGCAGCGCGGCGAGCAACTGGTGGGTTCGGTCAACGCTTTCCTTTACGTCGCTAACGTTCCGGCGACGCGCCCGGCAAGCGATTACACGCCTCGCGTGGTCCCTTACAAATCCGGGGCCTCCGTACCGCTGGAGGCCCCATTCATCTGCTGGCGTGACGCCCCATAAGGACTGCCGATTTTCGATTGAAGATCGCCGATTGAAAGGACATCGCCATAGGTCTTTTCCAATCGGCAATCGACAATCATCAATCGTCAATCCCGGCGCCTACCGCGCAAAGCGCCCTAAGGTTGGAGCCGAGCCTGGCAACGTGTAGCGCAGGTTGACGAACACCTCGTTCAGAGTCGCATTTGCGGGCTGGCCGGTGGCAACGCTCCAGGGATCGCGCGTGAGGTACGAGTACTGGGCGATGAGGTTTAGTGCGCCGTACTTGGGATGCTTCCAGATGGCCTGGTTGAAGCCAAAAGTGGCCTCCTGGATGGTACGATTCTGGCTGCTCGATGAGCCCTTGTAGCCATAGCCAACGAGTTTGCCGGTGGTGTCGATCACGGGGTCGCGGCCGATCATAATGCCGCCGTAATAGGCGAAGATCAACGTATTCTTGTTGGTATACTCGAAACCTGAAACCGTGGAGCTGCTGTGGAGTGGGGTAATGCTTCCGTCGGCGTTGGCAACCAAATCCGGGGCTTGGCCGAAGATGTAGCGGCCGCCGCCATCACTCCAGAAGTTGTTAGTGATCAAGCGAAGTCCCTTGAATATTTCCACATGCAGATTCAGGAAACCGCCCCCGCCCTCGCTCGAGAAATTGGCAGCAGGAATGGCTGCAATGGCAGGGGCGGTCTTGGTGGCGGCAACGGCAGCGACGCCGGGATAATAGACTTTAAAGCTCCGCTCCACCCCCCCGATTTCGAAGTGAACCCGTTTGCTGGGATCTAATGCCAGTTTCGCAATGATATCGGGAGCAAGGTTGGGAGTGGCTATGCCGCCGGAGCTTGCGCTAAAATCCAATTCGCCCGCATAGGGCGTAGCGAGACCCGAGGGAAGGACGATGGAGGAACCTCCCGACGAGCCTCCGGCATATTGGTCGGGACTGTCGATCGCGACGGCGAAGGCCGCTTTGCCGGAAGGGCGATGATAAGCGAAGCGCAATTCGGGTATGCGTCCCCAAAACAAGCCCGCTTGGTAGTTGACGTCCATATCTTGCGTGTAGAAGATGTCGGAAGGAAGGGGCGAAATCCCCTTGCGGCCTGGAGTGAGCAAGCTCCAGGTTTGGCCACCCAGAACTTCCCAACTGCCCTTCATAAGATCGACCCAGTACAGCCGCGCGCGGAGAAGTTGGCTATTGCTCGACACCGCGATGTTGGTGCTGGCCGGCGTCCCCAGAAAGTCGGCCTCCATGTATCCGATGACGTGAGCGCCCTTAACGTCCGCATCGGTCCGGAAGCCGATTCGGGAGTTCTGTATGCTGAGGCGGAACTCGCTCAGATTGGTCTGATAGGGGAGTATGCCGCTCGTGTTCGTAGCGTAGGGAATGCTCCCGAAGCTCGTGCCGATGTTGCCGCCAGCGACATGGTTGTGAAATACACCCGTGAAATCCATAAATCCCACAGGGGTCAAAGTAGCGCTGCCGATGTGGAATGTGAGCGGTGAGACTTGATCGCCTTCCTTCGCTGCTTCCTGGGCTGCGGAGTGGATCGCTGCGGACGGGGTCAGCGTGGAGGCGAGCAGACCGCCGCCGCTGTCCGTGGAACTATTGTTCTTGGCTTTCGGAAGCATGGGACTGGTCGAGGCCACTTCGCCGAGGATCGGCGTGGCGACCACCGCATTCTGCGTTGGCGCCGGCTCCGCCGCCGTTGGCGCTGGCGCTGCCGCAGCCGGCGCAACCTTGGCCGTGGCCGCCGCTGGGGTTTGATCCAGCTTCTGCTTCATCTGGTTCACAATTGAACGCAACTGTTCGATTTCCTTTTGCTGTTCTGCTACCTGCTGCTTCAGCGTCGAAACATCGTCGTGCTTGGCGGAATCCTTCGACGAGTTGTCCGACGCGGTTTGCGAAAACACTGGCGCAGCGAGCGCAATCATCATCGCTGCGACCACAAGGCACCTGCAGAAAGTTACTCTGGTCTGCATTCTTTGCCCCTCCGATTCGAGTGTATTTGTTTCATTGGGATTATCAGTTCTCAACCTAAATGAACCGACCTAATCATCGCGGGGGCGTATTCATGGTGCGTTACGTTATTGTTACATTTCTGTGAAGGACAAAAAGGTGTTGCGCGATGAAAGACTTGTCAGGCTTGAAACTGTTTGGCCTTCGATTCGGGCGATGGCGCGGATTCCCACGAGGACGTAGGGGCGAGGGGGCGCCTCGCCCCTACAGGCAGCGCCCTCCGGGTGAATCCGAACGCCGCGTTGGATGGCCTGTAGCGTTCTCCCCGCCGCTAGCCGACCCGCTCGCCCTTTGGGCGTTGGCCGGGCAAAAGGAACGTTTTGACGAATTCTCCTTCACTGCAAACCGTCATTCTCGAGAATCGTTTGAACCATTCGCCGTCGGGGACTTCTGGTTCGGTGTCGAGCCACCTGGCCAGCGGCTCAAGCTGCGAAGCCGGAATCTTGCGCTGCTCGATGCGGTCAAGCAAGTGACGGAAGAAGGCGGGCGGGAGATGGTGACGCCGAATTCGCGGCATGGAACAGCGCCTCAGAGTCTTTCAAACGCAGCCATCCGGCGCCCTGTCTGCGGGCGGCACGACGGGTGCCGGGACGAAACACGGCCTCGCAGCTAAATCCCATAAAAGCCGCGCGCGATGCGCTGGCGTAGGCGCGCTGCTTCCTTCGGGTCTTTAGCGGCGGCCAGCTTTTTGGCCAGCAAGCCAAGTTCTTCGGGACTCAGGCGATGGCCTTTTGACTCGAGCGCGGCGAGTTCGGGTGTCGCGAGTTCTGTCTCCTCGCCGGTGGGTTCGCGAGCCACGACCCGCGCTCCCGTTACCGCCTGGCGCACGAACCAGTGGTAGACCGCCAGCGCGTTCTTGATGACTTCGGTCCGCTTGGTGTGCGTCAGCCCCGCCACCTGGTCCACAAGCTCCCACTCGCCCTGGCTCAGTACGGGTTGGATTCTAGAGCTACTCATTTATCCTCTTTTTCAACTCAATTATGCATCGGAAATGAGCAGGCACCAAGTCCGTGTACGCTTCCCACCATGAGCGGGTGGAGGGTAGCGCAGACTTCGTGCCTTTGGAAGTCTGCGGCTTTCCCCGTGATGAGTTTCTGAAACCAGGATAGGCCGCAGACTCTCTTAAGGGCGAGAGTCTGCGCTGCCTGCTTATTGTCAAGCAAGCGCCGAATTTCCGGGCTTTTTCGCGCCCTTTTCACAGTGATTTCTGAACCGTATGCCTCAGGGTCATAAGGCATAAGCGTGCTAAGATGGCACTCAACGGCTGGTTCCTCGCATGGTCGGCCAGATCGTTTCCCACTACCGCATCCTGGAGAAGTTGGGCGGTGGGGGCAGGGGCGTGGTGTACAGGGCCGAGGACACCCAACTCGGCCGCAGCGTGGCGCTCAAGTTCCTGTCCGAAGAACTGGCCCAGGACCGCAAGTTTCAGGGACGTTTCCGCCGCGAGGCGCGGGCTGCGTCTGCGCTCAACCATCCCAACATCTGCACCATTCACGCAATTGAGGAACACGAGGGCCAGCCTTTCATCGCCATGCAGTCTCTGGAAGGTCAGACGCTTCGCGAGCGACTGGCTGTAGGGGCATGGAGCGCCGGGTCGAGCCTTTCCTCGAAGAACTGCACCGCCTTGCCAAGGCCGAGGATCCCGACGGCCTGTTTGGCTACGCCAACGCCTGTTCCAATTCAGAAAAGAAGATTTGGGCGGAGTTGGGACGCCGCACTGGGTCAAAGTCGAGTGCCCTGTCGAAAAACTGCTGCCAGCGTGTCGGCGATCCTGGCAGATACGTGGCCAGTGGCGTGAAACGTCCCATAAGCATGGCGCTGTAGTTCGCTCCTGTGGACCCAGCAAACGGGCGTACGCCGGTCAACATCTCATACGTTACCACGGCCAGCGCCCACAGATCCCAAGCTGCATTAACTGGCTGACCGCGCAACTGCTCGGGTGCCATGTAGGCCATGGTTCCGACCAAGACGCCACTTTGGGTGTCAGCGGTCACCTGGGTGGCTGCCGGCAGAAACTTCGCAACCCCGAAGTCCAGCACCTTGGGCACCTCCCCGGCTTCACCACGCGACAGGAAGATGTTCTCCGGTTTGAGATCGCGGTGGACTAGTTGCCGCCGGTGGGCGGCTTGCACCGCAGCACAGACGCCCCGCATGATCTCGACAACGCGCGGCGGGGCTGGCTGCTTCTGAGTGCAAAGCTCTTCGCGCAACGTTGCTCCTTCCAGAAGTTCCATTACCAAGAAGGCACGTGTCTCTGCGATCGATCCGAAATCGTAGACCGTGACCACGTTGGGGTGAGCAAAGCTTGCCGTGGCCCGCGCCTCCTGCCGGAACCGTTCTGCTGCCTCCACGCTTCCGACCAGACTGTCATGGATTACTTTCACGGCCACCCGCCGGTCGAGCGCCGTGTCGGTCGCCTCATAGACTGTCCCCATACCGCCACGTCCACGGCGCCGCTCCACACGATAACGTCCCGCCAGGGCACGCGGCAATCGCATTGGGACAGGGTTCGCGCCTTCCTGCGGGCAAGGCCCCGCGCCCGAATCGTAGCAAGCGCCACACTGTGGGCACTCCTCAAATGCTTCGCTCACCGGTATCAACGCCGGTGCTGGCGCGGGGCGTTCGAGGAGCATCGCCAAGCCTGAGGCGATGGCGATAAGCAAGTCTCGGTCTTCTTCCGCATAGGGCTCCTCCGACCTCTTGGCTCCCAGCACCAGCAGCGCCTCCGTGCGGTTGGAAGCTGTTGAGATAGGAACCAGGAAATCGATTCGCGCCTCCCGTAAAAAACCTGCGTCTCTTGGTGGAAGCTGTTGCTGAAGCCAGCCGGATTCGGCGTGGGATATCTCCAATGGACTGTCCAGGACCCGCAGCAGGACTGCCAGCTTGCTTGTCGCCGAGAGAGGTGGTGGAGCGTGCCCTGCGGGCGCGGCTGCCAAGCTTCTATAGCTCGTCTCGCTCGGTTCATGCACGAGCAGGGCGACAAATTCGGGGTGCAAAGCCGCCTCAATGCGCGCCACCACCCGTGGCGCGACCCGCCCGAGGCTACCCGCCTGACGAATGTCTTCGACAACGTGGCGGAGCAGCTGTTGCGCGTCATACCGCTCGCGGAAGAATCGACGGTCGAGCGCTCCGAGCCAGCGCTCGCGCCGGGTGTGGGCTACGAGCGCAAGGGCTCCTGCCGTGACGTAAACCCAGCCGCGCATGGCCAGGATGCTGATCAGCGGTTGATCTCCATGCAGAAACGCGTCCGCCAGCAGAACAGCCCCAAGTAAGGGCGCGATCGACAGCAAAGCCCCGCGCGCCACCGCGTATTGGAGCCCCTGCCGGATCAACACGCCAACGTCGAACAGCCGGTGGCGGAGAATGGCGTAGGCGAATGATAAAGGAAACGCCAGGAACAACAGATAGAGCATCGTCTGCAATGCGAGAAGCCAAAAAGCCACTCCCCGCCCGGAACCGAAGACGACCCAGCCGACGACTCCCAGCGCACTTGCCACCACACCCGCCAGCACTACGCGCACGCGACGCCGCTGGTTCGGATCCTCCAGCCGTCGATAACTCAGAATCAAAATCACTAAGCTGCCCATGACGTAGACAGCGCTTCTCAGCGAGATTGCCGAGAAAACCCATGCAGGTACGTCCGGAGCCCGACCGGGCTCGTAAATGACCCGGTAGGCACCCAGGACTCGCCAGGGCAGCAATGCCAAGGCTGGTGTCCATATCAAGAGCCAAGGCCAGCGGGCGCTGAATATCCTGCGCGGAAAAATGGTAAAGAAAGTGAGAAGGATCGCGTCCGGGACGAATCTGCTGATTTCGGGAATCCAGAGGAGCAGGCCCAGCCACCCGGGCAGGTGTCGCCAAGTGGCAGCCCATCCGTCGGGAAATCCAAAAGCCACTGCGGCGGTGGCGAGGAGCCAAGCGCCCATTCTGGCAAGCAGGTCATAGGGCCGACGGTAAGCGACGACCAAGCCCAGGACCAGCGAGGTCAGGATGAAGGCGTAGATGGGCAGAGCAAAGCCCGGCAACTGTTCGCTCCAGCTAGCGCGCGGAAGCGTCAGTGTCAGTTCTAACCGCTCGCTCGCACGGCTAATTTGCCACCGCTGCGGGTGGCCGACTCCGCTGTTCGCGAGGATAGCCTCCCGATCACGGACATTGCGAATAACTTGTCCGTCCACGGCCAACACACAATCGCCCTTCTTGAGCCCGGCGCGCGCCTCTGGCGAGTTGGGGTGGACGGAAAGGACCGCCATACCTCCGCCGGTGAAGCGGCCCTCAAACCCGGGCATGATGTGAGGCCCCCCAAAAACCTGGCAGAAGTAGAGCGCAACAGAGGCAATGTAGGAGGCTGCGACGATGTACATCCACCAGGGCGCGCGCGGGGTCGACATGAGATTGTTTCCACGCCGAAAGATAAGGATCACCGCGATTGAGGTGACCGAGATATTGTACCACCGCGAGTGAGAGAGTTTACATCGACCCCGCGCGCGCCACCGCGTCAGAAGTACAAACGGAGCGAGCCCTGCAATTCGCGTCCATAGTTGCCTGTTGCCACCCAGGTGCTCACGCCGGCGACCCCCGGGCCGCATTGGCTCACCACACAAATGTTGGGATCGCTGGGGATGAACTTGTTGGTGGTGTTGTAGAGCTCCAAGCGCATCTCCAGGTTAAAGCGCTCATTGACGCAGTTCTATCTGGGGAAGATCCTGGAACAGACTGGCAAGAAAAACGCCCTTCCCTGACGGCAAACATAGCGATTTGTCTGGTGTGGAACTCACTTTGACGTGTCGGCTAACCGTGGAAGTGGCCCTGGGGAAGCAACAAGGACTCCGGTCGAAAAGGCAGGGTGGCATTTTCGGGCAGCGCGCGCGCTACCCGACGTGATTAGGACCGAATCGACCATAATGCCGTGGTCTGGCCGGACAGGGAGGTGGGATTCGGGAGGGCCAGCTGGCTTTTCTTGCATTTTTCGCTTGACAACCCGGCCAGCCTGTGGTAGCCTAGAACTATGAGGATCAGGGCACAGCGCGCGGCGGCGGACGGCGCGGGAAGGCAACGGGGGATGACTCCGGCGAGGGGGGAGGGAAAGAAGCAAACAACAACATTTTTTGTGACGAACGAAGCCAGTATGTCTATGAAAAAAAGCATCGAGTCTTGAACCGAACTCAAAACGAACTCAAAACGGAGCTCAGTTCGAGCGCAAAATGTGCAGCGCGAGGCAAAAACCAGCCCTAAATGGACAAGGCTAGGCGCACTTCTCCAAACAACCGCCAAAAGGAATGGCGGTCCCCCACCGGAATCGCCACTCGGTCTTTTTGTCGCTCTGAATCCCGAACCCTGAATCCTGCCTCAGCACCCTTCCACCCGGCAGAGCAGCTCCGTGTGCGGCCAACTGCCGATCACACCAAACGGCTGTAGTGTACCTCTGAGCGGGTTCCAACGAAATGGAGTAGAATAGGCACTCGAAACCCGCCGGCTTTCGCGGAGTCAGTGATCCGTCGCGTCGAAGGTTTCTGCAATGAAATGGTAATTGATGGTCACAACCGATTGCGACGACCTGAACGGTGCTCCCGATTGGTTTTGTGGATAGCAGCAGGTGGGGCAGTCTTGCTTACCCCCGGCTTCTTGCGGGCGTCGTGGGATGGCCCGCCCAACTCCTCGACAGCGAGCGCGCACTTTCTTCCGGATCGAGTCGTTTCACCAGGCCAGGGCTCTCTTGCCGGCGGCGATTTCGACTTGCCGTTCGGCCTCGGCCTGCCTGGGGCAACTGGGGCATCAGACGAGTTTGATGCGCAGGCGCCAAGTGGGGATCAAACCGGACGCCCGAGCGGTTCGGCTTCGCCTCCCGCTGAAGACCATAAGCAGTCGGCAGACGTAAACCCCATCACCGGCATGGCTGTCGCCCCGCAAACAAACTACACTCCGTTGACCCTGAATGAGCGTTGGAAGCTTTACTTGAAGATGACATATGCCTCCGCCGGCCCTTACTTCAGCCCGCTCGTGAACGCCTTGGCGCTCGATCAAGCCAGCGACACTCCGCGCCAGTGGGGCGACGGGTTTGCCGGCTTTGGCCGGCGATTGGCTTCGCGCGCCGGCAACGCAGTTCTTCAGGGCAGTTTTCAAGCACCCTTGGCAGCCCTTCTTCATGAGGATGTCCGGTACATTCCGACCAGCCAGCGCAGCATCCCGCGTCGTGCCCTGCACGCCGTTCTCTACAGTTTCCTTACCTATAACGACAAGGGTCATCCAACCCTCAACGTTGCCAACCTCGCCGCCTTCTACGCGTCTACGGCCGTGACAACCACCTGGCTCCCCGGAATTGGCAACTCGGCAAGGTACACATTCACGAATGCCTTCCAACAGATTGCTCTCAGTTTCCCATTGAACGTGGTCCAGGAATTCTGGCCGGAGATTCAGCGCCATCTCTTCCGGCGGCATTAGCCGGCAGTCTGCCGTCCAAAATGGAGTAATATAGAGATATCAAATCAGCTCTTGGGTGCGCGGCCTGAGGGTATCCGGCTTGCCGGTGATTTCATCATAATGAATGGCGGTCCGTTGCGAGACCGTACGCCTGGGAGATTGTCGGACTAATGCTAAATCGAAGATCCTGGCCAAGCGGCTTGGGGGTGGCTCTCCTAATCATCCTGCCCCTCGGGCCATCCCCCAAACTGCTGGCCTACCAAACGGGAGAGCCCCCGTCTTCGGGCTCTTTCGAAACACCGGCCACACTCGGGAACGATGCGGGACTTGACCTAACTCAAGCGGCTCCGGCCCAAGTTCCAACTCCTTCGCAAACCCAACCTGCTGCTCCCCAAAGCCCAGCCAAACCCGCGAACGATCCGGCAGCCGACCCGATCCAACCGGCTACCACCCCCAAACACAAGGAAAATGACCGGATTTTCTTTGCCCTGCCCAATTACTTGACTGTGGAGAATTCCGCCTCTTTGCCGCCGCTGACGACCGGGGAAAAGTTCAAGACAGTGGCGGAAGGGTGCTTTGACCCTGTTGAGGTCGTGTTCATGGGCATCGAAGCCGGCATCGGCCAAGCCGACAACACAAACCCCACCTATGGGCAAGGGTTTGTCGGCTACTCAAAGCGCTTCGGGACGGCTTATGCCGACGCCATCGTTGGGAACTTCGGGACGGGCGCCATATTCCCTGCGTTGCTGCGGCAGGACCCGCGTTACTACCAGTTAGGCAAAGGGAATTTTCTTCACCGCGTTGTCTACGCCGCCGGGCGCGTCCTTGTCACGCGTTCAGACACTTCAGGCAAAGTTCAGTTCAACTTCTCCGAATTTCTCGGCAATGGGCTGGCGGCGGGCCTCGCTAATGCCTATCACCCGCAACCCCACACCCTCGCAAGCAACGCCGACGTTTTGGGCACGCAGGTTCTGTTGGATGTCGCCGGCTACGAGTTGAAGGAGTTTTGGCCGGACATTCACCACCTGCTGCTGCGCCTCCACCACCAGCCCTGATTCCCCTCGAGTAGCACAGGCACTCGAGCCAAAGCCCGGGGCCGGCTCAACGCGCCGCGGGCACCGGCAAGATGGACTATGCTACATGTCGAGGCGACACCATCAGCTTAAGTCCGAACTGCAAATGTAGCTATGGATGGAGTCTCGGTTCGTCAAGACAGCAAGTGGCAGGAGCTTGCTTTGATCAGCAGATAGACTTTGGCCCCTGGCCTGAGGTCGAGGGCATCAAGCGCTTGGGCGGTTATACGGACTTTCAGATCCACACCGCAGGCCGTCAGCAGATCCACCTCCTGCCCGTCCCGCACAACTTGCTTGATAGTGGCCTGCAAGAGGTTTCTTGCGCTCGTCTGTCCGATCCGCTCTCGCGAGACGATAATGTCGTCCGAGCGGATTCCAATTATGACCGGGGTGGTTTTTGGCAGCGCGACATACGGGATTACAAGCTGGCATCCCGCGAGGTTTATTACGCTGATTCCTTCGGGTTCGTTGTGATCGTGAACCGTTCCGGCTAAAACATTCTCGCCACCAACCGCTCGTGAGGCCGCCGAGTCTCGAGGTGCGTTGAAAACCTCCGCGGGCTTCCCCTCTTGCACGATGCGGCCTGCATTCAAGATTAGCGCGAAGTCGCCCAGTCGAACTGCGTCAGCCGGACTATGTGTGACGTAGAGAAAGGGGATCTTCGATTTCCGCTGCAAATCAACGATCTCCCCCAACAAGCGCAGGCGAGTCGCCGCATCAAGTGCCGACAGCGGCTCATCGAGCAGCAGCATGGCAGGACCTGACCCTAAGGCGCGTGCCAGGGCGACCCGCTGTTGCTCGCCTCCCGAAAGCTGATAAGGGCGGCGATCGGACGCATAGGCAATTCCCAACTGGTCGAGAAGTTCGATTGCCCGGTCGCGCCGCCCCTTAGGCGTGGCCGACCTGATTGCGTACGCGACGTTTTGCACGGCGGTCAGATGCGGAAACAAGAGGTAATCCTGGAAGACGAACCCAATTCTCCGGCGTTGAATCGGTACGTTGGTCCCTGTCTCCGAATCAAAAAAGACGTGCTCACCCAGTTCGATCCTTCCTTCGTCTGGTACCACAATGCCCGCAATCGACCGCAAGATGGTCGTCTTACCCGATCCCGAGGGACCAAAGAGAACCGTGATTCCCTGCCGCGCAATGAAACTGGCCTCCAGCGCAAAGGTAACCCGGCCGTTTGTTCTGAACTCTTTCTTGAGCTTGGCGTCCAGCATCGGATCAGGCACTCTTCGGTGGTCGCGTCAGGACATTGGTGAAATAGATCGTCACAATGGAGGTGAAAGTCAGGATCAAGGCCAAGGCTCGGGCCTGCCGGTCCTCTCCCGCTATGAACGCTTCGAAAATCGCCAACGGCATCGTTTGAGTTTTCCCCGGAATGTTACCGGCGAGCATCAGAGTGGCCCCGAACTCTCCCAGCGCACGCGCAAAGCTTAAAACGATGCCCGCCAGAATGCCACGAAACGCCAGCGGTAAGTTCACCCGGAAAAAGGTTTCCAGTTCTCCCTTGCCAAGCGTAAACGAGACCATCTCGTACCGCGCGTCGACTGATTCCAGCGCCGCGCGCGCTGACTTCACCATGATGGGGAGTGCCATCACACCCGCGGCCACGACCGCCCCCTCCCAAGTGAAGGCCAATGTCCAGCCGGTCAGGCGGTATACGTAGCGCCCCACCAATCCGTGCCTCCCGAGCAGCTGAATCAAGTAGTACCCGGTCACTGTGGGAGGAAGCACCATCGGCAACGTGAGAAGGGCGTCGCACAGTTCCTTAGCCCGGAACTGCCGCTTGGCAAGAACAAAACCTAGGGCGGTGCCGACCACACCTATCAGAAGGGTGGCAAGGCTAACGACCAGAAGTGAGAGCTTGAATGCAGGCCAGATCATCCCCTACTTCGCAGGCTGAAAGCCGTGTTTCTTGAGGATTTGAATTCCCTCAGGACTTAAGACAAGATCCACAAATGCCTTCGCAGCATTCGCATTTGCGCTGTCTCGGACTACCGCCAACGGATACAGGATCGGGCCATAATCTCCGTCAGGGGCCCGAACGGCGACCGAGACCTTACCCTGAGCCACCTGCACGTCGGTCGAATAGACAATACCGGCGTCCACTTCGTCCCGCGCCACGTAGTCAAGGACCTGACGTACATTTTCGGCCAGGATGAGGCGTGACTCGATCTTCGGCCAGATTTGCGTGTTGCGAAGCAATTGCTCGGCGTACTGCCCCGCCGGGACCGTCTTGGGATTTCCGATGGCGATCTTCGTCACGCTTGGCTTCTCAAGGTCGGAAAACGACTGCACTTGGAGCTCGGAGTCTGCAGGGACCACTAGAACCAGCGAGTTGCGCGCGAAGTCGGCTCTGGTCGCCCGATCGATCAGATTCTTCGCCTGCAGCTCGTCCATTTCCCTTTCAGCGGCGCTGGCGAAGACATCCACCGGCGCCCCCGCTTCGATTTGTTTCTCCAACTCACCCGAAGCCCCAAACATGAATGTGACCTTCGTCCCAGTCCGCCGCTCGCAAATACCGCCGAGCTCACTAAAGGACTCTTTGAGGCTGATGGCCGCGCCAACCACGATGGCGCGATTCTGGCCGGACGCTGAGGGTAGCAAGTCCCCTACTAGCAGCAGCCCAACCAAAGGTGCGGCCATGTACAGTTTGCAGTGCCGTTTTGGATTTCCTTTCACGTTGATTACCTGCTGATGTAGGGCCGAACGGCGTTCGGCCCGGGGGCCAGCGCTGCTGGCCCCTACGCGAATCGTAGCACGATCAGAAGGTGAAACGACCACCGACTGTCGGAGCAAGGTTGTTGTCGTAGTTATAGGGGACGCCGGGGCGATGAGGAATGGCGATGGCCAGACCGCCGCTCACGTAGGAATACGCAACTCCGGCAAAAGCGTCGAAACGCTTGGTGAAGTGATGATCCACATAGAGCGACTCCTCGTTGAGGGTGCCCGCGCAGGAACTGCGGAAACCGGCTTCGGGCGAGCAGGTCGTCGGAACACGGAAGTCGTTCTGCAGCTGATGATACCAGGACAAAGTGATGTCGGTTTTCCTGTCGTAGGCGTATTTCGCGCCCGTCCACCAGATCTGCACGTGCTTGGGAGAATCAAGATTGTTGTCTTCGACGCCGCTCATGAGATAACCGCCCTGGTCCAAGGCGCCAACGCCCAACGGGTTTACCGGGTTAGCCTGCCGGATGTATTCGTAGCCGCCAAACCACTTGAACCGGTCCCACGTGTACTTGGCAGCGAACATAATGGCGCGGTTGTCGGTCACGATGCCATATACGGTGTTGGTCGTTCCGATCAGATTGGCCCCGGTGATGGGGTTTGTATTGATGCTGTCGGTGGTCGACTGATATGACTGCGTCGGACTCTGAGGCCCCAGCAAGGGGTTCAATACGCTGATCGCCTGGTTGTAACGTTGGTAGACGACGTCGGCGGAGAACTTGCCGTAGCCTCCGCCGAGGTCGAATCCATAGGCGTTGTTATGCGCCGATTCCGGCGTACAGGTGGCGGCAGTCCAGGTTGCGGAGGCCGAGTAGCAGCCGCCAGAACCATCGGCGAATTTATACATCGCGCCGAAATGGACCGGGCCATAGGTGAGGCGATACTTCAGGGCGTCGTCCCAACGGGTGTCCTCGGTGTCGCCGCCGCCGGCCATCGTGCCGTTATACCCGATGTACGAAAAGGCATAGCCGCCGCCGGCCGGATCGTAAACGAGCATCGCATCGGTGCCGAGAGCGCGCTGACGACCGAAGGTCAGCGTGCCGAGATACGCGGACGATATACCGGCATAGAATTCGTCGTTGAAGGGTTGGCCCGCGCGCGCGCCGTCGACTGTTTCCGAATAGCTGCTCCTGGGAAGGCCGTTGTTGGCGATGTCGGTGGCTGACGCGTTGGCGAGCTGGCCCTGCGGATTGATGCCAGTTGAAGCGTTGAACACAACGGACCAGCCATGCAGAAACTCTTCCTTGCCCCCGATGCCCAGACCCGTCTGCTGCAGGTTGTTCGGTGCGATGAGGAATCGATGTTGATAGCCGTTTCGGTTCACCAGCGATTCGCCTTCATAGTTATTGGCGCTTACCGGTAAGCCGTGGCTGACCCAGCCGACGCCGACGTCATACGCACCGTACAGCGTGATGCCGTGCCAGGTGAGCGCGCAATCGCTGGTGGCGAACTCGTGGCCGCCCGCGCAGGCGTCGGGGGTACTCCGCTGAATCTTAATGTCGACCGTGGCGTCCTGGCCAACCGCCAAGCTGACTCCCGTGCGCGTTTCATCGGCGAACCCTTGTTTTGCCGCTCGAATGTCGAAGCGACCCGGAGGCAGGCCGGACGCCTGATAGTGCCCCCCGCCGTCGGTTGCGATCGTGCGCGTTGCACCTGTGTGGACGTTCTTGATTGTCACCGCGACATCGGGAAGGGCTGCGCCGGTTTGGTCCGTCACCACGCCGGAAAGGCTCGCTCCCGTTTGGGCCCACGCCGGGTACGCCCCCATCGCAAACCACAAAATCAGCAAGAAGGGTTGGGCCAGCAGCAGTGAGGCAGCCGTTGGAACGTAGCCGGCGCGCGTCAAAGTTCTCCTTCGCCTCCCGTACCGGAAGAGGATCTGCGAGCGGTCAGAGCGTTTCACGACGGACCACCTTTCCTCAGAATCCGTCTCGACGAGGCTGATGCATAGGCCCCAACGTAGCTTGCGAGAGATCATGTCTAAAAGCGTCAGCAACGGCGCTGACCCGAGAATCCAATTGCGAAGTGGCGTCATCCCCTTTTTCGAGGGATTCATGTATGTGCGCTCCTCCCCATCAAGAAATGGCACGTTGTCGCGCCGACTTTGCGTCGTCGTAGCTAAATGGCTACCGCCGGGGTTGTGGCGTGTAAAGTTGCCGCTGCACCGTGTCACTATGTGCGAATAAATATTGTATATCAGAGCCTCCGGTTAAGGTCAATCCTTCTAAACATCTATATACGATATTATACGACTATGCACATCGCCGCCGAAGCTTGCAACGCCTCGGCCGCCGGCTGCAGATCCCCAGTGCTCGCCGTCACTTTTGGTGGCGCCCTGCGCAGCGGATGATTGCCGAAATCTTCGAACACGAAGAGGGTAAGGCTCTCCTGCCTTTGCGCCCGCTGTCCGGATTCGTTGTTGACTGGCCTTGGATCTGGACACGTTTATGGATCCGATTTGCTTACAGATTCCCCGCTGCCGCGATCCGCCGCGCAATTGCAAAGCGGCGGAGCGATTAGCCCTGCGGGCGCCCGCTTTTTTCTCCCTTGCAGACAAGGTTGAGTGGCTCCGGCTGATGCATCGGCCCAAAACCACCACCCCCTTCGGTGCATTTTGGCCAGGGTTCTTCCCAGGTCAGCGTTATTCATCAGCGAGTTACGGCCACTTTTGAGATGGTGCCTCGGTTGCTATTACAAGAAGCGAGGCCCGGACCTACCGGTCCGGTGCGAACCAAGAATCCAGGTAATCTTGGAATCGAGCCAAGAGAGAGGACAAAACAATGAAGATCCAGCGACTTGTTGTAAGCAGCATGGTTTTGGCTGCACTGTGTGTGCCGGGGGTACGGGCTCAGTCCGACAGCAACGGCACGACTCCACCTCCGACCATTCAACAACGCAAGGAGAACCAGCAGGATCGCATCGCTAACGGAGTTCAAAGCGGACAGCTCACTGCGGGGGAAACGAAGAATCTGGAAAACAAAGAAGCGAACTTGAACAAAGAAGAACGCAATATGCGGGCGGGTGACGATGGCAAGCTGACCGCTGCCGATCGCGCCAAACTGAACCGCCAGCAAAACCGTCTGTCCAGCCAGATTTACCAGGACAAACACAACGCCAATACCGCGCAGTACGGTAAGGGCGAAATCGGCGAACGTCGAGAGAACCAACAGGACCGCATCGCCCAGGGCATCCGCAGCGGTCAACTGACTCCTCGCGAAGCTTCAAATCTGGAGAATAAAGAACAGGGTGTGAACCGTGAAGTCAAAGGCATGCGCCAAGCGAATGGCGGGAAGCTGACCAATGCTGACCGCAAGGCCGTTAATCAACAGCAAAATAAGCTATCGAACCAGATCTACAACAAGAAGCACAATGCCAGAAAGGGCTACTAGGCCAGTGTGCACCCGTGGGGGGAATCTGAACGCACTGTAGGGGCGGCCCTCGTGGCCGCCCTCACGCAACCGGAGCTAACAGTTTACTGTCCATCCATCCCAAAATCAGCTTCCTCATCTCCGGCAGTTCGACGTGCGCGCAATCGAAAAGCTCGATGCGGCAATCGTCAGCCTTCCCCTGCTCCCGGTAGATCGCAAGCAGATGATCACGGACACGTTCCACACCGGCGGGCGGCGTCAATGCATCCCGGCGGCCGTTCACGCTGAGTCGAGAGCGGGGAACGATCAGCTCATTGATCTCGGCAGTCTGAAAGTGTTTCAGCAAGGACGGCACGTAATAATAGATCCCATGGCCCTTCAGATTCTGGGTCCTGATCAATTCCTCGAAGTCGGTCAAGCAGCAAATATCTACGCACAGGTGGACGCGGGGCTCGAGGGCGGCAAGCCACCAGGCCTTCGTCGAACCCATGGACATGCCCATCGCTCCCACTCGAAGGGGATCAACCTCCGGCCGGCTCGCCAGGTAATCAAAGGCTCGGAATTCGTCAAACATCATCATGCCCCACAGCACTTGGCCTCTCCAAAGCATCAGTTTGAAAGCGTCTTCTTCGCCCGTTCGGCCCTCGGCCTCGTGCTTGCGTTGGCCGAAACACCAGCTATCGATGGCCAGCGTCACGATGCCTTTTTCCGCGCACACCGGCGCGTAGGCCGGTTGGGCGTCCGCACCGATGAGCAGTTGTTCCTTCCCCAGGTCGTACATTCCACCGTGCCAGTGAATGTAAAGCAGGCCGGGCGCAGGCTGCTGGCGTTTGTCGGGGATGAGCAGAAGGGCGGGGACGGGCTCGATGCCGTTCAGATCCAACACCAGGCGCTGGAGCGTGTACCCATCATGCCGCTCGCTCTTCAGCAACGATGCCGGACCGGGCTTGTGATCCCAAGGCAAATCGCCGAGGAGGCCCCAAAGCTCTTTGCGGCGCCTCGCCTGGAAGGCCGGGAAAGCCTCGCCAGTCTGCGGATGGGCGGTCGGCTCTCCTTGCCCGCCCGCTGAGGCATTTGTTCCCAGCGCCAGCAGGGCAGCGGATTGTTTGAGAAAATCCCGCCGGTGAGCGAATGACATCGAGCATCCTCCAGAACTGAAATCACAGCGTTATCTTCTTATAACCTCCGGGAAGGAGTGTCAAGTCGTAGGGGCGGGCCGTAGCTCAGAATGACCGACCAAGCTTCAATCTCCAGTATTGAGCGAACTGTCGGCGGGTGTTGTTTGCTGAGAGCTTAGAATTGACAACTGACGGCTCCTGGGCAGCACGACGGCGAAGGTCGTCCCTTCTTTTTCGGACGATGTGAAGGTGAGGGACCCGCCCAGGTAGCGTTCCGTGATGAGTTTAGCACTGTAGGTTCCGATTCCGCGGCCCACGGGCGACTTGGTGGAAAAGGACCGCCGAAAGACTTGCATCCGGACCGACTCGGGCATGGTGGCTTGGTTGTGCACACGGAAGACGGCGGAGTCGCCCTGACATTCGAAACCAAGCTGGACTTCCTCTCCTTCCAGGGAGGCCTCGAGGGCATTCTTCACCAGATTACCCAGCGCTCGCTGCAGAAGCAGTCTATCGCTCGCGACCTCGCAGGGACCGTTGATTTCCTTGACGACGACTTCCCGGCCTCGACTGACCGGATGATGGGAGTAGAGCTCGCAGACGGTTCGCAGTATCTGCCGCGCATCCAGAGAGGTCACGTGCACGGCCAGTTCTCCCCGCTCCGCAGCGGCCAGGTCCTTCCCGGCTTCGACCTCTTCGATCAGGTACTGGACCAGTTGGGAAGCCAGATGGGAGGTTTCCTGGCGATGTTGATCGGACAGTGCAGGCAAAACTTCGAGCAGATTCCGGACCCCAGCCGCGGTGTTGAGCACATCGTGGAAAAACATCCGCTCCAGGACGGCGCGGCGTTTCTCATCGCCGATGTCGTTAAAGGCGAAGACGGTATACCTCCCATTCAGATCAAGGCTGGAAGCCGTCACCCTCAAATCGAGCGCGCGCTCGCCCTGGTTCGTCTGCATGGTAATCGAACACTCTTGAACATCCTGGCCGTCTCGTAGCTGCGTGTTTAAAATGGCCTGAAACGCCCCGCAAGCCTCGCAGAACTGCGCCGTCCCGCATCCGCAATTGCCCTCTCGCCAGTGAATGCAGTTGAATGCCTCGCCAGGGCGCAGACCCAGGAGGTCGTTCTCGGCCCTGTCCAGCAGCCGGCAAAGTCGCGGGTTGGCCGCCACAATCTGGCGGCACTCATTGAGGATGACGGCGGGCGCCGGAAAGGCGCCCAGCAGTCCTTGCAAATGAGGAATTGCCGAAAGGTGTTCGTGTTCGGCCTTGATCTCTTCGATAGTTTCCCGTCTCGCGGGATCTGAAGCGGCTAAAGGGGGGTCTGCCATGGTTGCATTCCTCGTTGGTCAGTCAGGCCTGGTGGGACGGCGTCCAGCGCAAGACTGGCCTGCGAGCCGCGGCGGCCTCATCCAGCCGACTGACGCGGGTCGTGTAAGGCGCTTGAAGCACAAACTCCGGATCCTCTTCGACTTCCTGCGCAATGGATGCCAGCGCGTGGATGAAGGCGTCCAGTTCCTCCTTGCTGGCGCTTTCCGTAGGCTCGATCATCAGCGCTCCAGGAACAATCAAAGGAAAGGCCGTGGTGTAAGGATGAAAGCCATAATCGATCAGCCGCTTGGCGATGTCGCCGGTGCGGACGCCGCGTGCCGCCTGGCGGCGGTCCGAGAAGACACATTCATGCATCGGAGGACAGCAAGAGCCAAGCTCGTAGAGGCCCGTCAACGAGCTATTCAAGTAATTGGCGTTGAGCACGGCATCTCGCGCGGTCTGGCGCAGGCCTTCGAAGCCATTGGCTTGGATGTACGCCAGTGCGCGCACCGCCATGCCGAAGTTGCCGTAAAATGCGCGCACCCGCCCGATGCTCCGGGGCCGGTCATAGTTCAGGCCGAACACGCCGTCCGGTCCTTGCTCGATGATAGGCAGCGGCAGGTAAGGCTCCAGGACCTTCTTCACCGCCACCGGCCCCGAACCTGGACCGCCGCCGCCATGAGGTGTGCTGAAGGTTTTGTGCAGATTCAAATGCATCACGTCCACGCCGAAGTCCGCCGGGCGGGCAACCCCGACCAGTGCGTTCATGTTGGCCCCATCCATGTACATGAAGCCGCCTCGCGCGTGCACCAGGTCCGAGATCTGCCTGATCTGCGACTCGAAAATGCCCAGCGTGTTGGGATTGGTGAGCATCAAGGCTGCCACGT
>Ga0326727_10005350_pt1 | contig 36839 bp, 22 predicted proteins | sample MB2enrmetagenome_FD_207643 | JGI IMG/M metagenome (GOLD analysis project Ga0326727, IMG submission 207643) | Lab enriched peat soil microbial communities from McLean, Ithaca, NY, United States - MB29MY | ecosystem: Environmental > Terrestrial > Soil > Wetlands > Peat | place: USA: New York... | reverse complement strand
GTTAGTGGGGGGGGTGTATCTTGCGGTTAACAGCGAGTGATCTTTATTTAGGACGTCAACTTATTTCTGGACTCGAAAGTACTGCCGCCGGGGGTCCTGCGGTCCGCTACCGACGTCGATTAAAAGTCCACGTCTGACCAAATGGGCCAAACGCGTCCGTGTAGCGCGCGGAGACAGAGAAATGGTCTCTGCGATCTCCGCTGTTGAGCGGCCAAGTCCATCTTCGAGGAGGTGTAAGATTAGCTGATCCACCTCATTAATGCGGATCGGCCCGGTCTGCGTTGCTGATAGTATTACGCGGAAATGGGTCCCAATTTCCTCAAGAACCGGAATGGGCAAGCCCGCATCCTCGCAAGCCGCCGTCATGCGCTGAATTCCACTTCCCCATTGCTCAATGAGGCCCAGTTCATGGAAGACACGGCCGATCACTCGGTTTCGCAGCCTCGATACGCCCTTACGTATGTCGTCAATGGTAAGGCCGAAAGGCAGGATGCCGGGATTTTCCACTTCAATGCGGTCATCAAATACGGCCACGCGGATGGGAGCGCCTTTCTCTGCGTAGTTGGCGTGTACGATGGCATTGATGATTGCTTCGCGAAGGGCAACCATCGGAACCGTCCACCGATCAACACGGTGCGCCCCCGTAATTACGGCTTCGCGGCTTAGATGCTTCTGCACGAACGCGATTGCCTGATCGGCGGCTTGTGGCAGGTAGGTCCGAATTTCGCTCGAGTCCAAGATTCTCACCCGGTCCTTCCCGGCGAAGCGACCAGCCTGCAACCACGCATCAGGGAAGCGGTCAAATCGATTTCTCCCGAAAAGGAGAAATCCGCCCACGGTCGGAACTTCGCGCCCGTGGTGTTCGGTAGTGACTCGCAGATTGCGAAAAGCAGATGGCGCCAGTTTCCGGGCAGGTGCAAACAACTCGGAAGCAGCTCGGAAGTCCAGTGCTTCCGAGTTCAAATCCGGGATGGGCTGCTCGTCAAACGATTCGAATTGGGCAAACCGACGCATTTCGGCAATTTGCGCCGTGTCGGCGCGCCGATTTGTAGATCCCAACCGAACGAACACGCCCGCTTCCGGTCCAAGGCGCTCAATGTAGTGGGGGCGCGCCGCGCTTGGGTAAACTTGCACCACCAACACCTGAGTCTTTCGCCAAGGCACGATCTCGATATCGGGAACCAGGCGTGGCCGAATCGAATCCGCGATTATGCTAGCCAGCCGCTCCTCGGCGTCGAGTACATCGGGAACGCCGGTCACACGTCTGGTCCTATCCTCGACACCTATTGCCAGGATACCGCCGGCCGTATTGGCAAACGCAACCAGGTCTTTAACAAGCCGTCTGGCGAGGAGAGGTCTCGCTTATACTCAAGGGTTTTTCCTTCCGGTTTGCGGAGAACTTCGACGAGGTTCACAGCTCTGCATTATACTCTGAAGCCCGGAACTACACAGTACTTCTGGGTTTAGATTAGGTTAATTTCGGGTGCTTGCAGGGTGGATGGAAACAATCTTCGCAGGCGCTGGCCAATTCCCGGTTTGTTCATGATCCTAGCTTTGAGGAGATTCTGGCGTCTTGATGTGATAAAGCCCGCAAGATCGCATCCAGAACTTGATCGAGATACTTGCCGACGTCCTCGGCAAGGAATCGGAGGACCAGATAACCGTTCTCCTGAAGCAATGCATCCTTGCGACGGTCTCGCCGGTAGGCGTCGGCATCGCCAAAATGTTGCCCGCCGTCCAATTCGATGGCAATTTGGGACGGCCCGCATAGAAGGTCAACTTCCATACGCCCCCAGCCATCGAACGGAATCGGCAACTCCACATTCAAACGAAACTTCCCGGTTGTTGCTGCCAAAGTTTCGAGTCGGCGATATAGAAATGCCTCGCTGGCGCTTCGCGCTCGATTGGCACCCTCGGCATTCGGAGACGCCAGTACGGCAACGCCGACAAACAGGTTTGCCAGGGGAGAATCTACGCCATCGCGCACTAAGCGGCGCACGCTGGCGGCGTATTGGCTCTTCCACTCGGGATCGATGGGAAGCGGCGCGTCCGCAGGCCAGCCGGGCACGGCGCTGCCTGGAAGTTGCATCCTGTAGCCAATCGCCTCATAGCCGCGACAACGGCGATCGAACATCCGTGCCAGCATCGGCACGTTGAGATCGGCGTAGTCATAGACGCGCACTTCGCGCTTGCCGTCGTACAGGCGATGCAGCCTACCCACGTATTGCGCGATGGTCCCGTGCCACGAAATGGGCAGCGTCAGAAATAAGGTATCAAGCCGGGCGTCATCGAAACCTTCGCCCACATAACGGCCGGTGGCCAAGATCACGCGGGGCTCCCCCGCCGGAATCGCAGCCAAGCGAGCGGGGAGTGCGTCAAGTTCCTCTTTGCGCATCCCGCCCCGAAGCACCACGAGATGTCGCACCTGGGATCCCAACTGCTTGGACAAGGAATCCAAGTGTTCATTTCGCTCGGTCAGCACCAGTGGCGACCGTCCCTCCCGAAGGGTTTGGATAACGTCTTGGTGGACAAGCCGATTGCGCTCTTCATCAGCGATCAGTTCCGCATAGAGTTCTTGGAATTGTTGCCGTACATTGGGATTTGCCGGTCGTATCGGACGAAAGTCAGTCGGACGAACCATCACCTTGTGCTCAAAGGGGTGAGCCGCCGCCTGCTGTTTTATATTACCTCGATGGTGCACAGGACCGCACTGCATAAAGATGATCGGATGGTGGCCGTCCTTCCTCGTAACCGTGGCCGACAAACCTGTGGCGAACTTCGCCTTGGCCTGGCGTGCAACCAGTTCAAAGCTCTGGGCAGAGAGATGATGGCACTCGTCTACAACAAGGTGCCCATAATTGGCGACCAGATCATCGACGACGCCGTTTCGGACCAGGCTCTGGATCACTGCCACATCCAGGAGGCCAGTGGGTTTTTTGCGGCCACCGCCAATCCGGCCAATAGCGCGGACCGGCATTCCCAAGAAGGCGGAAAGTCGCTCGACCCATTGCTATTGCAATTGCCGTCGATGCACCAATACGAGCGTATTGACGCCGCGTTGAGCGATCAGCCACGCGTCTTCCCGAACACAGTCGTGGCGGCCAACACTCCCGTGTCCTGCGCCAGCATAGCTTGGGCGGTTACAGTTTGTTCGGGACGCAGTTCGCGGCGGGCTGCCCCCTTGCGTCCGCAGCATTTGCTTTCGCTACAGCCAGCACCTCCGCACTCCTACCACTCTCTTGATGACAGAAGACCATCTCGATCACTCGACGCTGGGCCTCCCGCTTCGCCTGGATCCGTGCCTGGGAATACACCTCGAGTGTGCATCGACAACTTGCGTGCCGCATCAGCTCCTGCACGACCTTTACGTTCTCCCCATTGGCAATCAGCAAGGTGGAAAAGCTGTGCCGGAATGTGTGCCATCCGATATGCTTCCGAATCCCAGCGCGCGTCCTCGTACAAAGAAAAAACCATTGAACTCCAAGAAGGGGGTTTACACGCTCAGACCAATGTCACCGTATGGAATCGCTCCGGCCCTTCCTGTGGCGATGTTAGGGTTTGCTTGTTGCCGCTGGCCTCAACCTCTGCCGCGACGTAAAAGTCCAGCAAAACTCCAGAAGTCTCGCGCCACTGAAGCTCGCCAAGGTATGTGCGCCTTCCCTCCAACTTCATGGGTGCAGCGCTCCATGCCGGAGTGTCCTGGAGGCGGGTGAACAAGGTCACGCGCCCCACCTTCACCGGGCCGGGGACCATCGCGCTGATTCGCACGCGCTCACCCTTGCGCAGTACGGTCGGGCGCGTGGGGATGAATATCCTTGGAATGGCTTTGTCATCCGGCTGACGCACCTCCGCAAATACCTGCTCCACTTCCGGCGGTAATTCGCCGAGGAACTCCTTCATGGAGGCGCGCAAACGGTAGAGCGCTAATCGCTCGTACTTGTTGTGCATCGAGGCCAGTTGGCCTTGATCGTTCCTGGTACTCACGATTTCCTGATAATCCAGAAAGACTTCCCGGACCCTCGGCGCCAGTTTCAGCCAAAGAGGGACGCCTTCCGCCTGGATGAACTGCCGCGCTTCGTCAGCCTTATTCTGCTTCTTCAATTCGTTTGCCTGCTGAAGTTTCAGGTTCAGGTGGTGGGCCAGCGACCACGTCTCGGAATAGGGAACGATGAATTCCATGAACCGCGTCAGATAATTCAGCCGCTCGTGCTCCGCCGGGCTGGACGCGGCGTTGGTCAGCTCACGGAACCGCCGCGCCACTTCTGCCTGCGATTTCTTTACGCTCTCCGTGGGTTCGTGATCCATCCAAAACTGGAATGCCTCATTGTAATCACCGGAGTATTCATTGGTTTCGCTATGACCATTCTTGATCTGCCCTGTCCACGAACAGAGGATCAGCCGGTCGCGGTCTGTGTCCTCCAAAATTTTAGCCAGCGCTCCCGCTCGCGGTGGGCGCGCCTGAGCGAAGGCAAAACGCTGAAAGTACTGGGCGGGAGTCAGCTCCTTGTTCCACGAATACGCGGATTGGAAACCCGCGTCGGCATCCATAATCCGGTGCCGCCAATGAATCCCCATCAGCCCCTGACAACCGAACTTTTCCGCCAAGTCCATATCCCGCACAAAGCGCGCCACGTGGAATTGCGGAAACCACATCCCCGGATCGTCCTCCAGCCATGGAATCGGCCAGCGCTCGCGCCCTTCGAGTTTTGCGTACTCTTCGCTCACCGGGTCCCAACCCAGGTTGTCAGTCAGCGACGAGAAGGTGATATCCTCAGGCAGCGCTTTATGGAAGTAAGCAAAGTGGCGGACCACTCCGCCCCAGCCTGAGATCACCAGGCGCTTCTCAGGGGCATGGCGCTTCAGAAAATCGTAAGCTTGCTGGAAGGGCGTGACGGAAAGTGGAACAGCTTTGCTTCCTCTTTGGCTGGCCCAACTCATTCCTTCGTCTTCCCACAACCATACGTTGTCCACCATGGGATAGGCTTCCAACAGGTTTGCCAAACGTGCTTCCAGGATGTCCTTGGCCGCAACCGACTCGGGATCGATGCGAGGCCCGGGAATTTTAGGGTCCCCCGTCCCAATGTATGCTTCCGGGGGAACCGCGCGGTAGGTCTCATCGGGGATTCTGTAAGGTTCAAACCCCACGCCGGTTCGAATACCCAGTTGCTTCGCATAGTGAAAGGCTTCTCCCCAGAGCTTCTGCGCAAATTCCTGAGCCTCCCAATTGTTCCGTGCCTGCGTGGTAACTTCCGCACCAAAGACTTCGCCCGCAAAGAAGTCGCCGCCGCCCATGCCATAACGGGAGGTTCGTTGCGGCAGATATCTCCAGCGACCCGTCGCCGTGGTATCGGTGTAAGCGATGTGACCCGCCCCGGCATATTCAAAGGAAAGGAACGACTCCGTCCACTGGTCATGCGCGGAATAGACGTGGACGCCCAGGGTGTTGAAGCGCATCCGCACCATAGCTTCCAGGTAGGCGCGCCAGTCTTCCCGATTGTAAACCGTCACGCAATTCAGGAAGTCCGGCCAGGGCACCAACCCGCGCGTGGCGAATCGCGGCTGCACCTGCCAGGGGTGGCCGACAGGGGGCAGATTTAGAGTACGCGACAACTCCAGCGGGTAAACCTCTCCGTCCAATCCAAAGAACGCTCCCTGGCGTTCCAGAAAATCAAACACCGCGTAAAGAACCGTCTGCGGCGTGGCGCCGGTAAGATGAAGGCGCGAAGCTTTACCGGGACCGGGTTGTTGAGAAATTTCGTAGCCTTCCGGGTGCTTGAAGCCCTGACGGTCTGTAGAAAGGAAGAATGCCAAGTTCGATGAAGGCAGTTCACCTCCCCCCGCGACCGCCTGCACGGGTTCCCGGACGAAACCAAGACTCCGCAAGCCGCGTGCCAACTCGTGCGACGCCAACTGCTCTTGGAAGCCTGCGTGGGCGTCGCGAATGATCCATACAGAGTCTGTCGATTGGAACCTGGCTTGCATCTTGAATCCCTCGAAGCTCGGTGCGGCACCAGCCGTCTTTGACCCCGGGCGCGCTTCTTCAGATTCGGCCAATCCGGAAATCAACGGCGCTACCCCTAACCCTAAAGCAGACTCGCGCAGAAACCTGCGCCGTCCGATGTGAATAAAAGGATTCAAGGTGGAACTCCTTTGTTACCTTTGCCGTAGGATTTCGCCATTCTCTGGCTGGATTTTGATTGCGGAACCATAAGCGCTCCGCGCCGCCAACTTCCCGTCCCTGTAAACGCAGTACTCGGCCGGCGTCATGGCAACATCATAGGTGTGTCCGCGGAAATGATATCCCGCCATCTTCGCCTCGCCCATTTCCGCATGATAAGCAGGCGAGATCTGAAGAGAGCCATCCATCGCGGGGCGCAGCCCGAAAATACCGAAGAGGATCGCCTGAGCGCCGCTTCCCGCGGCGATTTCGAGCGGCATATCTTCAGGGATCTCGCCGAAAAAGTCCGTGAAGGCGTCCTGGGGAATATAGGGATATCTTTCCGTCCAGAGGCTGCATCGCGCCAGGATGTTCCAGCCCAGTTCGCTGTAACCCAGACGGTAGAGCGTTTCGGCAATTCTCAGAGGCATGCCGGTATACTGGCCGCCTCCGCCCCAATCCATGTCCATCAACTCCCAGTGCTTCTCATCGGATTTGGCAATCCCATACATGCCGTAAGGCCCAAGGAATTCCCCCTCCGTAATGTGGGCGACCATCCGTTGCTGTTGATGGGGCGAGAGCAGGCTCGCGTCGAGGATGTCGAAAAGGTGATAGCTGAAAACGAGTTGATGGCTGCCGTCGGGAAAGAGGTTATCGAACCATCCCGCCGGCTCGTTCCAGAGTTTGTCGTTCATGGACTTCCGCAGTTGGGCGGCCCATTGCGCAAACTTCTCGGCCTCCGGGTCGTTCCGCGCTTTCCCCCAGTCCGCTAATTGCTGGAAGGATTCCGCCGCCAGGCCGTTCGTCGCCGCCACTACATTGGTGTAACCATCTGTACGGATTTCCAGAAAGTTGTTGGAGTTCGACCCGAAATCCAGCAGCCCATCCGGGCGCCCGTACTGCTTTTTGACTTGCACGGCCGCGCGCTTCATCCACTCATACACGCTCGCCCCCTCTTCCACATGTTCGAGGAAGGGGAAATCCCCCGTCTGCCGGAGATAGTCCTGCAAGATCCACATTTTGGCGAAGGGGTCCTGCGCATAGGCAAATGCCTCCGCCTTGCCGTTCCAGGGAATGTAGGTGTGGGTCAAAAGCCCGGTGCGGATGTAAGTCAGAAATGTCTCACGCAGTCCCGCCGGGTCGAGCATGGAGAGAAGCTCGGAGGCATAGGAGGTGTCCCAGGCAATCGTGTCAAGCCAGGTTCCTACCGCGTAATACGGCCGGGTGATGAAATTCTCGCGGTCCCATCGCGTGTCCAGGACACTGAGAATGCTGCGATAGTAGAGGTCATCCAGATGTTTATCCGCGGTGGAGATGCGGGGAAGGTTTTCCATGGCCCAATGGAAGCGCTCGCGCAGCGCGTGGTCAGCCCGTGCAATCCTTTCGGCAAGATCGGGCGCGTATGGGTCTGGCGCGGGCGAACTGATTTGCTGGGGAATTACGGCAAACCGCGCCGTGCGCTTGGCCTGCGCGGGAATCTCCCAAGGCCAACCGTCCTTCAAGGGCTTCCCCAGATCACTGACTGCCGTAACCCTCACCTTGGGACTTGCCAGCGTGAAAGCATCGAGCTGCTGGCCGGCAGACCCCGGCGGCGTATTTCCCTTTTCTCCGGGAATGTCCTCCCCCAGCAGGGGGGCACTTTGCTGAGGAATCACCATCAGCACCAGAGGCTCGGAGTTGCGGTTGTGGATTTCCACTTCCATATAGGCTTCATCCTTTTCCGCAGAAACACTGGCTTTGGTGCGGATGCCGAAGGAAACCCAATGGCTGCCGAACATTTTGTGGAACGTCCCCGTGCGCACGTAGAGGTTGGGTTGCCAATACGCCCGTTGCAGAAGCACCACGAAGGGCGTATGCGGGAACCAATTGAAACCCAGCGGTTTCGTGTTCTTCCCGGTGGCCGCCAACTCTTCCTGGGCGTCCGCGGTAACGTCCTGGATCAGGACATGGTTTGTCTCGTCGCGGAACGCCAGTTGAAAGTGGTAGTCGCGCGAGTAGATGGGCGGGAACTGCAAACCCAGAAGGCCGGTGACACTCCAATCCCGCACGGAAACCGTACCCCGCTCGTTAAACAAGCGCAGGCGGCGCGCACTGAAGACGATTTGCGTGCGGTCCATGCCCAGGAGTTCGGGAGTAAGTTTCGACTCAACGTGCAGCGTCGGGTTCTGCGCAAGCTCTTGGGCGGTGGGAGTACCCGCCCCATGGGCTGCGCTGGCGGCGACGATCAGGACCATCGGGAGTAGAACAGGGATTCGACTCATCGTGAGATCCTCCAGGCAAATAGGGCAGGCAAGGGCTCTTCACCAGGTTTTCTGAAATGGACCCCCGGCATCGACTCCTTATTCTGAGTCCCCCAGCCGAGGATCGTCGATATCGTCTCAAGTACCCATGGTCACTCTTCGCGCAGCAGGCTACTCCGGCAACTTCACATCGGATGTTCCCTGCACGCGGATGGTCACGATCTCGAACGGTTTGATGGAAAACTCCAGCCGGTGTCCGGAAACATTGATCGGCTGCTGATTATTCTCCATGGCATTACAGACCCAGGCGTTTTGAAGATTGAGAATCGGCACTTTGACCCCAACTGTGCCGCGTTGCCCGTCCACTTCCACAAAGCGCAAGATCGTGCCCTGATCATCCTCAGCGCGCTTCCAGGTAACCAGCACGACGTTTGGCGGGTCGACTTGCAGGAAGCTGCCTTCCGTGGAATCCAGTGGGCGCGGAGGATTAATGGCTTTATCCTGCGATTGGATTTCATTGACCTCAAGCGGGGACATCTCTTCCCAGCCCAGGCGGCTCAGGGTTCCGGCGCTCAATTCCCGCCCGCTCGTGATGGCATACCGGAAGGTGTAGTCGCCCCCCTGTCCGGCCGGCCAATTCGTCTCCCAGTAGTTGCTCATCAGGTAGGAAAAGATGGTCCCCTTGCGGCTGCCGAACTCCCTGGGCCACGCTCCCCGCACGATGTCGCCAAGCGTGACCAGGTGGGCATCCACGGGAACCAGGGCGGCGCTGACGTTGTCCTGGTCGGCGGCGACCCAGTGTTGCACGCTGAACCACCCCAGGTTGCCGCCTTTCATGATGTCCCGGGATGGATTGACATAGCCGTTCTGAATCTCATAGCGAAACTCCGGATGGTCCATGGCGAAGGGAAAAGCAAAGTACACCGCTTCCTTGGTGTAGACCTTGGTTTTCCTGACCCGGTTGATAAACTCGATTTTCTTCTCGCCATCCACCAAAACGACTTCGGTTTCGACGCGAGGCGTGTTGACCGCCGAGCTTTCCATTTTGGCCACCGTGCCAAACGCTGTTTTGGTGACGGAAATAAGGCGGCCGGCGCCGGCGCCGTGCGGCACAAGCTCCGGTTTGGGCAGGGTCGGCTTGAACTCGAGCGCCGTGTTGCGAGGCTTGTCAGCGCCCGTGACGTAGACATACTGGTTGAACCGGTAGGGGCTGGAGGAGTCCACCAGTTCTCGATTCAGCTCTTTGTCCAGGATGCTGCGCACCGCGCCCGCCTCCGGATCCAGCGTGACGCGATAATAGGCATTCTCCAGGGTTGTCGAATCACTCTGAACTGGATGCGCCATCTCCGCTGGATCAGGTATCAGGGCGTAGCACTTATAGCCGACGGCCGCGACGTTTTGCGCAAGGAACCGGACATGCCGAAAGCCGTTGCCGGCGTAGATTTCCTGGTAGGGAACAGTTTCCTTTGTGGCCAAGTCAACCAACTTGATTCCCTTGTCGATGTCCACCTCCACCAAATGGGTCCTCTGCCAACTCAGGGGATTGAAGAGGACCAGCGTATGGCTGGGGCGGTTGATGTAATCGGCGATGGAGGCCATAGCGCGGTCCAGCAACTGCTCGAGCAGCAGTTTCCCATTGGTGGCGCGGGAATCCTTAACGGCGCTCTGCCGGATCGTCTCCGCGTGTTCGGGGTCCCGCCAGCTACGACTCGACGTCCACGTGTGTTCATCAAACATGCGCAGGTTGTCCCAAAGCAGCTTCATGGCTTCAGAGTCCGGACGGATGACGGGATTGACGAGAGAGCTGATGGTGGAAAACTTCTCCGCCGCCAGCACCCGCTGCTCGTTGGAACGCGCCAGGGAGGTGGTGAAGGCGTCGGTGGTCAATCCGTCTTCCCAGTAAGGCCCCCCATCCGCCCGGATGACGGGAATCGAGTCACCGAGCTGTCCCCCGATATACTGCATGGCCTCTGAGAACCCTGAGAAGCGCAACTTGGGGAAGGCATATTCCCTGCACCAATCCCTGGCCAGAGCCGCCTGCTGCGGGAAGAGATCGGTGTTTTCCACCTGCGTTCCATACACGATCACACCATCCGACTTGTAATCCGGGCGGTCATAGGCTTGGAGAAAGACGGGAAGTGAATCGCGTCCGGCGCTGATCTGCGGCGGCAAGCCGAAGAGGGCCGCCACCTGGATATAATGCCGGGAGACCCACATCAAGATGCGGCCGCCATCAGGACCTTCCCACCAGAAGGGTGAACGCTCATTGGCACGGCCAAACAGTATGAACGGGGCACGCCAGTTGTCACTGGCATCCACAAAGTATTTCAGACCTGCGGCGGCCAACACCGAGGCATACGACCAGGAACAAGCCGGCACGTCGGTGATGTTGGCGTAGTCAAAATCGCCGCCATGTTTGAGGTGAAATTGGTAGCTGGGATAGAGCGACCGGATGGTGTTTTCCAGGCTGGGAAACCCCGTCGTATTGGAGGCGAACTGAGCCGGGACGAAGATTTTCTTCTGCGCGATCAGGTCGAAAAGCCTCTCGCTCTGCTGCGCGCTGCGGCCATGCAGGAATTGTTCGACCGACCAGTAAGCGTCCGGACTGTAACGGAAGTCCGGATTCTTCCCGATCATCTCGATGGCTTCATCGAGGGCGCGGCTCTGAATTTCCGCGACCTTCGTAGGATAATCAGAGAAGCCGATATCGAGGTGTTCATTGGGCACCACGAAAAGGTTCCACTTCTTGCCGGGAACCAACTCCAGGGGGAATCGCCAGGCGTGGCCCTGGGAGGTAACCGTGAGTTCGCTCCTGGCCGGCCCGTTGAACTCCGGAACCTCAAGCTCCACGCGGTATTCTCCAAATTCGCGGTCGGATTCAAACTTCTGCGAGTACTTTTCCTTCTCCAGCGCCAAGGTTACCTTGCCATTGGCAAGCCGGCCTCCGGCGCGGAGAAATACCTCCACGAGTTCCCGCAGCCCGCCATTCTGGGACTTATAGAAAACGGTTGGAACCACTTCCGCCGTCAGCCGTTTTGCCGCGTACATTGCCGCGGGGTCGTTGTCGAATTCCAGGGCATCATAAATCAGTCCGGAATTTCCCAGCCCACTGGACTGAGCGTCATCCCGTTGTGCCGGCTCATCGATGGCGGTCAACACCAGGGTGTTCGATCCCCTCACCAGAAACTGGGGAGGAAACTCCGCGGCAATCGTCCCGTAGGAATAAATGGGTATGAATACCGAGTTGGTATCCCCGCCGGCATAGTTGAGCTTCGGGTGCAAGTAGAACAAGCCACGGTGGCCGTTGATTTCTATTTGCAGCCGAGGCGTGCGGGCCATATACGCCAGCAGCCCCACCTTGAGCGAAAAGACGCCTTGCGGCGCGCTCGGGAGGTCGAATTTGATGGTGAAGGGGTGTGGGCGGAATCCCGCCATGCCATTGCCTGAACCCGGCTGGAAGGCGTACCAGTCCCTGGCCGGATCACTTTTGCCCACAGTAAATACGGGGTCCTGCGAGGAATTTGCGTAATCAATCCCCGTGCTCTTGAATTCGTGCGATGACTCATCAAAGGTTCCCACTTGCCATACTTTTGTCCAGGCGACCTGACCTATTAATGGGGAAGAGAATGTGAGCAGCAATAGCAGGCTCTGGAACGGCGCCAACATTCTCGATGTACGGTTGAACATGAAAGGTCTCCTCAGGATTCATGGGTGTTCCCCCGTCCACAACCGCGTGTCAGGAAAACACCACTCAGACGATGCCGGGAAAATTCACCCCATCGCCTCCGGCACCCATGGTCACTCTTCGTGTCTTCCTCCCGCGGTGTGGAGCATCACTGTCCCGCCGGTGAAATCAGCCGGCAAAGTAACTGAACCGTCCGCATTGGGCTTCACTCTAGTGCCGTCTACCCTGGCCGTTTTCACCGGGCCGCTGCCGTCAACTTGCAGACGCAACCGTCCCGTGCGGAAGCGAAGGTTCGCCGTAACGGAGGGGCTGCCGGGATAGAGATTCGGCCTCAAAACCACCCTCCCTCCTTCGAACCGGACTCCCAGCCAGTGGTAGATCACGAAGAGGGTTATTTCTCCCGATACCCAGGGGATGAGGGCAGCGTCATGGGAGGAGAGGGAGGGAATCTCCTCGAACCACGCGCCCGACCTCCCACCTCCCATCGTGTTCAACCATTCCAGGCTTCGCCGGCTGCGTTCGTATTGTCCCGCGTCATGCTGCGCTCGGAGAACAAAGCACGTGGCGAGCGGCCAGGCGCCCGGCGTACCGGGCTCCGAGCTGGCGTTATAGCGGCCATAGCCCCCATCGCTCCAACGGGCGCTCCAGAGGGGCTCCAGGTCATCGAGGGTCTTTAAGGCGATGGGGGAGCGGGGGGCCAGCAGTCCCAGCGCGATCGGCAATGCCGACGCGGTATCGGGATTAAGCCGGTGGAAGGCCTCCGTCAGGGAGGGGATATCCGGCTCGAAGTGCGCCCAGGAAGGAAGCGAATCCGCCACTTCGCCGGCCACCGTACGCCTTTTGATCAGGCGACCGTCCACCACCAGGGAGCGGGTGGGATCCGAAAGCACGGCGTGGAGAATGCGGTCAGCCTCCTGCTTCCACCGTCCCGCTTGCGCTTCGGCGCCGAGCGCCGGAGCCATCGCGGCAGCGTCCCGCAGGCCCCGTGCGACGTAGGCCTGATAGATCAGTTCATAGCCGTCGGCAAAGTTGCGCTCCCAATACTCCCGCCGGTCGTGGACCATACCCGTCGCATCGCGAAACTGCGGCTGGAGCGGCCGCTCGATCATGGCAAGGAGGGCGGCCCGATGTTCGCGCACCAGGGAGTCGTCGCCGGTCCAGTCGCCGTAGGCTTTCAGGGCGTGCAGGAGGACGCCCATCTGATCGAGCTCCTCCATGTCCGGTTTTTCGAAGTGACTGGCCACCATGGTGCCACCCTGTTTGTCGATCATCATGGTGAGGATTTTCTGGAGGATATTATGGGCGACTTCAAACATCCCGGCGTGGACGGCTCCCAGGGCGGTATTGGAACCGTCACGCACCCATTGGTCCCCATACCAGAAGATGCCGGCATCCATGGTGCCGTCATCGAAGATCATGCCGGGAAGGCCGACCCGCGCCTTGTCATAAATCTCTTGAATGGTTTTGTCTCCGGTGGCGAGCACGGAAGTGGCAGCCCACGCCTGCTTCGTTTGCTCCTGTTCTTTCTGCATACCGAAAGTCTGAAGGGTTCTGGCTTGAGCGAGTACCTCATCGATCGGGCGGGGCGGGACCTCCACCAGCAGCGCCGTTTCCACGGTTACGCGGGCGCGCGGCACCACCGCGATGGGGCCGATCACCAACTGGCTCTTCGCCTCGTCAGCCCGTGCCGGTCCCTTCCCCATCGAAACCAGGCAGGATTGATACCCCTCGCCATTCTGAAGCAAGATCGAACCTTCGCCTCGCAGGGTTCCGCGCGGAGCCGACAACCGGAGTTCCACATGCTCCGGCCCGACGAGGTCCGCACCTTCGAGCTGGATGGACCTTTGAAAGGCGCCCTTGTTCCCCACCGCCCTGATGCGCTCGGTGACGCGGATTCCTCCTGCCCACCACACCGCCTCCACCGCCGGGATGCCACCCAGATCGACCCATCGCGTCTCCGTCCGGTTCCCCAAGGCCGTGAACGGAAACCCTCCCAGCACGACTTGCAGGGCGCTGGTGGTAAATCCCCCGGGGGACGCAAAATTGAACGCCATTTCTTTCCGGTGGGTCTGGGACGGGTTTGTGGCGTCGACCAGTATAAAAGTGAAGGCCGGGCCGAGGTCGACGCGGTCTGCCTGCACAATCATCTTGGCGCGCCCGCTCCTTAAGACGAAATATTCGCGGCCATAAACGAAACTCAGTTTCTGCAAAGCCAATACGGCAGGACTGCCCTGAGCCGGCCAAGCTTCGCGACTCATCGCCAGGAGAAGAGCCAAAACGCAAATATGGATGCGGTTGATGTTCATCCTTCGCGGCGTGTCATCCGGACCATGGCACATCCTCTGCGCAGCGGGACCGTCATTACCAATCCCGCCGCAACCTTGCTGGGGTTTCTCAAAACACTCCATTCGCCGGCGCCAGGAAAGAGGACCTCGATTTTGTAATCCTGCGGCGCGGCGACAACGGGCAACCCGCGTAAAGTCACTTTCACACTGGCAGTTTTGCCCCCGAAGGTTACGGGCAAGGCATAACCATTGGGAGTTTGAAAAATATTAGCCTTGGCGGCCGCCTGCTCTACGGCAATGACATGCGGTTCCAGCACCCACTTCCTTCCCCGCAACTCATCCAATAACGGGCCGTAGTCCATGTAGAACCGCTCCGCCCACTCATCGGGAAGAATGGAATGGTCATTTTCCGGATACGGAACCATGGGAAAGGCCCCCATGAACAGGTGCCGCTGGAAGAATTCATCCGGATCGGGCCGGAGTTGCAATAACTCGGCAGTCCAGGCAATAACGGGCTTGCGCACCCCTATAAACGAGGACTGATTCAGGTTGAAACCAAAGTATCCAATTTCGTCAAAGATCCCGTCGACCTCGCGCATCGTATCAAGGCGTTTAAAGAGCGGGTTCCCGAAAATTGCCTTGCCGGCATTATGCATAATCGGCCCGATCTTGCTCATGGTCTCTTTCCAGGAATTGATAAGGGAGCGCGCCGGATGGCCCTCCGAGCGCCCCACGCCGGTATACAACCAAGTCACCCCGTCGTCCGCGCGGGTATTGAAGCGCATCAACCAATCCATTCGATCGATGGCGATTCCGGAACAGTTGGGAATTTCCTTCACGTGCCTTGCCGCTTGCTCCACAATGTAGTTTTGGAAAGCGGCATCACCGGGATCTACCACCACACCGTCGTACCACGTCCACTGCGGCTTGCCGTCCTGCGCATAAAAAATGCTGCTGGCCAGCTTCTGGTAGAGAAAGGCGTTGGGATCTTTCCACAGGTCGGCTTCGTTGGTAATGTGGGAAGGGGGCGCGGGATACTTGATGGCGGTTCCGAATTCCGTCACGTTGAAGTAACACAAAACATGGAAGCCATCGGCGCGCATCCTGCGGCAATAGTCGTCAATTGTTCGTGACGATGCCGTTTTGTGATACCAACTCGTCCATTCCGTGCCCTCCGGAACCGGGGGTAAATACATCCCCAGGTAGGGCCAGTCGAAGCTGGCAGGCCAATTCATCTGGAAACCCATCTTCCTAAACTTTTCCGCGTCCAAATCCCCCGTGAATGATGAGTACGCAGCACCGCCTCCCACATCATCCGCAGTGGAGTTGGCAGGGTTAAAGTAATCCGGATAGCGTTTGACCATCCAGCCCAGCCCTGGCCGCCAATCCCCGGCATGAACAATCAGGTCCATGGCAAAGCGGACGGGTTTGTCCTTACTGATCTTGTTGTTCATTCGGGAAAATGTAATCAACCCTTCAGGGTCCGTCTTGAGTCTCATCTCGATGAAGGTGTCCTCAGGAGAGAGCGCCAGGCTGACGCCTGAATCCCTGGCAGTGTCGATGACGGTGGCAATGGGAACGGAGAATCCCGGAGCGGAGAAGAAATGCCCTCCGTACGGCAAATCCATCTCCCGAAAAGCCCGTGGGATCGTCGGATCGCACCACCCCTTGCCGGAGGAGTCCCTCGCCCCGGCGAGCTTCAAAGCCCGGAGGGGGGTCGGATTGGCGGGGTAGTCCTTCGCCGTGACGAGCTTTCCGGAGAAGTCATCACCCCAGGAAGTCCAAAACTTGGCGGACTTGGCCTGCGGCCATTTCAGGCGCGTTTCGATGGGCGTCGCCCAGGGGTCGTCCTCGCCCTGAATCTCGATTTCCCAGCGTACACTATCGGGAGTGGGGAGGAACCGTTCCACCAGGCTGGCGTTGCGGTATCCCCGCTGGAAGGCGATGGGCTTGCGGAATTCCACGCCCCCGCCCGGCAGCTTCGTGGATGTGCTCTCTCCCCTCAACTCGCATTCCACCAAAGCCGTTTCTCCCTGCACAGGCCACTGAATTGCCCTACCGGCAAGGGCGGCGCCGACGATCTTCCCCTGGCTGGAAATCTCCACCCTCATTCCACCCCCGCTGACCGTGAAGGCCTTCTCCGGGATGGTGGACGGACGCGCGGTCTGTCCATCTGGTTCGAGCGGTGGGGCTGCCGCGTTCGCAGCCAGTGCCGGCAAGCCAGCAATCGACCCTCCCAAGATTTCCACAAATTCCCTTCGTTTTATGCGCATGACTCACCGCCCGATTAAGATGGATTATGAGCATCTGAAGTCTTTCCGATCTTGACTATAATGAGGTTCCTTCAACGGGCGGACAGGGATCGCGAGGTCTGTGCGACGTTGGCTCCAAGAGTCTGCCGGAAGGAGGGTCTGCCCGGCCCAGGATCAACAAGGTAGAGACATAGGCAAGTCACTACCTTGTTGAATCCCGGTGCCGCCCAATCCCTCTCCGACAGACTCCGAACTGACCCTAACCTGAATTGCCGCTTCCCCGCCAAGCCACGGGTCTTGAGCCCCCGACGCTAGAAAATGAGCTTCGCGCCCAGGGAGATAGTACGAGCCTCGCAGGTGCTGCAGATGCTGGTAATCTTGCCAACCGTGCTCGTGGTACTGATGTTGGAACTCGGATTGGCAAACTGGGGATGGTTGAAAGTATTGAACGCATCAAAACGGAACAAGAGGCGAGCCCGTTCACGATAAATGAACGTACTCTTCGATAAGCTCATGTCCCAGTTTTGCAGGCCCGGCCCAAAAAGCATGTCGTAGGCGGAATTGCCGAAGTCGCCCACGGCTGGGGTCTGAAAAGCGGAGGCATTGAACCACTGGTTGATGGTGCGAGTGGCCGGATACAACGCGGCTCCCGCCACCCGGTCGGGGCGCCCAGGCGACCAACCCGTCACCGTACTGTTGATGCTGGTGGAGAAAGGCTGGCCGGACATGATCGCGGTGATTCCGGAAAGTGACCAGCCGCCCACGGCCTTGGCTACGGGGCCGGTCGACCCGCCCAGCCAATGCTGGTGCGGTCCAAAGGGCAGATCGTAGACGTAGGCCATCATCAGGTCATGGTGGCGGTAACCTGAGATTTCACCTTTCGAATCGTCGTAGTCGTGGGGACTCAGGTAAGTCGCGTTGCCCAGAACCCTGCACCACATATACTCGGAGCTGAACAGCAAGTTCTTGGAATAACGCTTCTGGAAGCCGATCTGCATTTCGTTGTCGGTGTTCTGGTAAATATTGGCATTAGACAGAGTAACGGTGCTAAAGCCATAGGGTGTATTCCAGGGCCGCACTGTTTGCGGATTGATGCCCGGTGAGGGCATAGGCCCATTGATGTCCGGGCTGCCCCAAATCTTGTTGTTGCGATACCCCACATACGCCACGCGCAGGGTGGCGTCGCGGAAGACCTCGCGCTCGACGTTGAGATTCCAGTTCAAGGTGTAAGGTGTCTCCGGCTTGCCCCACAGGCTGGCGGTGGGATTGGCGGGCACCGTGCCGGTGGCCTGGAAGGGAGCATTCATCGAGATAGCCGGCGTGAGCGGGTTGGGCGCGCCCGTCGCCGTCGGCACCGCCGTGTTCGTATAGGTGTAGACGGCGAAGAACGGCATCTGGCTTATGTACGCGCTGGAGTTGAAACCCGTGTTCCAGACTTGGTAGTAGACCCCGAAACCGCTGCGCACCACCGTCTTATCGGTGAGTTTGTAGGCCAAGGCCACCCGCGGAGCCCAGTCATTCAAGGGGTTCCCACCCATATATTGAATTATGTCGCTGGAGGACAAGCCCGCTTTGGAAGCGAGTTGAATGTTGTACTTGCTTACCAGGTATTGGTTCGTGCTGACTGGATACGTGTTCGGGGCAAAGTTGGGGGTATTAAAGACGGCCAGGGTGCCGAGCGAGGGTATGAACATGGCATCCCCATTCAAGTAGGGTTGCAGGAAGTCAAATTCGTTCCGGATTCCCAGGTTCGCCGTCAGCTTGCGGGTCACTTGCCACTGGTCCGTAAAGAAGACCGTGTCGCGGTTCCCGCGTGAAATGCCGATATAGACGGGTGGAGTATAGAGCTGGGTATAGTCCGGGTAACCCAGCCAGAAATCCGCATAGGCGATCCCGGCACCTTTTACCCCGAGGGCGGTATATTGCCCATTGAAATCGTACTTGCCGCGCTGCGGTGAGCCGGCGCCCGGGCTCCAATCACGGTTGTGGAAGAACATATATCCTGCCTTCATCATGTGCTTCCCGTGGACAATGGATAGGTTCTCATTGAATGATATGTCTTGATCGAGACCATACGACCCCGCCTCACTCATACTTTGGATATTGCTAATACTCAATTGCGGAGCTCCGTCAACGGGCTGCGAGCACGGCAGGCCGGGGATGTGCGCGCAAGTGTCCATGTTCCAGTTTTGCGGCGTGCGATAGACGGTTTGGTGAAGGTAGCCAAGCCGCGACTCGCTGACGATGGTCGGCGTGAAGGTATGGGTTAAGGCGAGCTGTGTATTGATGATGTGTTCGCCGACCTTGGCCATTCCACCAAAGGTGGAAACAGGACCCGCAGAGGGGTATGGACCCATCCAGTTGAACATCGCGCTGCCGTTAATCTGGGTCTTACTGGATACCACATGATCGCCACGCATGGTCCAGCGGGGCACCAACGAGGGCACGACCCATTGTTGGTAAAGGTTTACGCCCGTGCCGGACGTGGTAGGCATGGGATAGTACGATTGGAACCAGGCGCTTACCGGGTTCTCCGCGGTGGGGATTATGTTGCCCGTGTACGCCACGCCCGTCACCGGGTTGTAGATGGGCGTGGTGAACTCCGAGAAGTTCCCCTGCCTCATCAGCGCAGTGGGAACCTGGGCAGAGGCCGAGTTAGGCTGATACAGCCGCATGTCTTCGTAGTTGAAGAAGAAGAACGAGCGGTTCCTGCCGTCGTAAATGTCCGGGAAATAAACTGGCCCCGAAACATCTCCACCGAACTCGTTGCGATTGTATTCCGCTAACCGCTGGCTGGTGTTAAAAAAGGTCTGGGCAGCCGAGAAACGATTCCGGTTGAATTCCAGCAGGGTGGCGTGAATCTGATTGCTCCCGCCCTTGCTCAGCACCACAACTTGCCCGAGATTGGTGTATTCCGCACTGGGATTGGAGGTGATCACCTTGAATTCCTCAATGCCATCCAGCGGCGGGTACTCACCTAAACCCCGCTCGATGTTCCCCGCCTCGTTACGATTTCCATCCAGGGTGAACCCGACGCCGTTGTAAGAGTAGGTGCCGCCGATGCTGGGGGAGATGCCATAAGCAGGAACCTGGTCTTGCATGCCGGCATTTTGAATTCCGGGAGCCAGCGCCATCAGGCCGGTGATCGTCAGGCGCCCATTGAGCGGCATCATCTGGATTGTCTTCGAATCGTCGACCTTGCCGATCGTGGAATTATCCGTAGTCAGGATCGGCGCGGAGGCAACGACCTGCACCTGCTCGACCGCCGTCCCGAGTATCAAGTTGACGTTGATTTCAGCATGCTGGTTGATTTGCAGCAATATTCCTGTCTGGCGGTAGGTCTTGAAACCTGTGTAGCTGGCCGTCAAGGTGTAAGTTCCAGCAGGCAGGATGGGGATCTGATAAGCCCCAGCGCTGTCGGTGGTGGTGCTGCGGGTTGTGTTGGTGCTGACTTGGAGAGCCTCAATGGTGGCGCCCGCCACTGCCGCACCGCTCGGATCGCGAACCGTCCCATAGATGCTGGCCGTTACCTCTTGAGCGCGAAGACTACTAACGCCCAGAAGGATGCTCACCAAACAGCAAAATGTCATAAGCCGGATAAAATGTAATTTCACTTCAGTTGCTCCTCTCACTTTGGTGGATTCCCAAGTTACCTGCGATGCTATCGGTGTGGGCGCCGGCGCTCAAGGCCAGCCCCCAAGAACCGCATGCCTAGGAGGCAAAGGACTTACTCAATGAGAAACCTGATACCCAGGACCCGACGCGGAATTCTTGCCATTTTAAGGAACTCGAGAAATATGCTCGATGTGGGTTGAATCTCCTCAGGCCAAATGCTACACTTCGGGCCACGGCAGCCATATTAGGTTGCGCAAATGTGGCTGACAAGGTGAAATTACGGTGTTTTTACAGTGTGCCCACGGTGTGAACCGACCGAGGAGCAATGAGTTCCCTTAAAGGCTTGGGGCCGGATCTCCAAGCGAGTAAAGAGCTTGCCAACGATGAACGATGGCAACTGGCGCTGCGGGTGGCGGCCAGTGAGGAGTTCCGTCGGTCCACGCGGCTGCGCGATTTCCTGCTTTTTATCTGCAAGAAAACCCTCCAAGAACCTCCCGAAGAGGTGCACGAACAATACATCGGCTGTGCGGTCTTTGGGCGCCGCGCCGACTATAACCCCGGCGATGACAACATCGTGCGTGCCGAAGCGCGTGAGCTGCGGAAACGGCTGGAACAGTATTTCGCGGGCGCGGGCAAAGAGGAGTCGAGGGAGATTCGTATACCCAAGGGCAGTTATGTACCTGTTTTTGAGGATCGCAACCAGAAAGCGGAGGAATCCGTCCCCCCTTCTCCGTCTCAAACATCTGCCCCACCAGGCAAACAGGTCCCCAGCGGACACCTAACCCCCGCACCCGCGGTCCACCTCACCGGCCATCGTCTTACCTATTCATTGCTCGGTATGCTGCTCGTCGCAATGACCTTCGGATTCTGGCAATGGACATCCAACCGTAAGCTGCAAATGACGTTGGCGGAGGCCACCGGACGAGGAGCGGCGTCCCAGAGTGTCTTTTGGTCCCGGTTGTTCGATGCGAAACACGAGACCTACATTGTTTCGGCAGATGCCGGTTGGTGTTTGCTCCAGCGCGTGCAGGGCAGTGAATTCTCATTGGATGATTACGTCAGCCGCCGGGCCGTCAACAGTGTGAATACTCGGGAACTGCGACAGATCGCCGGCAGCCAGTTCTCGAGCGTGGCAGACATCATGATTTTACCCGGGTTGCTCCGTGCCACGGCTCCGTTCCAAACGCCCACCCGAGTCCGCTATGCCCGGGATATATCGATTGAGGACCTCAGGTCAAACAATTTCATACTCGTGGGAAGCAAGTGCTCAAATCCCTGGGGCGAACTGTTCGACCCGTTGAGGAATTTCCGCGAGAGTCGCGAGGTCGATTCCGATGTAAGCTGCTATGTGAACGACAAACCCCTGCCGGGGGAATCGGCGCGGTATTGCAACCAGGTCGGACCCGGGGGCCTTCTGCAAGCTTATTGCCTCATCTCCTTTGTGCCGAATCTGAGTCGATCGGGGAACGGACTGATCATCGGAGGAACTTGCGGGGAAGGAACCCAGGCGGGGGGGGAATTCCTCATCAGCGCCGATATTGATTCCAAAATTCGTGAGTACTTGAAGCTGGCCCCTCAAGAAACCAACCTGCCCTATTTCGAGTTGCTCCTGAAAACGTCGGGAGTGCCCCACGGTCCACTGCGGGCCGAATATGTCACCCACCGGATCGTGACCGTCCGGAATAATTGAAAACCAGACACGGAGTCGCCGCGGCGGCCCTTTCTGCACAACTCACCTTCTCAACATGCATTTCAACCTGCATCTCAACCTGCAGGTCTCAGAGCCATGGCAGATTTCGTCTGCGCCGGGGAGGGTGATGGCGAAAAGATGCTAAAAATCAAAATCTGCCATGATACATTGCTTAAAATGAATGGTAAGAAACCTTTTCCTATATAAAACCTTGAAAATAAATTAGTTACATGCATTATGGGGAAGGGTGGTTTGCCCTGTAGCTAGCTGCATCGGGCAGTAGCGGAATATCCACTATAAAGGCTGGGCGACGGTGCGTCCGGCTCCCTCAAATTACCGGCGAAGCTTGCGAGCGGACGATTTCCTTGCCCGGACCGTATGCAAACATTGTCTTGACTCGCTGGCGGAATCAGGTCTCTAATTTCCCCCGGCTGGTTCATTCCCCGCCAGAATATCTGGCGAACCTCAGGAGATCATCAAGCAACGCCAGCCCGTCTTAGCATCAGAATCTGCAACCTTTTGAGACGCTGTTCAGGCTGGTACGCTCACGGCGGAGCGCTTGAACCTCCAAGTACCGGCATACTTCCATGGGACAAGGGGAACAACAGAGGCGTCGGCAGGAGGTTTACGGTCTCCATTAATGCACTGCCCGAAAGCCGGACGATGGAGGGGTCATGTCGATTGATTCTCGAAGGGTCGCACGGGTCGTCGTTGGTCGGGGTTTCAGGGCGTATCGCTGCCGTCTTTTTCGTAACGTATGCCTCATCATCGCGATTTTAGCGGCGGCGAGCAGGTATGAGTGTGTTGCGCAGAAGACGCCTGAATCGGTTGACGTGAGCATTCGCTTCGTGGATGTGCTGCCCGATGCCAACTATCCCGAACTGCTGTACTGGTTTCTGACCCCTGAAACTCTGCGCAATGAGAAGTATTCGAATGATGTGGAGCACCTCGAGCGCGACTCCCCGTTCACGCTCGCGTTCTTGACTCCCCGCATGGGAACAGATGTCTTCGACCCGAAGACGCATGATGCCATTTCCAAGTTGGTGGCGGCAGCACATCAACACGGTTTGAAAGTGGGCCTACAGTTTCCACTCGCCGGGAGTGCCCTGCAAAACGATCGACGGGACGGTCAAACTACGATCTCGGAAGCTGAGGTGACCCTCAACGCAAAGGGGGAGGGCTCCGCCGTGCTCAGCGATGAGATGCGCCACGGAAAGCCGGTGGAAAGTCAACTTCTCCGCGTGTACGTCTTCCGGAAAACGTCGGATGGTCAGTACGCACCCGGGTCGTTGCATGACGCGACGGAGAAGGCACAGGCCGACGTCTCCGTACCGGGTGTCGTAAAGGTTCGGGTGCTGGGCAACTCCGCCATGGCGGGGATGGCCGCATACATCATGGTTGAAAACACGTACAACACCTTGGATTTGTTCAGTGAGGCATTCATATCCCTCCTCCATAAGCGGCTTGACCAGTATCGTGACGTCCCACTGGATGGCACAGCTCTCGATGAATTTGGGTACATGAGTATCCCGTTTCCCCCGCCAGGCGCCTTCCGGGATCGTTTTGGCGGGAAGGCTTTTGCGGCGACGTTGGAGAGAGAGCGGAAACTGAACTTCGCCGACACGCTCTTGAACATGCGCTATAGCCCGACGGGTCATCCGGAGGTGCGCATCCGTGCTATCGACGAGTACTGGGAGCACCTTCGCGAAGGACCATTGAGGATTGAGCAGGAGTTCTACCGATATTCGCGGCGTCTGTTTGGCGAACAGGTGTTTGCCGGCATCCATAATACGTTCCACAATCACCTCACGAATGACGAGGCGTGGGCAACGGGTGTCAATTGGTGGCGCATCCCGAGGCAATATGGGCAAAGCGACGAAGACCTGTCTCTTCCGCTTCGCATGGGACTGCTGGTATCGCATCCTGGCAAGATTATGTACGACCAGTTTTATGGTTGGGATATCCAACGCTTTGCTGCCAAGGCGATGCATGACGCCCTCTATGATGCCCGCCTGCATTACCACGGTTACAACGATACGGGCCGATGGGGAGCGGACCTTTCCGGCGAGCCGTTCCTCTCGGTGATCAATCCGGTGGAACGGAAAATCAGGCTGTTGAATCATTTCGATCCGGCGGCGCCAAGTCTTCCCTTACTGATCGTTTTTGGCATGCCCGCACAGTTGAATTGGTTCCCCGACAATGCCGCGCGAAATGCGTACGACGTCGATGGGAGCCTCGATATAGAAGGCAAGGTGCAGCAGATCTGGGATGCAGGATACCGGTGTGCGGTCGTTCCGAGTGATCTCATTGATACCGGTGCGCTGACGCTGAGCACAGGCAACCATCCCATAATCAACGGACACAAATTCAGCGCGATGGCCTACCTCTATCCACAATATTCCAAGGCCTCTACACTCGCCTTCCTGGATCGTTACGCGCGCGCGGGAGGCCCGCTCATGACCGAGGGGTCGGCCACACGGGATTTCGTGGGACACGATGTGACGCGCCAGTGGGCTACGATCGCCGCTCATGCGCAGGTGGACCGATTTGACCTTGCGCGGTTGGGAGAGCTTGGAATATCGAGGGATGCCCTCGCACCGGACGGGTCAATGCTGGAAGATGGTTCGTCGCTGCGCACCGATCTCGCTTCGATACAGAAGAACGAACCGAAGAACTTTCAGTTCAATTTGGCCGGCCACATCTACACCGGCAGCTTCATTGGAACGGTCGCCCTCAAAGTCGATGAGGCGGGACGCGTGGAGAAGTTCGCGTGCGGCCAGTGCAGCGGCTTGCAGCGGGACGGGAAAACGGTCCTGCGAATAACAGAACCGCATGACTTAATACTCCGCAAAGATGCCAGCGGGTACCACATGCTGATCCAGGGTCACGAAGATGCGACGACCGTAACCCTGACGCCTTAAGCCATCTGTAACGAATTCTGTGGTTCGCCAAAAATCTAGCCGTATCGAGGTGCACGTCGTGAAAACACTTGAGACCCGATCCCAACACCTTAGCGGAAAAGCAGGAAAGCCGATTCGCAAGAAGGCCATTCGCGCGCCGGAGGCGCTGAGCGAAGCCTATCGATACCCGAAGCCCTCATCGTTTTCTCGCGCTTTGCGGATCGACCTCAAGACCATCGCGATTTTCGATTCCGATCGAATGGTATAAAAGGATCTCGATCAAGGGGCAGATACGGTTTGCGGCTTGCCGCGCATCTTGGCGAGGTCTTTCTGGTAATCCGGTTCGGTGCGAAGACCTTCGAAGGCGCGATCTCCTTCCACCTGATCGGCGTTGTTGAAGCCTTTCTCCATGGCTGCTTGCAGGGTTATTAGAGCTTTCCTGGGCTGATGGTTGAGTGCCTGCGCTCTGGCCAAGTCATAGGCGATGTAAGGGTTCCTCGGCGCAGCCTGGGCCGCAATTTCAAGGCACGCCAGGGCCTGTGCGTTCCTCTTCTGTCCGAGCAAGATGTTGGAAGCCTCCAAAGTATGAAGGAAGATGAGGAGAATCTGCCGCTGGGCCGCAAAGCTCTCGTCAGGGTCCTCTTCTTGTTCGCCGAGTAGGCGCAGCCGCGGAATATCCAAATCCGCGATCAGCTTCTCGATTTCCGGGCGCTCGCCGCCGGGCGGAGCAAAACCGGGGGAAGCGCTGGGGGCGTGGAGGACGTCCGGTGGTTCCCGCCGGTTCGGCTGATTCGGCGCCTCTTCTTCCCTCACCGCCAGGCGGGCGGGATCATCCGACGCCATAATGTACGCGAGCACCGCATTAAGGCTTTGCCGGTACTGGGCATCAAGCCCTTCACGCTTCGGCAGGGCGGCATTGCCGAGGGTCCCCTCCCCCGCCTGGGGACGAGCATCCTCCAGCTTAAGGCCCGTTTGCGGGGGGCTCGCCGGCAGGTGCAGGTTGGAAATGAATGTCTCGTAAAATTTGGCGTTTTCGAATTTGAGCTCCACCGCCCTCTGGAGATGCTCGGTCGCGGCGTCGAGCTTTCCTTCCCAGAACAACGCAATTCCCCAATTGCCCTGGGCCTGGCTTAATTCGGGATCGAATTCCAGTGCCTTCTGGAAGTGCGTCATCGCCTGGTCGAAGTTTCCTTGCCGCAACAGCGCGGCCCCGAGGTTGTTGTGGGCCTTGGCATTGCGAGGATCCAGTTCCAGAACCTCCTGCCACTCCGCGATACCCGCATCAAGCTGGCCCTTGGCCACCAGGTCTGTCGCCAAGTCAAAATGACGGTACGATTCGGCGGCGGGCACGTCGATCTTCGTCATCCCGTCCGCAGGGATATTCACAAACTCCGGAATATTCGCCGCGCGGTTGGCCGCTGTGGCGTTCTCAATCAGGATGGGGGGGCTGTCATTGCCGTTCTCGTCCAGGTGCGTCAGAAAGAGCTGCGTGTAAGGCGAACGGCTCTTGGAGGAGAAAACCAGCCAGCGGCCGTTGGGCGAGAAGCTGTGCCAGGAGTTCATCAACGGAGTATTGCAGCGCATTCGTCGCGCCACGCCGCCTTCCGCGGGCACAATGTAGAGCTGGCTGTCGGGGCGCATCAACTGCCCGTTGCGGCACTTCACAAAGACGATCCAGTGGCCATTGGGCGAGACCTTGGGAAAGGTATTGCTCATGCCGTTGTGGGAAGCGCCCGCGATGGGCACCGGCTGGCCGCCCTTGCCGTCGTTGAAGGGGATCCGGTAGAGGTCGTATTGGATTTGGGCCTCCTCCGGGTCGTTGGCATGGTCGGGCAGCTTCTGACTTTCGATGTAAGGCTCCTTCGCTTCCGTCCGGGCAAAGACCACGTATTTGCCATCCGGGCTCCAGACGCCATCCGTTTGCACGTAGCGCAGATCATCCGCGCCCGGCAAGGCCCGCCTTTGGCCCGTGGTGCGGTCGTACCACGCTAGGGTGCCGCGCGTCGGATAAAACACCTGGAGGAAGCGGTAGTCCTTGAAATTCACAACGAAGTAGGTGTAGCCGCCTTTATCCAACCCCCGGAGCATGGTCAAGACATACCTGCCGTCCGGCGAAACCTGCGACATGAAACCGACTCGCGAGGGCGTCAGCGTCTCATCCCGGAGGGAACTCCACGAGATCACGTCTTGATTGCGGATGGCCATTTCCGGCTTGATCGAGGCGAGCGCGTATAGCCCCTTGTCGTTGGCAGGGCCGTCGATATCCATCCCCAAGGTCTTGCCGTCGCCGGAGAACGAATGGCAGTTGGCGCAGGTGTGAAGGTCGGTCAGGAGCAGACGGCTGCGGGGTTCGGTGATGTTACGCAGCCGCCAGGCAACGAGGGGCAGAAGGCTCTGGGCCAGCGGCTTGATTACCCCTTTTTCCGTCTCCGCGGGCATCAAGGGCACGTCGCGGAAGAAGATCGGCGCTCCTACCGGATCCCTCGAGGTTTGAATCCTCACCGCCCCGCGGGAAGTGCGGAGGCCCAGATGCTCGTCCTGGAATCCGGTGATGGTGATGGTGGCGGGATGCTCCGTGGAGTGTCGCTCGATCTCCTCCCAGGTCGCCGCATCCGGAATCCAGGTTCGAGCCGCAGCTTGCTGGGGTGTCAGCTTGGGCAGTGCGTTGGTGGCGGAAACACACTGCGGGTCGATCTCTCCGATGCGCAACCGCTCGCCCGCCGATTGCGCCCGAATCCCCACCGCGCCGTCGGCGAACGCCACATCGATCGTCCACACGGAGGCGCTGATCGAAGAGTCACGCCAGAGGAACGTTGGCGGTGTGATCCCCGGCGGGAAGATCGATCCTTCCGCCGGGTAGTCGACCGTAATCGCAGCCAGCTTCAGATCGTCAGGGCTGGAGGATAACGAAGAACCCGTGGTGTGGGCAGTTGCCAGTTGCTGAGCAAACGCCAAACCTGCGGCGACCGAGCCGCGCTGCGCTGCGCCCCGCCCCAGAACGATTACGGTGGCAGCAGCCACAACCCAGACATCCAGCCTGGGAACTCCCCATTGTCTCACCGTATCCACCTCATTCAGCCAGACGACTCACGGGCCGCCGACTCAGCTCTTCAGTCGGGGCTATCATACTCCAATTGTCCATTCTCGGCGTTTGCTTGATCTCCTGTTGCCTTCTTACCGGCCAATAGCGCGGACCGGCATTCCCAAGAAGGCGGAAAGTCGCTCGACCCATTGCTGTTGCAATTGCCGTCGATGCACCAATGCGAGCGTATTGACGCCGCGCTGAGCGATCAGCCGCGCGGCCACCACGGTCTTGCCGAACGCCCTTGTGGCGGCCAGTACTCCCATGTCTTGGGCGAGCATGGCCTGGGCAGCGACGGTTGGTTCGGGACGCAGTTCACCCTGAAACGTCGCCTTCAGCGGCTGGCCAGAGTTGCGCTGGTCATGGACCACCGGCTTGATGTTCAAGGCCGACAGGGTTTGAAGCAGGTCATCCCAGCAGCCGCGTGGCAGTCCTAAAGTGCTGAGGATAATCTTCGGCGCGAATATTTGCACAAAACCCGCTCTAAAAGTGTCAATCAAGCTGAATTGTCCGCCAAATTCTGAATTTTTCTGCAAAATTCGTGTTGGTTTGGAGTAAATGTCCGAGTTTTTGTAGTAAATGTCCGATTTTTTCACAGGCATTTTGTCCGAGATTTGTTTGTTTTCATATACATTCCGGCTTTGAACGTACTTTTTTTATTTTTTGGTTTTCCAGTTTTCCCTGCCGGACCTTCCCGAAGGCGTTGATAAGGCGCCACATCCGGCGCAAGCAGGAGTCCTCCAGGCTTTGCAGGTGCGCAAACTGATGATCCCGCGGTGCCATCAGCGCGGCCATATTTTCCGCTGACCGGACCCTCTCGGCTTTATGCGCAGACTGCCAAGCAGCCATCTTGGGGGATGGGGCCTGACACCTGACATTTCTATTAACTGCATTTCTTTTCATCAACATAATGGAGATAACAGTTTAACTCACATGTTTTCATCAACATAATGGAGAGGCTAGAAACATACATTTTTCTATATTTGTTTTCAATAACTTACGGAATGTCAGCCTCGTTTTTTTATTTCCCTTTTTTTTCTTGACCCTCACCCGCTAAGATAAACTAACTATTTTAATTTCAATAACATAGATTTTTTCGAGATTTACGCTAATCATGGCTAATTACTTTAATTTCTTATACATAATGGAGAGCCGCGCCAACTTTTTCGCCTTGGATCCCACATTTCAGCCTAACTCACTCTATTTTAATGGTCTTAGAGTTTTAAGACATTTTTACTCTAAACAGCTAACTCTCTTTTATTTCTAGTACATAATGGAGAGCCGCGGTTTTCACTGAAGGCTCTGGTTCCGCCGATTCGTGGCCACTTTCTTCTCGGTCATTTCGGGTTTCTTGATGAGTGACATGGCAACCTCCAGTGGCTAGTGGTTAGTGGCTGGTGGCTAGTGGCCGGCAATCAACGATCCACTCAGATTACTGCCTTGACACGCTTCCAAAGGTCAGTGGTCGATGTCTAGCCACTAACCACCAGGCACTAGCCACTGCCGTGGCGCCTGGACCCTGACAACTAGCCGTGGTGCGCCATTTGGCGCTGGCGCCAAACTCCGGATACGTGGCGAGCACTCGCCATGCCATAGGCCAGAAAAATCGCCCTGGAGTGGGGAAACGCCACTAAACCGGTCAAATTGCAGATCGCCATCCCCGAGGTTTTCACAGGGTGAAATTCTAGCCTCGGCTAATTTCCTTCGCGGCTCATGAGGTCCGGTTCGCGGTCCGATTTGTCAACTTGGCAGATTGGAAACTCCGACGGTACGGTCTGATCGGACCGATAAGCGGGGGGGGGCAGAGGGTGGATTGAACCAGCACAGCGCGGAATCGCCCATTTCCGTGCGCGTCATACGGTCGGTCAGCGAAGCGTGCGTGTTTCGTCGTAGGGGGAGTCGCCGCGGCGACCCATCCCCTCGTTCCCCATTCACCCTGCGGAACGCCGGGTAGGGCAAGCCCGGCATCTCGTGATTGCATTCACCCGTTCGAACGGCGCCTGAGGTTGTGTGGCCCGGAGGTGGCAACGCTGACACCCTTTTCCCCCACCTTTTTCCCTGACACCTTTTTCCCATTTTCATGGGGTTTCGCGGGCCAAAGGCCCTAAGTGACATACATTGGTTTTTATGTATGCGCACGCCGGCCGTGACGAGTAAACTGTTGCGTTGCCGCGCCAACGCCATTGTCTAAGGCAAGAATCAATTGCGTGAGCGTCAGGTGCGAGTGGGTGGGAACGCATACATAGAAAGCAATGTATGCGCCACCCGCCGGCATGCCCATATCCTACTAATTGGGGCTTGCTGAAACAACCGGATAAGGATGAGGCGGCAAGAAACGCCAAAATTGAAATCCTGGTTCACATCGCGAGGAAGCGGAATGCTTTTGCATTTTCTGGCATTTCTAAGGCGAAAAAGTAGATTCCGCGTCAACATGACCGGGGAAGCTACGCGCTTCTTCGCAGAAAGGAGATTTGCCGTGTCGAAGATTTCACGCAGAGTTGTGTTCATGGCGGTCTTATTGGTCCTGGGTCTTTGCTCCCCTGTGCAGGCCGATTCGAACAAAGAGCTGATCAATGCCATCAACAAGGGCGACCTAAGAAGGGCAGAGAAAGAACTGCGCAAAGGCGCCTCGCCGGACGCGCAGAACGCCAACGGTGTTGCGGTATTGGTGTCGACGGCTGGCCAGTGCAGCCTGGACTTCGTCAAGCTGCTGACCGAGCACGGAGCCTCGATGGAGAAGAATGGAGAATCCGCGCTGAAAGCTGCCGCACATTGCGGTTGTGGGGAGTCCGACGTTACAGATTACCTGCTGAAGCACGGTGTGCCTTATCCCGCGCACGGGACTACCGCTTGCAGTAGCAATTGGGCGATACAGGGTACGGAGAAGCTGACGAAGCTGGCGACGGCAGGAAATAGCGTTGCGATGAGGAGGGAACTGGAGAACCCCAATGGTCTGGTGAAGCAGTATGCCGACCTCTCCGCCGGCCTGCGCGCCGCAGTGGATGCTGGCAAGCTGGAGTCCGTCAGGCTTTTGCTTGAAAAGGGCGCCAACCCCAAGCTTGCGGCCGAGGGCGGAAGGACACCTCTTATGTCCGCGGCCGAGCAGGACCGCACAGACATCGCTCAGGCGCTGCTCGCGGCAGGCGCGGACCCCAGCGCGAGCGACGGGGATGGTCAGAAGGCTGCGAATTACGCGTTTCTCTCCGGCGATGACGCGCTGGTCAGGATGCTGGTTCCGAAGGGGCAAACGCTTTCGCTCTCACTGGAGACTGTGGGCAAAGAGGGCGAGGTTTATCTCTGGAAGACAGCAACGGGCGCCAAACCGGGCATGCACTGGAAGGTGCGAGCCGCGCTGGGGAAGGCCGCCCTCACCTTGAAATCGGTGGCCAACGATACGCAATCGATGGGCTGGATGATGTCGATGAATGAGAGTATGGCTGGTCTGATTGGCGGACCCGCCGAGGCCGCCGTGAAGTTGGAGTTGGCGCCCTCCGAACTGGATGATTCTCTTCGCTTCGAGTCCGGAACCTGGCTCCTGGGGCAGAACAACAAACCTAAGCCCGCGCCGGTTTCTTTCAGTGCGCGTCTGCCCGCAACGGGAGAGAGAATTTGGGGCGTATCGGACGGCACCGAGATTGTTCTGCTCCAACCGGTCCTTTTTCTTTCAAGTGAGGGAAGACAGATGATCGGCGGGTCCATAGCCATTTACTCCGGCGCCCAATATGTGTTTTCGACCCTCACGGCGCAGGAAGCATCCGTTAACGGAACCGTGCGTTTTCCCGCAGGCCGTTGGACGCTGGTCAAGCCGGGCTTTCGGATTCGCGGAGGCGGGCTGCAATTTGATGAAACCGGAATCTCGCTGATACCCGGAACGCAATACGTCAAGGACTCCGCCGCGACATCCGCAACGAAGTAAATATCGCCCGGCAAAGCCGGGGGCTTTACGGTTGCTTGCCCCTCAAAGGGGCCTGATCGCAACCGAACAGAAGCAAAACCAAAGCCTCGTTAGTCAGCGGCGTGGACGGTACATCGCAATCGCAAGGATGGTGAAGCTGACTGCTGGACCTGTCAAACTTCTACTCCCTCCCCGGCAGAGCCGGGAGGTTTCCCAACGGACTAGGAGTCGAGGCCTAGCGCGAGGCCGTAGGCCGTCATGTCGGTAGCGGCCAGCTTGTGGCCGCCGGGTCAAAATGCTCCGGCATCGTTACTCTGGCACCCTTGAGCGCGCTAATCAGTTCGTCCTCGCCGCCGGCCAAGCGAACTTCCTGAAGGTAGTCATCCGTGGGCTCAAAATCGATTCCGCGTTCCTGGACCAGCATGGTGACGCGGTGGCTCGGCACTTGGCCCGCCAGCAGGGCGAAAACCTGGACCTGGTTCAGCGGCTTCTTGGCGCTGGCGGGCTCGGGCGGCTTGGCGGCGCGCAGGGCGTTAAGAAATGCCTCGCTCGCGCCTGCGGCCTTGAGGGTTTGGTAAAAGTCCTCGGAGGGGGCGAAATCAATCCCGCGCTGCTCGATCAGCTTGGCGCCCGACTCGTCTCCCAATCCGTCCCGCACCATGCTTACGACCTGCTCCTGGGTGAAGGGCTTCTGCTGCGCCCAAACAGACAGGGCAAAGACCAATGTCGTCGCCAAGGTGAGGAAGGTAAGCGTTTTGCGGAATCCCATGGCCACCTCGCGCGCGGTGCGTGGACTGAGAGAAATCGATGGGGGTGATTATACCGAAAATGGACAGTTGAAGAAGGCCGGAGTCAGGCTCGCCTACCTGTTGGACACCTATCTAATGCCCAACGCCGTTCGATAGTCAGGGGGCTCTCCCGGTCCGAGGGATTCGGCCGGAACAGTGGCCTTCACATCAAGTGAGAGCCACCTGGTCGTATCACGCCCTAGCCGCCGAGGCGCGCGCTTTGATGTGCCAGGGCCTCGCGAACCGCACAAGCAGGGTCTTTTAGCGGCGGAAGCGACTTGGGCAGCAATGTCTCGCAGGGCGTGTCGATGGCGAGGGAGATAACTCGCACCTCGGAGCCGTAGCGGAATGAAAGTTCTTGATCCTTGCTCACCACTTATCAGCTCCCCGGCCCGCAGAGATGTTCAGGGGGCCGGAGGTCATCTCCAATCAGCGGTGCAACGTAGTCGCGATATTCTTCCGAGACTTCAGCCGACCGGGGGAAATATCGTCGCGGCAGGAACCGTTCGCGCTCGCTCACATTGGCCAGCGGGACCAAAACCAAACTCACCCGGTACCTTCGGGTCTCCCACCGCCGCATGGCCACCATGACTTCGGATTTTCCCGCCACGGCGGAGGCCACGGCGAACCGGCCGATTTCATAAGCTTCCTGGGCGTCCACCGAAGATCGGCAGGGGCCGAAAGCGCGACAGAGGGCTCCGGGCTTTTCGCTGCGCACGCGGACTTTCAGTTGCTTTGAAACCAAGTTCGCGAGCTCGGCGGCCACGCCTCCACCTAAAGGCCGGCCTTTCGCATCAATGTTGCTTCCGTGGGAGGCGTATATCATCTCCCCCGAAGCATCCCGAATCCCCTCGGCAACTACTCCCACCACCCATCCCAGCCTCTGAAGAATCCGGTCCACTCGTTCCACAAACTCTTGACTGCTGAAGGGACGCTCCGGAACGTAGATGAAATGCGGGGGATCGTCTTTGTGCCTTCGGGCCAAAATTGACGCGGCGGCCAGCCAGCCGGCATTCCGGCCCATCACTTCCATGATCGATATCAGGGTGGGAAGGGCGCGTTGATCCAGCCCGACTTCCCTCACCGCCGTGGCCACGAAGCGCGCCGCGCTCCCGAAACCTGGACAGTGATCGGTTTCACAAATGTCATTGTCCACAGTTTTCGGAATGCCGATGGTCGTCAACTCATAGCCCTGAGCGGCCGCCGCCCGTGCGATTCTCAAAGCCGTGCCCATTGACCCGTTCCCACCCGCGTAAAAGAAATGCCGGATATCATGAAGGCGAAAGAACCCCATGATGCGCTCAATATGTTCGTCCGTCACCTCGCCGCGGAAGCTTCCGATCATCGATCCGGGTTGGTCCGCCAGGCGCTTGATGCGGGACAAAGGAACGTCCAACAGATCCAGGACATCGCCTCGCAACAATCCCGCCAGTCCGCCGTGGGCCGCCCAGAGCCGCCGGAATCGGAGGTGGCCCTCCCGCACCGTTCCTAACAAGCTGGCGTTTAGAACCGAGGTCGGACCACCTCCGTGCGCGATGAATGCTCGGGCCTTGGACAAGGATTGAGTCCCTCCCTCCGACGGTGAAATGAAATCAGGCGTGTCGATGCAACTTGGTCATCACAAACTCATATCCTATAAATTAACGTGGGCGTGTCAAGTCTCATCGCCGCAGGACAACTGCTTCGATCCAGGCCCAGGGCTAGTGAAGGAAACCGGACGGGTGGTATGATCTGCCTGGCATGATGAATCACCATCGAGCTTTGCCGATTTCGCAAGAGGAGGGTACTGAAGTGGCGGCTGCTGCCAACCGGCCAAAGGACTATTGTTTTCGCCCGGAAGATTTTTTCCCCAGGAAACTTTTTGACAAGATCACGGATGTTCGAGTCGACAATCCGGAAATCATTCTGGCCGAAGCCCGAAATCGGCGGAAGAGACCCCGCCTCACCCTCGACGGAAAGCTGGTTATTTTGGCCACAGACCACCCAGGCCGCAGAGTAACGGGGTTGGGCCCCGACACCCTGGCCATGGGGGATCGTCACGGTTATCTCGCCCGGGCGCTGCGGGTGCTGACGACTCCCGGATGCGACGGAATCATGGGGACCACCGACTTCATGGAGGACTTGCTGATTGTCAACGCGCTGGTTCGGCAAACCGGAGGAGCATCGCTGATCGACGACAAAGTCCTGATCGGATGCATGAATCGGGGAGGGCACGCCGGCGTGGAAGGGGAGATTGATGACCGATTCACTTCCTTTACGGCGCGACAATTGAAAAGTATGAACTTCGATGGCGGAAAACTGATGTACCGCCTCGACCCTGCGGACGAGCGGTCCATCAAATCCATCGCGGATTGCGCACAGGCCATCACCGAGCTATATCGCGAAGGTCTGTATTCATTTCTCGAACCCATGAGTGTCCAAAGAAAGAAGGACGGAGGGTACGAAACGGTTAAAACCCTGGACGCACTCATACGCGATGCGGGCGCGGCCGCGGCGCTGGGAGAATCTTCTTCGCGGACGTTCCTCAAGCTTTCCTACATTGAGGATTACGATCGCGTGGCGCGGGCCACAACGCTTCCCATTCTGATGCTGGGAGGGCCTCCCCGAGAAGATCCAACATCGACTCTCCGGGATTTCGCCGCCGGGATGAAAGCCGCCCCGAATGTGCGTGGCGTGATGGTGGGCCGAAACGTAGCCTTCGCCCCGAGGGAAGATCCGCGCGCGATTGCCGCCGCCGTCTGTGGGATTGTTCATGAGCGCTTGACGGCGGAGGAATCCCTGAACCGCCTGGCAGCCGAGCGGGGGCAGGCAATGGAACTCTTCGCCAAGTGGCGCTGAGGAGGAAGTTATAGCCACGGAACGCTGACCGTGACCCTGTGCCTGCCGGAAACCCCGTCCGCATTGATATAAGGGTAGAGGACGGGCATTCGCGTCCCCACGGGCCGACCATTCCAACTTGGCGCATTTCCCAAAACCTGCTAGTGCCGGTTTGCCTCATCAGCTCAATTGCCATGGAAGGAAAAATTGGAGTACGATTGCCGGTTGGGCTGATATTGGGAAAACATGTGGGGCGGGTATCGGGGCGGCGTCCCGCGCGGGGCATTCACATCCATCTCCATCATGATGTGCCACAAGGAGTAAGGGGACGAGCATGGTCAAACCTCTTGAGTACCTGACCTATCGGGGCGGGCCCGGGCACTGGTCCTGGGTCCTGCACCGGTTGTCAGGAATTGGTGTGTTTCTATTCTTGTTAATTCACATCGTGGATATATCGATAATCGGATGGGGGCCGGTGTACTTTAACAAGCTGCTGTGGGTTTATCGCGCGCCGGTCTTTCGCGTGGGGGAAGTGGGGTTGGTGGCGGCGGTTCTCTATCACGCCATCAATGGCATCCGAATCTGCGTCATCGACTTCTGGCCGGAAACCATGGCTTTCCACCGCAAGCTCAGTTACGCGGTGGGAATCGCCTTCACCATCCTTTTTATTCCAGCGGCCGTCTACATGTTGAGTTTCCTTGTGAAGTAGGGGGATAGCAATGAGTGGAGCGGGAAAACCGAGACCGGAGAGCGGGCTGGAACTCTACGCCTGGATCTTCATGCGCATTTCAGGCCTGGCCTTGCTTTTCCTGGCGCTGGGCCATCTCTTGATCATGCACATTATCCATAACGTCGATCATATTGACTTCCAATTCGTCGCGGCGCGTTACGCCACGCCCTTCTGGCGGACCTACGACCTCTTGATGTTATGGTTCGCCATGATCCACGGCGTGAATGGCGTCCGCACGGTGCTGGTGGATTATATTAGCGCCCGCGGGTGGCGGACGGTCTCGCTGGCGTCGCTCTTCGTGTTGGGATTTGTTCTCCTGACATTGGGATCGCTGGCCATTCTGACGTTCCAGCCGCCCATGGCGCCGTGAGTGGGCATGGGGCGAGGGTGCAAATTCATGAGCAGGTCTTCAGTCATCAATTCTCAGAATCGGTTCTTACTGACAACTGACGACTGACAACTTCTTCTGAGGCTTAATCACATGGTCCAAAGGTATGACGCAGTGGTGGTGGGAGCGGGCGGCGCCGGCCTGATGGCCGCGCTGCAACTGGCTGGGCACGGGCACGTCGCGGTGCTGAGCAAGCTCTATCCCACGCGCTCGCACACGGGCACGGCACAGGGCGGCATTGGCGCCGCACTCGGCAACATGGAAGAAGACCATTGGGAATGGCACATGTTCGACACGGTCAAGGGCAGCGACTAA
>Ga0326727_10005348_pt1 | contig 36854 bp, 27 predicted proteins | sample MB2enrmetagenome_FD_207643 | JGI IMG/M metagenome (GOLD analysis project Ga0326727, IMG submission 207643) | Lab enriched peat soil microbial communities from McLean, Ithaca, NY, United States - MB29MY | ecosystem: Environmental > Terrestrial > Soil > Wetlands > Peat | place: USA: New York... | reverse complement strand
TTGGTGGACTTTGGTCATTGTTACGCTCGTCGTCGGCGGTCCCACATACCGGGAGAACATTCTTTTCTCTCAGCAACACCTTCCCATGACGGTTTCATTGGGATTGGAGAATACCCTTAGGGCGGTGTGCAAAAACCCCTTCCTTTTGCTTTGCCTTCCCATGATCCTTTCTTTGTCCTTCAGGAAGTTTCGTTTCCTGGTGTCCAGGCCCATCGCAGCGGCGTTCCTGTTGGTTGTTTCATTTTCCTTTTTCTTTGCTCTCGTCACATCGTGCAAATATGGCGCGAACGACAACTACTACATCCCCGTAGCATGGACCGCGATGCTCGGTATCGCGCTGATGCTGGATCAAATGAATTCGCGATGGGTCCTGGCGGGCCTTGTAATTTGCTCATGGCTCATGGTCGGCGCCATTGCCTTCACTCCCACCGGACAAACCTTCAATTACGACTATCGCGATCAGGATTCCAGGTTTCGAGCCGTGGCGGAAAAGCTTCGCCACTTGCCGGCTCCTGCCCTTGTCATACCGCCCTATGGCGATCTTCCCTGGGTGCAACCCGTTCCGCCGCATTTTGTCATTCCGGATACCTACTACTATGACCGCAACGCCGGAATTCCTCTTCAAGATGGCGGCTGGGAAAACCTGGCCAGTGAAGGATACTTCGGGGCGTTGGTTTTTGATCAGAGCTATACCCCAGCGCCTTCGGTTTTACAGAAATATGAGTTAGTGGATGAGTATACGGATGGGCGCGCCGATCTTAAGTTTTATCGGCGCATCGGTTCGGAATAACCTGGCAGAACGCAGCATGAGTGAAGCCAAATTGAAGATCCAGGAGATGGGCTGCCGATCTCTTTTCATAGGTCTCTACCTGTGGCTGGAGAAACAGCTCGCCTGCGGCGATTACAAAAGTCAAGAGGCGAAGCTGTCTGGAGGGGTAATGATATCCTTGCGTCAAATGTCCGAACGGGCTGAACGAAGGCTACGCAGAATCGCTGAGGTTTCGCTTATTCTGGCCGCCGGCGCCTGCGTGGTCTTTTGGCTGGTGCGTATCTATTACGCCATTTCGTTTGTCAATCCCTATATGATGGCTACGACGGGCTGTGAAGAAGAAAGCCTGTTTTCCATCTGGAAATTTACCCAGCATCAAGCGGTTTATGCGGACCCTCATCGCATTCCGTTTGCCGCGAGTTATTACAACTGGGCCTATTACGAACTCTATGGATCGATCACGAACGCCTGGCTGCATCTGCTGCATCTAGACGTAATTTGGATACCGACCATCGGCCGCCTCGTCAGCCTTGTTTTGGCGCTGCTGGCTGGGGCGGTGTTTTATCTGGCCCTGCGGCATTTTGTGAAGACGGGGTTCTTTGCCAACCGGCAAGCTGCCTGGGCGTGGATTCTGATTGCCACTGTCGGCCCCATCGTCGGCTTCTGGTCGATCACGGTGCGCCCGGATATCGGCGCCCTTGCCTTCGAAGCTTCCGGCCTCTTTATGATCTTGTGGTACCTCCGCAAACCGAGGATCTATCTGATCGTTGTGGCGGGGTTACTCTTTTACACCGCGTGGGCGTTCAAGCAGTCTTCGGTCACCATGCTCGTTGGGTCGGTCCTGACCCTTCTCGTGCTCAAACGCTGGCGAGCGTTCCTTACCCTGAGCAGCATCTGGTGGACCTTGGTCATCGTCACGCTCATCCTTGGCGGGCCCGCATACCGGGAGTCCGTTTTGTTCTCCCAAGGCCATCTTCCCTTGCTGGCTTCGCTGGGACTGAAGAATGCCCTGAGGGCGGAAGGCAAAAACCCATTCTTCTTGCCCGGTTTTCTCGCCATCCTCTATGTCTGTTTGAGGCGATTCCGTGTTCTCATCTCCAAACCAGTCGAATTGACCCTGACGCTCGTTGTTTTATTCTCATTCTGTTTTGCTGTGGTCACTTCCTGCAAAGCGGGCGCGAGCGACAACTATTACATTACGGCGTCATGGGCCGTCATGCTTGGTTTCGCACTGATGTGGGAAGAGATGGATTGGCAATGCATGCAGGTGGTCTTGGTCGTGTGCTCCTGGCTGATGGCCGGAGGCATCGCCCTCAGTCCCACAGGGCACACTTACTATTACAACCTTCGGGGTTCCGATTCAACTTATCGAATTGTGGCGGAAAAGCTCAGTCACTTATCGGGTCCAGCATTTGTTACAGATCGCTATGCGGACCTGCCTTGGATGCAACGGCTTACCCCTCATTTTGTACTTGGTTTCGCTTACTACTATGACCGCGCTGCTGGAGTGCCTTTTGAAGATGGCGGCTGGGAAGGTCTGGCAAAGCAAGGATATTTCGCAACCCTGGTCATTGACCGAAGGTACAGCCCTTCGCCCTCTCTGCTGAAGCACTATAAATTGGTGGATGAGTATACGAACGTGTGGGTGGACTTTAAGTTTTATTGCCGGATCGATCCGGAACGCCATTAGTTTTCGACATCGAAATTCTGTTCCGGCCAGTGCACGGAAGACTAGCCGCAACTGATCCCAAGAATCGTTCTGTGGCCTGGCCCATCAGAGATGCCCCCGGCGCGCAGTACAATTCGAGGAAACGAGTTCCCAAAAGGAGATTCCTGCTCGATGGCTGACGGCTCACCGCTGGGTTCTCCACTTTGTGTCGTAATCCTCATACCCCTTCGCGATGACTGGGCTTCCGCCGCGGAACTCCTCCGCCGGCTCGATCAAGCACTCTCATCGCATCCGTACCTCGTGAAAATTCTGCTCGTGGACGACGGCTCGATCCAGGATTTCCGCTCCGCCGACCTTCCCTCCCGATTTGCCGCGATCAAAAGCATCCGGATACTGCGTCTACGCCGCAATCTTGGCCACCAGCGGGCCATTGCCATTGGTCTCGCCCACATCGAAAAGGCCATCACCTGCGATGCTGTCTTGGTGATGGATGGCGACGGGGAGGACACGCCCGAAGGCGTCTTGCAATTGCTCCGTGCCTTTTCGGGTAAGGCGGCGATCTTCGCCAGACGGGGTCGGCGGACAGAGTCAATCACTTTTCGGCTGCTTTACCAGATGTACAAGCTTTTGCATTGGCTGCTCACCGGCGTCAGCGTGCAAGTGGGAAACTTTAGCGTCCTGCCATCAGGCGACCTTCGCACACTGGTCGTCACCTCGGAACTGTGGAATCATTATGCCGCCGCGGTCTTTCGTTCCGGACTCCCTTTCACCACCATACCCATTCCGCGCGGCAAGAGAATCACCGGCACATCGAGGATGAATTTCGTCGCGCTCGCGGCGCACGGGATGAGCGCGATTTCCGTATTTGGCGATGTGGTCGGCGTGCGGCTTCTTGTTGCATCGCTGATCGGCTCGCTGCTGGCTGTCGCGGGCATTGTTGCTGTGATCGCAATCCGCGTCTTCACCAATCGGGCCATCCCGGGATGGGCCACGTATTCGATCGCAGCGCTGGCCATCATCCTCATTCAGTTCATCACCATCGCGTTCAGTTTCACCTTCGCTTTCCTTGCCAATCGAATCAACCTCAGTTTTGTGCCGCTCCGCGATTACGAGCTGTTTGTGGACAGATTTCAGGACATCTACCGCAATGACTGATTTCAAATACGCGGGCACTGAGCTGGAGTTGTTCGCGGAGGTCCACAACTGGAAGTCCTATTGGTCGCGCCTGCTTCGGCCGTTGATTGTCGGCGACGTTCTCGAGGTGGGCGCCGGAATCGGATCCAATACACGGTATCTCGATCCGGGCGGACACGGCCGATGGGTTTGTCTCGAACCCGATGCGAAGCTCGTGGCTCAACTAACCGAAAACCTCGCGCCAACCAATGGGCCGCGTGAATACGAGGCTGTCGCCGGCACGATGAAGAGCTTGAATAGGGGCCAGAAGTTCGACACCATCATTTACATCGACGTTCTGGAGCATATTGAGAACGATCGCGAGGAATTGGAGGACGCGGCATCCATTCTGCGGCCAGGCGGAAGAATCATCGTCCTTGCACCCGCACACCAAAGCTTGTTCACTCCATTCGATGCTGCAATCGGACATTTCCGGCGGTACAATCGCGCCATGTTGCGAGCCATCTCTCCGCCGTGCCTCCACGTGGAGCAGCTGATCTATCTTGACTCCGCCGGTCTCATTCTTTCCCTGGCGAACTTACTGCTTCTGCGTCAGTCCATGCCGACGCGAAGACAGCTCAGCATTTGGGACCGCCGGATCATTCCGGTCTCGCGCGTTGTCGACAGGTGCCTTTTCCATACGCTGGGAAAGTCGATTGTGGCAGTTTGGCGGAGGAAAGAGCATCCCGCGCGGTGACGCGTCACGCATGCCGCCCCCGGCGCGCTACCATTCCAGCGTGAGCACTTCTTCGTTCGCCATCCTCCCGAATCCCGCGCCGCTCGACCATGAGCGCTTCTCGGCTCACCGCGAGCTGGAAGCCCTGCTGAAGAAGAATCTTCGCGGCGAGGTGCGCTTCGACCTCGGCTCACGCGCGCTCTACGCCGCCGATGCATCGAACTATCGCCAGCTCCCCATCGGTGTGATTTTCCCCCGCGACGCCGCCGATGTCGAAGCCGCTCTCGCCGCCTGCCGCGCCACGGGAGCAGCCGTTCTGCCGCGCGGCGCGGGCACCAGCCTTGCCGGCCAATGCGTCAACGTGGCCGTGGTCTTCGACTACTCGCGGCATATGAACGCGCTCGCGTCGATCGATCCCGAAGCCAAGCTCGCTCGCGTTGAGCCGGGTATCATTCTCGACCGCCTGCGCGACGCTGCTGAAGTACATCACCTCACCTACGCGCCCGATCCCGCCACGCACTCCCGGTGCACGCTTGGCGGCATCATCGGCAACAACAGTTGCGGCGTGCACGGGCTGTTGGGCGGCAAAGCCGTGGATAACGTGGAATCTCTCGACATCGTTCTCTACGACGGCACGCGCATGACGGTCGGCGCTACGCCGCCGGAGCAGCTTGACGCGCTCGTCCGCGGCGGTGGCCGCGCGGGCCAGATCTACTCCGGCTTGGCGCGCATCCGCGACCGCTACGCGGCGCTGGTGCGCGAGAAGTTCCCGCGGATTCCCCGCCGCGTCTCCGGATACAACCTCGACGAGCTGCTGCCTGAGAACGGCTTCCATGTGGCGCGAGCGCTGGTCGGCTCGGAAGGCACCTGCGCCAACATTGTCTCCGCCGCGCTCAACCTCACTGCCAGCCCGCCCTTCCGCGTGCTCACCGTGCTCGGCTTTGACGATCCGTTTCTCGCCGCCGATGCTGTTCCGCTCGTACTTGAACACAAGCCCATCGGCCTCGAAGGCTTCGATTCTCTGCTCGTCGACTTTATGCGCCGCAAAGGCCTCGCGCTGCGTGAGCTCGATCAGCTCCCGGCAGGCGTCGGCTTTTTGCTCGTTGAAATGGGCGCCTGGTCGGCCGAGGAGGCCCAGGCCATGGCCGGGTCTGTCGCCCATGCCTCGCAGTCCTGGCCCTCCCCGCCGGTCGCGCACATCTGCACGCCCGAAGAGGCCAAATCTGTCTGGCACGTACGCGAGTCCGCACTGGGCGCCACGGTTTTTGTTCCCGGCGAACCTGACCGCTGGGAAGGTTGGGAAGACGCTGCCGTTCCGCCGGAGCGTCTCGGCAACTATCTGCGCGCGATCACGGCGCTCCTGAGCAATTACGGATACCGCAGCCCTCTCTACGGCCACTATGGTCAGGGTTGCGTCCACATGCGCATCAACTTTGACTTTCGCAGCGCCGAGGGTGTGCGCCGTTTCCGCGAGTTCATCGATCGCGCCGCCGATATTGTGCTCTCGTTCGGCGGCTCGCTCTCCGGCGAGCATGGCGACGGCCAAGCGCGAGCCGCGCTCCTGCCCAAGATGTTCGGCCCTGAGCTTATCGAGGCCTTCCGCGAATTCAAGATGCTCTGGGATCCCGGCAACCGCATGAATCCTGGCAAGCTCTCTGATGCTGTGCGCGTCTACGATCCAACGGAAAATCTACGCCATTCCACGCACCCGGGCGCCCCAGAGCCGGGGTCCCCGCGGACTGGTTCTCGTCTGCGGGGTGGAGAGCCTGCCCTGAGCCTGCCGAAGGGTCCCGATTCTGGGACTTGGGAACCTCACTTCGCGTTTGCCCGCGACCACGGCTCCCTCACCCGCGCCGCCGAACGGTGCGTCGGCGTGGGCTCGTGCCGCAACATGCAAGAGGGCGTGATGTGCCCCAGCTATCGCGCCACCGCCGAGGAACAGCACTCTACACGAGGCCGTGCCCACCTGCTTTGGGAGATGCTCGCCGGAGCCTTGCGCGAGGAAGGATTCAAAAGCCGCGCCGTCCACGAGGCGCTCGACCTCTGCCTCAGTTGCAAGGCCTGCAAATCTGAGTGCCCGGTGCAGGTGGACATGGCGGCCTACAAAGCCGAGTTCCTGGCCCAGCACTTCAAGGGCCGTCTGCATCCGCTCCGCCACTACCTCTTCGGATTCGCCGACCGCCTTGCCCGCTATGGCTCGCTGGCTCCGTCGCTCACCAATGCGCTCCTTACCGGCCCGCTCACCAGTCCGATCGTCAAGCTCGTCGCCGGCGTGGCTCACGAGCGCCAACTGCCGCGCTTGGCGCCGAGAAGCTATCAAAAGATGCGGGGATCAGGCTCTTCCAGTGTGACCCCTCCGCGCGAAGCGCAGTTGCCTGGACGGCCAGTCCTGCTCTGGCCCGACACCTGGAACAACTACTATCATCCCCAAACTCTCGCTGCCGCCGAGTCTGTTCTCACCCAGGCTGGCTTCGGCGTCGAAACTCCGCATGGCCATCTCTGCTGCGGCCGCCCCCTCTACGATTTTGGCCTGCTTGACGCCGCCCGCTCCTATCTCGCGCGTGTGCTCGACCGCATGGCGCCGCAAATCGAGTCCGGCCTGCCCTTCATCTTTCTCGAACCAAGCTGCGCCAGCGTCTTTAAGGACGAGCTGCTGGAACTCTTCCCCAACGATCCTCGCGCAAAGCTCTTGAGCCAGCAGGTTTGGCTCCTCGCCGACTGGCTTGCCGCCAAGGCGCCCGAGTTTGTCTCAGGTTTCATTCCGGGCAGGCTCGAAGGCGCGCACATTCTCGTCCACGGCCACTGCCATCACAAAGCTGTCTTCGGCGGCCCGGCGAATGAGATTGCGCTCCTGCGTCAGGCCGGCGCTAGGGTCGAACCGATCCAGGCCGGCTGCTGCGGCATGGCCGGCCCCTTCGGCTTCGAGGCCAATAAGTTCGAGGTGTCGAAAACCATCGCCAACCAGGAACTGCTCCCCGCCGTCCAATCCGCCGGATCAACCACAATCCTTGTCGCCGACGGCTTCAGTTGCCGCGAGCAGATCGCGCACTTGTCCCATCGCCGGGCCCTCCACTTCGCTGAGGTCCTGGCCCGCACTTGCGGCTGCGGGGGATGACCTGCGTACCGTCGCAGGCCAACTAAACCGCTGCCCGAGGGCCGGTTGCGGTAAACTGGATAGGTTTGGTAGTCTCAGGCATTGTTCAAACGCAGTTCTAACGGGAGGTTTGATCATGGCAGAGGACAACAAGTCGTACGGATTGGCCTGGTTTTTGGCCGGATTGGGCATTGGCGCTCTTGTCGGCATTCTCTATGCCCCCAAAAGTGGCCGTGAAACTCGCGAAGACATCGCCACTGGAGCCCGCGAGGGCGCCGATTATCTTCGCGCCCGCACCCGCGAGGCCGCGGAAAACGTGAGCGCAATCGTCGATCGGGGCAAGGAGCAGATCAGCGCCTTCGTTGACCGCAGCAAGGAACAGATGAGCGACTACGCGGATCGGGGCCGGGAAGTCGTCGACCGCGGGCGGGCGCAATGGGAGGAGTTTGTGGAACGGGGCAAGAATCTCGTCTCCGACCAAAGCAACCGTGTCACCGCGGCTGTTGACGCTGGCCGTCAGGCGTACAAGTCGGCCAACACCGAGCCCGAAACGCACGAGTTTTGAGAGCCGGCCCTTTTCACTTAGTTCAGGACCGGCTTCAGGCCTCTTCATCCTTTCCGGCGCTCAACGCGAGGGCGATCGAATTGGGCGCCCGCGCTGGCTCCGGGGGAAATACCGCTTCCTCCGCTGGAGGAGCGAGCTTCGTCGGTTAGCCGCAAGACCGCAGAGTTCCTGCGCGAGATGACCATCATGAAGCTGGACAATCAGACCATTCAACTCGCTTTGATCGCATTGGTCGCGCTGGCCATGTTGATCCAGGCCATCGTCCTTTTGGCCGCCTTCGTGGCCATGCGCAAAGCAGCCCGCTCCGCAGACGAAAAGCTCGAGGAGCTCCGCTCCTCAATCATGCCGCTTGTGGACAAGACCCGTGAACTCCTTACCCGCCTGTCGCCGAAGATCGAAGAAACTGCTGAGGACCTGGCTGCCCTCGCCCACTCTTTGCGCGTGCAGACCAACGATGTGCAATATGCAGCCAACGAGATCATCACGCGGGTGCGCAGCCAGGCCGGCCGTATCGATACCCTGCTCTCCAACGTTCTTGACGCGATCGAGCGCGCGGGCGGCTTCATGGCCGATGCCGTCTCCAAGCCCATGCGCCAACTCTCCGCGATCCTGGCCTCTGCCAGGGCAGCCCTTGAATCGCTGCGCAGCTACGAGCCCGCGTCTCGCTCGAACGTGGACCGGATGTCGGGCGACAAGGACATGTTTGTTTAGGGCGGCCCGTCCACCTGCCTGAAGTGGCGGCTGCAGCCAAGCCAGGGCGAAAGCGGAGTGAGGAATGCGCGCACTGGATCCTGCCCAGATCGCGGCCAATGACATCTACAAGCTCATGATCGGCATGATTGTGCCGCGGCCGATCGCCTTCGTGTCCAGCATGGATGCGGCGGGCGTGAGAAATCTTGCCCCCTTCAGCTACTTCACTGCATGCAGTTCCCACCCGCCCGTGGTGTGTTTTTGCACATCGGTCCGCTCCGGCCCACGCCCATACAAGGACACCCTGGAAAACGTCAGGGCCACGGGTGAGTTTGTCGTCAATATCGTCTCCGAGGAATTCGCCGCGCAGATGAACGTCTGCTCGGCCGACGTGCCGCCCGAGGTCGATGAATTTGAGCTCTCGGGCCTCACGCCGCTGGCCAGTGATCTCGTCAAGCCGCCCCGCGTGGCCGAGAGCAAGGTACAAATGGAGTGCCGCTTGCGCCAGATCGTGCCTGTCAGCGACCAGCCCGGCGGCGGCATCCTTGTGCTCGGCGAGGTTCTCCGCTTCCACGTGCTCGAGTCGCTGCTCGACGGCAATAGGATCGACCCCGAAAAGCTGAACGCGATCGGCCGCATGGGCGGCCCGACCTACGTCCGCACCCACGACCGCTTCGATATGCCGCGGCCCAAGTAGCGCCGGACTCCCGACCGGGGCCCCCGGCAAGCCCCTGTTTGGCTTGCTGGGGTTGCACTCCGGCTGCCATGTGGGCCTCCAGACCCGCACTCGCTTTAACCCAGTCCACAGCCTTTCAAAACGCATGGCCGGCAATGCAGGTCATCGTTTCACACAATCCATCCCCCGCCCACTACTTCGTCGCCGTCGTAGAAGACCGCGGCCTGACCCGGCGTCACCGCGCGCTGCGGCTCGTCGAACGTCGCCAGGGCCTCGTCGCCGCCCGCCGGCTCCAGCATGGCCCACGCCGGCTCATGCCGGTGCCGAATCTTCACCCGCACCCGCATCGGGCTGCTCAACTCCGCAATGCTGATCCAGTTCAACCGGCGTGCGCGCAGCGTACGCGTGACCACCTCGGCGTCCGCTCCCACCGTCACGCGATGACTCGCCGGATCGATATTCAACACGTAGAGTGGAGCTGGCCCCGCCACGCCCAATCCCTTGCGCTGGCCTACCGTGAAGTTGAAGATTCCCTCGTGGCGGCCGATCACCTCGCCGTTCGAGGCCACAAGCTCGCCTGCCGACTCCGGCATCGCCTCGCCCTGCTCCTCGAGGTACGCCGTCAAAAATCGCTTGTAATCGCCGCCGGGAATAAAGCAGATCTCCTGCGAATCCGGCTTTTCAGCCAGACGCAGCCCATGCTGCCGCGCTGCCTCGCGCACCTCCGGCTTGGTCATATGTCCGAGCGGAAACAGCGTGTGCGCGAGCTGCTCCTGCGTCAGCCCGAACAGGAAATACGTCTGGTCCTTGGCCAGATCCGCCGGCCTCTTCAAAATCCAGCGCCCGCGCTTCTCGTCATACTCGTTCACCGCGTAGTGTCCTGTGGCGATCCGCTCCGCTCCGATACTCCGCGCCGTCTTCAGCAGTTGGTCGAACTTGATGTGGTTGTTGCAAAGGGAGCAGGGAATCGGCGTGCGCCCGGCGAGATACTCATCGACAAATGGCCGCACCACATCGCGCTCGAAGCGCTCCTCCTGGTTGACTACGTAGTAGGGAATGCCCAAATGCTCGGCCACGTGCCGCGCGTCGTAAACGTCATCTAAGGAACAGCAGCGGCCGGCCCGTGGAGTATCGGGAATCCCGTGCTTGCCCGCCAGCCGCGTCTGATCCCAAAGCTGCAGCGTCAGCCCCACGACGTTGTTGCGTGGAGCGGCGGAGCCGTCGCCCGAATGAGCAAGGATCGCCGCCGCCGTCGAGGAGTCCACCCCGCCAGACATCGCCACCGCAATGGTTGTGCTCTGCTTCATAACAAAAACACTTCTTATCCGCGGGTTCCTGCCACTTCCGGCGAAAGCGCCCGCAAATGCTCTACGGCCTCCGGAACCACGCGCAACACATGGTCCACATCCTCATCGGTCGCCGTCTTGAGCAAACTGAAGCGCAAACTTGCCCGCGCCGCGTTCTTGTCCAGTCCCATCGCCATCAGCACGTGGCTTGGCTCGGTCGATCCCGAGTGGCACGCCGACCCTCCGCTCACCGCAACACCCTTCAGGTCCAGCGCAATCACCATCGCCTCGCCCTCCACCTGCTCAAAGCGAATATTCGTCGTGTTCGCCGCGCGCGGCGCGCCCGCGCCATTCACGCCCGTGCCCGCAATCTTCAAAATTCCCGTCTCCAGCCGGTCGCGCAGCCGTGTCACTCGCTCGATCGTACCATCCTCAATGCTCTCCATCGCCAGCTCCGCTGCCTTGCCGAGCCCTACGATGCCCGGCACGTTCTCTGTTCCGGCACGCTGACGGCGCTCGTGGCTTCCGCCCACAATCAGTGGCTCCAGCGGCGTTCCGCGCCGCACATACATCGCGCCCACGCCCTTGGGCCCATGCATCTTGTGCGCGCTGATCGAGCACAGATGGCACCCGAACCTCCGCACATCGAACGCAACCTTCCCCGCGCCCTGTACCGCGTCAATATGGAAGAAAGCCCCAGCCTCCGCGGCGATTTCCCCGATCTCCTCCACCGGCTGCAGCACGCCCGTCTCGTTATTTGCCAGCATCACGCTGATCAGCCGCGTCTCCGGACGCACCGCCCGCCGAATCTCCTCGGGATCGATCAGCCCATTCGCTCGCGGCGAAACAAACGTCACCTCGACGCCGCGGTCCGCCACGCGATCGGCCGCGCGCATCACTGCCGAGTGCTCAATCGACGTGGTGATGAAATGATCGCCCGCGCGCAGCAGCCCAAACACCGCCGTGTTGTCGCCTTCCGTCCCGCCGGAGTTGAACACCACCTCCGCCTCGCGGCAGTGGAAAAACCGCGCCAGAATCTCTCGCGCTCGGTTCACCGCCTTCCGCGCTTGCTGCCCCTGCAGATGAATCGACGATGCATTTCCGAACTCCTCCATCCAGTACGGACGCATCGCCTCCATCACCTCAGGCAGCAGAGGCGTCGTGGCATTGGCATCGCAATAAACCCGGCGCATTGGGGAAGCACTCCTGCTCTGAATTGTACGGGGAATCGCGCTACGGCGCGAACCAGGCAGGTCCGGCGCCAAACGATTCTTAGACCGGAAGTTTCTCCTTCTGGCCAATTCTCGCTCCAGCCAAGCCAATTAGAATGCGAGAAGTGCATTCCCGCGTTCTTCAGAGATCCCGCGCATGACGGATATGCCATCCCAAACATCGGCCGCAACTCCATCACGGAGCCCCCGCATTCTGATCCTAGGTAATGCCGGCCAGTTGGGCCGCGAGCTCGAGCGCGTGTTCGCCGGCGTGGGCCCCATCGTGGCCGTCGATCGCGAATCTGTCGATCTCGCCGATCCCGATCAAGCACGCGCGCTCGTTCGTCGCGCCGCGCCCGACGTCATTCTCAATGCCGCCGCCTACACCGCCGTTGATCGCGCCGAATCGGAACTCGCACTCGCCCACGCCATCAACGCCCTCGCGCCTTGCGTCCTCGCTGAAGAAGCCGTTGAGCGCAACGCACTCCTCGTCCACTACTCCACCGACTACGTCTTCGACGGCAGCAAGACCGGTCCATGGACCGAAACCGACGCGCCTCACCCGCTCAACGTTTACGGCGCAAGCAAGCTGGCAGGCGAGCAGGCCATCCAAAACTCGCGCAGCAAACACCTCATTTTCCGTACCAGTTGGGTCTTTGGGCCCCATGGTAACAATTTCCTGCTCACCATGCTCCGCCTGGCGCGCGAGCGCGACCGGCTCTCCATCGTCGATGACCAGATTGGCGCGCCCACCACATCCATCGAGCTCGCCCGCGCCACACACTCGATCGTCACCGGCATCATTGCCGGTCGCTTCGGCGCGCCGCAAGACTGGTGCGGCCTCTACCACATGACCTGCGCCGGCTCCGTCTCCTGGTTCGGCTTCGCTCAGGCAATCTTCTCCCGCGCCACCGAGCTGCTCGGCGTCAAATCGCCCGAACTCACGCCCATTTCCACCAAGGACTATCCCACCCCCGCCGCGCGCCCACGCAACTCCGTTCTCTCCAACGCCAAACTCCACGCCCGCTTCGCCGAAAAGCTCGCGCCGTGGCAATCAGCGTTGGAAGAAACGCTCCAGAACCTCCGATCTGGCGCCCCGAGCCTGTAGCGAGCCGCCAAAAGCCAAAAGCCAAAGGCTAGAAGCCAAAAGCTGCTCTGTGATCCCCGTCCTATTGACGCATCCGTGCGAGCCGGTATGATGTCCCGTTTCCCGAAAGTCGAGGCGCCTTCATGCCGTCCAAAACCTCCCGCCGCAGTTTTCTCTCGGCTAGCATCTCCGCAGGCCTGTTTGCTCCATTAGCCAGCGCGAGTCCCGCCATCAGCGCACTGAACCCCGCTGAAGACGCCGCTCCGTCAGCCTCCGCCGTCAAGCTCAGCTACAAGACCCTCGGCCGCACAGGGCTCAAAGTCACCACCGTCGGCTTCGGTTGCATGATCACCTCTGACCCCAGCGTCATCGAGCGCGCTGCCGACCTCGGCATCAACTACTTCGACACCGCCCGCGGCTACCAGCACGGCAACAACGAGCGCATGGTAGGTGCGGCGCTCGGCGTCAGGCGCAAGCAAGTTGTGCTTTCCACCAAGACCCACGCGCCCGACAAGGCGGGCATGATGCAGCATCTCGACGAGAGCCTTAAGGAGCTCAATACCGACTACATCGACATCTGGTATCTTCACGGCCGCAGCGGCCCGCCCGACATTCCCGATGAGCACATCGAAGCGCAGCAGCTCGCCAAGCAGCAGGGCAAGGTCCGTTTCGTCGGCGTCAGCACTCACAGCGGTCAGCCGCAGCTCATCCCCTGGATGATCCAGAAGCGTGTCTTCGACGTCGTCCTCGCCGCCTACAACTTTTCCATGGAGCCGGCAATGGACGAGGCGATCGATGCCGCAGCCAAAGCCGGCCTCGGTGTGGTGGCCATGAAGGTGATGGCTGGCGGATTCCGCAGCCACAGGCCCGGCGATCCTCTCGCCGACAAGCTCGCCCAACCTGGCGCCCTCCTCGCCGCACTCAAGTGGGTCGTGAGAAATCCCAACGTCGCCACGACTATCCCCAGCATGACCGGCATGGATCAGCTCGACGAGAACCTGAAGGCGATGGACCAGCCCTACTCGCAAGCCGACGCCAAAATTCTCGCCGCGCACCTTGAGCAAATTCGCCCGCTCTATTGCAGCATGTGCGGCCAGTGCGGTGGCGCTTGCCGAAAGGGTCTGCCCGTCGCCGATGTTCTCCGCTGCCTTACCTACGCCGAGGGCTACGGGCAGTTCGCGCTCGGTCGCGAGCGCTATCTCGAGCTCGTCTCAGCGCAATCGGCACGCTGCGCCGATTGCGCCTCCTGCACCGTCCACTGCCCGCACGGCGTCCGCGTCGCCCGGCGCATGGCCCGCGCCCAGGAGCTCTTCGCATGAAGTACGCCGCGTTATGGCTCACGCTCCTGTTCACCGCCGGCACGGCCGCCGCGCAGAGCTATCTCGACTGCCATTTCGCGCCGCGCTGGGAGCAATCCGGCGCGAAACGCCAATACGATGCCGCCAATCTCTTTGATTACAAGGACGGCGGCGCCGAGGGCTACCTGATCTTCGGTTTTGTCCGCATGAACACGATCGACTGCAGGTCAGGCGCCAACACGCTGACCATCGATGTCTCGGAAATGACCGGCGTCGACGCCGCCTACGGCATCTTCGCCGGCAACCTGGATCCAACCCAACCTGCCACGGAGATTGGCATGGGTGGCCAGGTGCAGGCGCAGAGCGCGATATTCGCCAAGGGAAAATACTATGTCGAGATCGTGGAAACCGCCGCCGATCCTTCCACCAATGACTCCGCCACCATGCGTGCCTTTGCCTCCGCTGTGGAAATGCGGCTCGAGGGCGCCGTCTCGCCGCCCGCGCAGCTGCATTGGTTTCCACCCGGCAATGTCGCGCCCGTTCGCATGGTTCCCGAGAGCGTCCTCGGCTTGCGCGAACTCAGGCGTGGATACGTGGCCACCTACGTCAAAGGCCAGGCATTCATTGTTCTCGAAGACACGCCGGACGCCGCCGCCCTCGTACTCAAAGCACTCCGCGCTCATTTTCCCGGCGCCATCCAGGTGCTGGTGGGCGACGAAGCCTTTCAGGCCAATGCACAATACCTCGACGGCGTATGCATCTTCCGCAAGGGACGCGTGCTGGCCGGCTACATCCACCTGCCCGCTCCGCAGGAAGCCGCGGCGCAGGCAGAGGCGCTCGCCGCCCGCATCCCGTGAACCGCGGAAACTCGCTTAGTCTGCGATGGTACGCGAATACATCTCCAGCAGCATCCGTGCCGCGCGAAAGGATGTCGTTCGCCCCTCGGCCACATCCCGCTCCAGCGCTTCCATGCTGTGTCGCACTGCCGGATGCGCTTGGAACCGCTGCTCGAGCGCCTGCTCAATCATTTCGTGCATCCAGCGCTTTTGTTGCGCGCGGCGTGCGCGCCCAAACCATCCATTTGCTCGAGCCAGCGCAACATACTCCAGCACACACTCCCACAGCTCGCAAATGCCCGCGCCCGTCTGCGCCGAGCAGGTGATTGCCCGCGGCGTCCATCCTGACTCCGGCGCCGGGAAAAAGTGCAGCGCGTTTTGCGCCTCGGCGCGGGCGCGTTCCGCTGCCGCCACATTCGCGCCGTCGGCCTTGTTTACCGCGACCAAATCTGCGAGTTCCATCACGCCGCGCTTGATGCCCTGCAGCTCATCGCCCGCGCCGGCCAGCGTGATCAGCAGAAAGAAGTCCACCATTTCGTGCACCGCGGTTTCCGACTGACCCACGCCGATGGTTTCCACCAGAATGTTCCGGTATCCCGCCGCCTCGCACAGCAGCATCGCTTCTCGCGTCCGCTGCGCCACGCCGCCGGCAATGCCGCGCGATGGCGACGGCCGGATAAACGCCATCTCGCTCGCCGCGAGTGTCGTCATGCGCGTCTTGTCGCCCAGGATGCTGCCGCCGGAGATTTGGCTGCTGGGGTCGATCGCCAGCACCGCAACCTTCTGCTTCTGCTCCGCGATAAGATACCTTCCCAGCGCCTCAATCAATGTGCTTTTGCCCGCGCCGGGCACTCCCGTAATTCCCACGCGAATTGAGTTGCTCGCCGCGGCGGGCAGGCAATCTTCAACAATCTGCTCGGCCAGCTCGCGATCCGCCTCGCGCGCGCTCTCGATCAACGTGACCGCGCGCGCCAGCACCGTCCGGTCGCCGCGCAGGATCCCGTCAAGATACTCCTCGCGCGAGAGCGGCTTGCGCCTCTTGGCCACCTGGGTCGCCTCCGGCTTTTCGCAGCCGCCAAGTTCTCGCATCGCACTCTTCATCGCATCCGTCCATCCGCTCGGCTAGCCGATTACGGCGGCGCTCAACAGCTCCAGAATCTTCTGCGCCGCCACCGGAATTACCGTTCCCGGCCCGTAAATTCCCGCCACGCCTGCATCGTACAGGAACTTGTAATCCTGCGGCGGAATCACGCCGCCCACTACGACCAGAATGTCGTCACCGCCCAGTGCGCGCAGCTCTTGAATCAGTTGCGGCACCAGCGTTTTGTGTCCTGCGGCCAGGCTCGACACACCTACCACGTGCACGTCACTATCCACGGCGAACCGCGCTACCTCGCGCGGCGTCTGGAAGAGTGGGCCAATATCCACATCGAATCCAATATCCGCGAACGCCGTCGCAATTACTTTGGCGCCGCGGTCGTGGCCGTCCTGGCCCATCTTTGCCACCAGAATCCGCGGCCGCCGCCCCTCCTCGCGCTCAAACTCTGCCACCATCCGTCGCGCCTTCTTGAATTCTTCTCCACCCGCGCTCTCTTGGGAGTACACGCCGGCGATGGTGCGCGTCGCCGCCTCGTACCGGCCCCATACCTTTTCCAGAGCCAGTGATATTTCCCCCAGCGTCGCGCGTTTCCTCGCCGCTTCCACCGCGCGCTCCAGCAGATTTCCATCGCCCGTTGCCGCGCAATGTTCCAGCCGTTCCAGCGCTTCGCGCACAGCGTTCGCATCCCGTTCGCGTTTCACGTGCTGCAACCGCTTGACCTGCGCCTGGCGCACCGCGTCGTTATCGATGTCGAGTACGGGGACCTCCGGCTCCTTGGCTGCGTGGTACGCGTTCACGCCCACAATCACATCGCGCCCCGAATCGATGCCCGCCTGTCGCCGCGCCGCCGCCTCTTCGATCCGCATCTTCGGCAGCCCGGTCTCGATCGCCTTGGCCATGCCTCCGAGATTCTCGATCTCCTGAATCAGATCCCACGCGGCGTGCATCAGCTCGTGCGTCAGCCGCTCCACATAGTACGATCCTGCCCACGGGTCCACCGCGTGCGTGATCCCTGTCTCCAGCTGCAGGTAAATCTGCGTATTGCGCGCGATCCGCGCCGAAAAATCCGTGGGCAGCGCCAGCGCCTCGTCCAGTGCATTCGTGTGCAGCGATTGCGTGCCCCCGAAGGCCGCGGCCAGCGCTTCCACGCACGTCCGCACCACGTTGTTGTATGGATCCTGTGCCGTCAAACTCCATCCCGAGGTCTGCGAGTGGGCGCGGAGCGCCAGCGACCGGGGATTCTTCGCGCCGAAGCTACCCACCAGCTTCGCCCACAACATGCGCGCCGCCCGCATCTTGGCAATCTCCATGAAATGGTTCATGCCCACACCCCAGAAGAACGAAATCCGCGGCGCAAACTCATCCACATCGAGCCCGGCGTTTACTCCGGTACGCAAATACTCCAGCCCATCGGCCAGTGTATACGCCAACTCCAGATCCGCCGTCGCGCCAGCCTCCTGCATGTGATACCCGCTGACGCTGATGCAGTTGAACTTGGGCATCTTCGCCGCGCAGTAGCGGAAGATATCGCCGATGATCCGCATCGACCCCTCGGGCGGATAGATGTACGTGTTGCGGACCATGAACTCCTTCAGGATGTCGTTCTGAATGGTTCCGCTCAACGCTTCCGGCGGCACGCCCTGTTCTTCGGCTGCGACAATATAAAACGCCATGATCGGCAGCACTGCGCCATTCATGGTCATTGACACCGACATCTGCTCCAGCGGAATGCGGTGGAACAGAATCTTCATGTCGAGGACTGAATCGATCGCTACGCCTGCCTTGCCTACGTCGCCCGCCACGCGCTCATGATCGGAGTCGTAGCCGCGGTGGGTTGGCAGATCGAAGGCCACGGAAAGGCCGCGCTGCCCCGCCGCCAGGTTACGGCGATAAAACGCATTGGACTCTTCCGCAGTCGAAAACCCGGCGTACTGCCTGATCGTCCACGGCCGCGTCACGTACATGGTTGTGTACGGCCCACGCAAATACGGCGGAATGCCCGCTGCGTACTCAAGATGTTCGAGTCCCGCCAGATCCTCTCGTGTATAGAAGCTCTTCAGCGCGACGCGCTCGGGCGAAACCCACTTCTCCGCCTCGTGCGCCGCTGCTCCCTCGGCTGCGGGCCTCCAATCGATCTTTGTAAAGTCCGGCCTCATCATTAGTCCATGATCCCAAGCCGTTCCTGCCACTTCGTCAACACTTCCACCGGATTGCTGTGCACATGCACAAAGTCCGCGATGCCCGCCGCCTTCAGTTGCTCCGCGTCTTCGGGATTTCCCGCCACAATCACCGGCGTCGTGCGGCCCAGCGCCTTCAGTTTTGGCATCACCTCTGCGGCCAGCGTCGCGTACTCTTGATCGGCGCTGCAAAGCACAATCAGGTCGCTCTCTGCCGCGTTAATCTCTGCGGCATTTCGGAACCGCTTTCGAACAACCTCGAATCCGGCGCAAGCAAAAAGGTTTGCTGCGAAGTTTGTTCGCGCCACGCGCATCCTCGTATCGCCAATTTCGGCCAACAGCACGCGCGGAGTCCTGCCGCCCCCAGCCGCGTGCCGTTCCGTGCGCAGGCGCAATTCCTCATACACCCGCGCGCCGCGAAAACCGGCGTTCATCCGTTCGGGGTCGATGCGGTCCAACGCCCGTTCGGCGGGATTCGCATATTGATTCGTTCCCGTCAGCACGCGTCGGCGCGCCGCAACCGCCTTCTTTCGTGCCGCCATCGACTGCTCCAGCGACTGCGCAATCACTCCCTCGGCGTTTGCTTTCCGGTAACCGCCGCGCGCCTCGATCTCTTGCATGCGCTTCCAGCCCTCGCGGGCCAGAAGATCGGTCAACGCTGCCACGTAGTACGATCCTCCGCTCGCGTCGGCAACGCGCCCTAGCCACGCTTCGTGCTTGAGAAGAAGTTGCGTGTTTCGCGCCAGCCTCCGGCTCGCCTCATCCGGTTTCCTGTAGCACGCGTCGAACGGCGCAACCGTCACCGAGTCCGCTCCGCCCAGCACCGCGGACATCGCCTCCGTCGTCCCGCGCAGAATGTTCACGTGCGGATCATAGACCGTCTTGTTCCACCGCGACGTGCGCGCAGCGATGCGCGCTCGCGCCGCCTCTGGCGCGCCGCCAAAGCTCTCTACCGCGCGCGCCCACACCACGCGGAACGCGCGCAACTTGGCGATCTGAAAGAAAAAATTCGATCCGACCGCAAAGCCGAATTCAAGCGCTGCCGCAGCGCGGTCCACCTTGACTCCGCGCTCCTCGACGGCAGCCAAAAAGTCGACCCCGGCGGCAACCGTGAAGCCAACCTCTTGAATGGCCGTCGCCCCCGCTTCCTCCAACGACTCGCCGTGAATTGCAAACGGCACAAGCCCTGCCGGGGCGGCGTCAAAAATCTCCGCTGCAAACCCCAGGCTCGCCAACGCATCACATCCAGTGGAAATGGTTGCCGCGTTCGGCCGTTTGGCCAGCCGATCCGTGATCAGCCGCATCAGCCGCTCATCGGCGCGCTCGAAATGCACCGGAATTTCATCGAGATTCTTGAGCAGCACGTCGAGGTCGGAGCCGTTCTCGGCCAAAACCCCACTCAATGCAATTCCCTCAGCTCCCGCCGCGACTGCGTCGCGTGCAGTGCGATTCGCGGCTTCGAGATTTACCGCGTCGATCTCCTCGCGAATCTGCCAATCGCCCGGCGCGTGCGCACCGCGCCGAAACGGAAACTCCCCCGGCGCCGCGTCCACGCACGCCAGACCCTTCAAATCCTCAGCGCGGTAGTAGGGCTCTACCGCCAGTCCCTCCTCCGTGCGCCAAATCAATCTTTCCTCGTAACTGGCGCCCTTCAGGTCGCGCGCAATCGCCGCCTCCCACTCCGCGGTGCTCACCGGAGGAAACTCCTCAAGCAAATGCTCGGTCCCCATTTCACTCACTTGCTTTCAGGGTCTTCCACCATTTCGATGAGAAACCCAAATGCGCTATCAGCTCTCGACTTCGGGTGCATAAAGAATACTATCGTTCCTCGCGAGCCCTTGCGCGGAGCTTCGTCGATCAGTTGAAATCCGTCTGCCCGCATCGCGTCGAATGCCCGCTGCGCGTTCTCCACACGAAAGGCCACATGCGCCAGGCCCCCGCGCCCCCCGTTCTTGTCGATCAGCTTTTGCACCGGCGATTCCGGCGAAAGCGGCTCCAGCAACTGGATCAGATTCGGTCCGTCACCAATCTGTAGAAGCGCCTCGCGCACCTGGTCCGGTCCGCGGACTTCCTCGCGATGAATCTCCCTGAAGCCCAGCCTCTCGAAAGCTCTCACTTGGCATTCAAGCTCGCCCTGCTTTACCGCAATGGCCACGTGATCGACGAACTTGATCCCGGGAACTTTCTTTAACTCTTCCTGCACGACGCTCCTCTTGAACCTTCACTTTGCTCGTTGCGGAGACCCGCCGCGCACAGCGTCAGTCAAACTCAACCAAAAGGTCGTCGATTCTCACTGAATCGCCCTGCGCCACATATAGGTTCTTCACCCTTCCCGCGCGCGGCGCCGTCACGTTCGTCTCCATCTTCATCGATTCCAGCACCAGGACCATCTCGCCGGATTGCACGGCTTGTCCGGCCTGCACGTTGACCTTGATCACCAATCCCGTCACCGGGCTACGGCACACCTTTCCTTCGTTGTCCCATGCGCTTCCTCGGCTGGGTGTGTAGCCGCCAGTGGGGGCGTGCGCCCCGGCGCGCGGCGTTTGGCTCGGCGCGGTCTCTTCCTCTTCCAGAACTTCCACGTCGGCCTCGTAAGCCTTTCCGTCAATCGTGATCAGCAGCTTCAACCTACCGCCTCCTTGCCTTAAAATGCCCCTCCGCGCTTATCCCCTTGAGCGCAAATTGTGGGAGCTGAGAACAATCACGCGCCCCTGCTGCGCCCATGCGCCCGCGCTCTCCTCCACCGCAGGCACCAAGTGCCCTGAGTGAATGCGCGCCTTCTTGTTAAGGAACGCCGCCGCTGCGGCGGTTAGCGCTGCTACAGTCGCAGGCTTCACTGTGTCCGGCGTTGGCGCAGCCTCGGTCACCGCGGCCGGAGGAAGTTGTGCAACCTCAACCTCCTGCGCAGGTGCAGCCGGCAACCTGCCGAGTTCCACTTGTCGCGCCTGCGGCGCTTTCACCGTGGCGGCGAGATCCTTCGATTTCCGTTCAGTTTCCCGCTGCCGCTCGTGAGCCAACTGCCGCATGGCGCGCGCCAACGCGGCAACGATCACGAGGCCGCCTGCTCCCATCAGTACCGCCACCGCTAAATCTTTCCAGCGCAGTTTCACGCATTGCCTCCGTCTGGCGTCCCCGGCGATACGTGGTTCGGAGAGACGGGTTCACCGGGGATGGCGTTTCACAGGGGAATCAGTCCATGCTTCTTTTGCGGCCGCAGCTCCCGCTTGCCGTGCAGCGATTCCAGCGCCCGCGCCACCACTCTCCGCGTCTCCGATGGGTCAATAATGTCGTCCACCAGCCTTCGTCCCGCCGCCACATAGGGATTTGAGAACGTCTCACGGTACTCGTCCACCAATTCCTTGCGTCGCGCCGCCTGGTCCTCGGCGGCATCAATCTCCCGCCGGAACACAATCTCCGCCGCGCCCTCGGCGCCCATCACCGCAATCTCCGCGGTGGGCCACGCCACCACGCGGTCCGCGCCCAGCCCCTTGGAGCACATGGCAATGTACGCGCCGCCATACGCCTTGCGCAGCACCACCGTAATCTTCGGCACCGTCGCTGCCGAGTAGGCAAACAGCAGCTTGGCCCCGTGCCGGATAATTCCGCCCCGCTCCTGCTCCACTCCCGGCAGGAAACCTGGCACATCCACGAAGGTCAACAGCGGAATGTTGAAGGCGTTGCAGAACCGCACGAACCGCGCCGACTTGTCGGAGGCGTCGATGTCCAGAGCGCCGGCCATTACGCACGGCTGGTTGGCCACAATCCCCACCGGCCGCCCCTGTAGCCGCCCGAACCCGATCACGATGTTGGCGGCGAAGGCCGACTGAATCTCGAGGAAATCCTCGTTGTCCACCACGCGCACGATCACGTCGCGCACGTCGTAGGCTACCTTGGGGTCCACAGGAACGATCTCGTTCATCGCAGCGTCGGCCCGCAAGCGCCCTGAGAAAGCCAGCCGCGGCGGATCCTCAACATTGTTCGGCGGCATGAAGCTCAGCAGCCTCCGGCACAGCTCGATCGCCTCGTCGTCGTCGCGCGCAATCAGGTGCACCACGCCCGAGTAGTGCATCTGCGACTGCGCCCCGCCCAGATCCTCGGCGCTTACCTCTTCGCCCGTCACCTGCTTGATGACCTGGGGCCCGGTGATGAACATCCGCGCATGCTCGGTTTGAATCACAAAGTCCGTCAGCGCCGGGCTGTAGGCAGCGCCGCCCGCGCACGGCCCGCAAATCAGCGAAATCTGCGGCACTGTCCCGGAAAGCATCACGTTGTGATAGAAGACGCGCGCGTACCCGGCCAGGCTGTCGATCCCCTCTTGCACCCGCGCCCCGCCGGAGTCGTTGATAAAGACGAACGGACTGCCCGTCTTCAGGCTCATGGCCATCATGTCAGCCACTTTGTTGCAATGCGTCTCGCCCGCTGCTCCGCCCGCCACCGTGAAGTCCTGGCTGGCCAGATGCACCAGCCGTCCGTCGATGGTCGCGCATCCCGTCACTACACCGTCGGCGGCCAGCTCTTTGTCGGCCATCCCGAAGTACGTAGCCCGGTGCCGGCAAAACAGCCCGACCTCCTCAAAGCTGCCCCGGTCCACCAGCCGCTCCACGCGTTCTCGTGCCGAAAGTTTGCCCGACGCGTGCTGCCGCTCAATGCGCTGCTCGCCGCCGCCCTGTTCCAACTCCGCGCGCTTCGCTGCCAGCTCCGCAAGCTTGTCGCCGATCGTCTTGGCCTTCGTGATTTCTTCTTGCGTTAACATATCCGCACCTGGATATACTGCAAAGGGCCCGATTCGAGTACTGGCAAGGCGCAGGTCGCCTTCCCCGCATCGCCGTCATTCTATGCCCCTTGATGCGGCTCTCGATGTGACAAGGTTCACTGTCCACAAGTACAAGGAAACGGATGGTTTCGCTCGTTTTTTTGACTCCTTTGGCGAGGCTATCGCGTGGCCCGGTAAGAGCGTCCCAGAAGATCCATAACACAGCTAATTTCAATAAGATACAAAGAATGCGCGCCTCCGGTCCGCGCCGCAGACGCCGCCGGCAAAGACGGCCCCCGGCTGCAATTCAGTTTCCGCATGAGCGTACCCGCGAACTTGCCAACTCGCGAACGTGCGCGCGAGCGCACGCGAACCTGCCGCCTTTGTCAAAAATGCGGTAGTGGCTCAGTTTGAAGTTGTTTTGAAAGGGCACGACTTCAGTCGTGCCGCAAGACGAGCAATAGAATTGCGGGCTTTAGCCCCTGAGGAATGGATTCTCGCAAACTGAGCCAATACGAAAAATGCTCGTCGCTTGACATGGGAGCAGCATCTCCGGAACTGCCTGGGAGGCTCGATCCGTTCCTTACGAAAACCGCGTCCTTCTCCACAACAGCGTTCCGCACAAGCCCAGCGGAATAATCGTGCCGACAATCAGCACCAGCATCCAGGGAATGTTCACGAAGATGTGCTGGGCGCGCGTGCCCAGCGCCAGCCACAGGAAGATCCCGGTGGCGACGCAGATGATCAGCACCTCCCACCACCGGCGCGGGTGCTTGTGGTCGGCCAAGGGATCGTTGCCGGCGACCACGGCAGTCACGTTCTCCGTGTCCAGCCCGTAGCGGTTGCACTCGCGATGCATCGCCGCATGCCAGTTTTCCATCTCCGAGGGCGGCGGAGCGGCCATGCTGATCGATACCGCGCCCGCGATCATGATGCTCGACCCGGCCAGAATCAACAGCCTTCCACCCGTGGTCAAACCAACAAACTCGCCAAACACCAGCGCGCCCCACGCCAATCCCCAGAGCTGGTTGGTGTTCGAGAGCGGAATGCCGCGGCCGATGCCGATATACTTCGCCGCGTACTGCTGAAAGAGGTCGCCGATGACCCAGCAGAAGCCGCCAACGAACGGCCAGAACAGCATGGGCCGCGCCCGATGCAACTCCGCCACGAGGGGTCCTGCCCCACCATAGAAAATCCATCCCAGCGTGAGAATCGTTCCCAGCTCGCCAAACGTAAAAATCGTCACGAACGAGAGCGGGTTCATGCCGCTGATGTAGGCCTTGCGATAGGGAATGTACATCGTGCCCAGCAGCACTCCGGCTCCCAGCGCGGCGATGATGCCGATGGCGGCCTTGCCGGGCGTGCCTGCGTTTTGCTGCGCCGTGGCCACCGCCAGCACCGCCGCGCCAGACACGATCGCCCCCGCGCCGCCGATCACCTTGGCCCAGTCCTTCGCCCGCGAGCCGCGCAGCTCCTTGAACAGCAGGCAGCCCCAGAAGAGTCCCACCAGGCTGTTTGTGTTCCATAGCGGAAACGCAATGGCCAGGCCCACGTTGCGCACCCCGAAGATGGTCAGCGTGTTGGCCACAGCCCACAACATCCCCGCCAGCAGCGCCCATACGATCAAGTGCGGCTTCTCGCGTAGATCGTCGAAAAGAAATCCCGTGCCCTTCAGCAGTGTTGGAATCGTCCAGCGCGCCACAAACGCGCCCATCACCATCCCCATCGAAATCAGGAACGGAGAGAATCCCTCGTTCACCAGCTTCGTCGGCGCCTCCGCACTGCCCAGCCACACTGCGGCCGAGAGCCCGCAGAACACGCCCAGCTTGTGCAGAGAAATTGTGGACCGCGATGCCGCGGTGCCCGTGCCGTCGCTCATCGGTTCACCTCAACATCATCAGTAGCGTGATTCCCAGAATGAGGACTACGACCGGCACCCAGAGATGCACATCGGTCAGGATCGAAACCAGCGCGGATCGTTTCACGTGGAGACCTCTTCCAGCCGTACCGGCCGGTGTTCATCGAACGATTTTCGCGCCGCCAGCGCCATGATCACCGGCACACGGCCGTCGGCGCCGATTACGGGCGTCGGCTTGCCCTCGAGCACGGCTTTCACAAAAGCCTGCAGCTCCAGCGCAAAGCTCTCCGTGTATCGATCCATGAAGAAGTTCAGCGGCCGGTCGCTGTAAATCGACTCCCCAGTGCTTACTTGAACCTCGTTGGGATAACGGTTTTCCGTCGCGATCTTCCCCTTGCTGCCCAGAATCTCCACGCGCTGATCGTAGCCGAACACTGCCTTCCGGCTGTTGTCGATGGTGCCGATCGTGCCCTTGCGAAAGCGCAGCACCACCACCGCCGTGTCCAGGTCTCCGGCCTCGCCGATTTCGGGATCGGCCATCACGCCCGCTGCGGTGTACATCTCTTCCACCTCGTCGCCGATCAGGAATCGTGCCATGTCGAAGTCGTGGATCATCATGTCCAGAAAAATTCCGCCCGACGTCTTGATATAGGAGACCGGCGGCGGCGCGGGATCGCGGCTGATGATGTGCAGAAGCGCCGGCACGCCGATCTCTCCGCTGGCCACCGCCTGGCGCACGCGCGCGAAGTTCGAGTCGAAGCGCCGGTTGAACCCGATTTGCAGTTTGACCCCGGCCTTCTCCGCCGCCGCCAGAGCCATATCGATCTTCGCCAGGCTGAACGCGATCGGCTTCTCGCAGAAGATGTGCTTGCCGGCCTGCGCCGCCTGCACAATCAGATCCGCGTGAGTGCCCGTTGGCGAGCAGATGAGCACGGCTTCCACCTTTGGGTCGCCGATCACCTCCTCGGCCGTCGCAACCACCTTGGGAATCCCGCACCGCGACGCCAACGCCTGCGCGGCCTCGCCATTCACATCGGCCACGCTCACGATCTCCGCCTCCGGCAAGCGAAACGCCAGCGTCTCCGCGTGAACCTTCCCGATCCGTCCCGCCCCAATAATTCCGAAATGCAGTTTCTTTCCGCTCATTTTTCCTCGATATGCAGCTAGTGTGACGTCTTTAGCGTTGGGAACAAAACTGCCACTGGCATCCTGAGCGAAGCAAGCCGCGTTTCGCGCGGCTTGCGCAGTCGAAGGATCTGCGGTTGCCTTTCAGCGAAGTTCGGATTCATCACACTAACAGGCGCCGGTTCCCGGCTACAAGAGCCACTTGATTCCTCGCCGGTCGATGCACAGCCCCGGTACACAAAGAGCTGCAAGCAACCGGCAACAAGCTACGAGCTAACACCCACCGCATGTGCCCCCACAAAGTTCTCCTCAATCGACCGCAGATACTCCCGGCTGCGCGCCGCGCTCTCCTTGGGCGTTCCCATGCCGGGCAAAATATCCTGCTCCACCAGAGCATATCCTTTGTAGTCGCGCGCGGCCAGCCAGCGCAACAGGGCAGGGAAGTCAATGCACCCCTTGCCCAGCTCGGGATATAAACCGTTCCGCATCGCCGTGAAATAATCCCACTCCTCCTCGCGGCTGCGGCGCGCAACGTTTGGCTCCAGGTCCTTCAAATGGATGTACCAGATGCGCTCCCTGAAGCGGTCGAGCGCCGCCACCAGGTCTACGTCCTCGCGGCCCGTCCCGTGCACGTAGTGGCCTGTGTCCAGCACCAGTCCCAGCCGGTCCGGGTTGGTCATATCCAGCAGCGTCGCAATCTCATCCGGCGTCTCCACATAGCCCGCGCAATGGTGATGAAAAACCGTGCGTAGCCCCGTCTCATCGAAGACCGCGTGCGCAATCCGGTCCGCGCCGCTCGCGAAAGTCTTCCACTCATCCTTCGTCAATCCATCCTTCGCCGTCACGCGGCCGGCCAGCTTCGTGCGCATGGGATCGGTGCCGGCGTCGTCGGCCAGCACCAGGTACGGCGCCTGCGTCGTGGCCACCGCGGCGAGCAGCCGTGCCGTTCTCACCGCCGTTTTTGCTCCCTCGGCATGCGTGGCCGGGTTCTTCATCGCCACCGGCACATACGCCCCCAGCATCACCACGTTGTTTCGCTTGGCCAGCTCCTCGCTCAGCCGCACCGGGTCGGTGGGCATGTAGCCCCAGTCGCCCAGCTCCGTTCCCGTGTAGCCCGTTTCCACCAACTCGTCCAGCATCTGGTGAAACGGAATCGATTTGCTTTGATCCTGGTGTTCCAACGTGCCCCACGAACAAGGCGCGTTCCCAACCAATAGCTCTTTCATATGTTCTCCTTGCAAACTCAGCTTCTAGCTTCTAGCTGCTAGCTTCTAGCTCAACCAGCCAAAATCCGCGCCGCTCGGCTCACGCAAAACGAGCTAGGAGCTAGAAGCTAGTGGCTAGTAGCTGCATTTAGAACTTCCGGCTCCACTCCTTCGGCCAGCGTTCCACCACCACCTTGGTTTGCGTGAAAAACTCCACCGCATGGTGCGCCTGCGCGTGCAGGTCGCCGAAGAAACTCTCGCCCCAGCCGCTGAACGGGAAGGTCGACATCGGCGCGGCCACGCCCACATTGATGCCCACGTTCCCCGCGTTCACTTCGTACCGGAAGCGCCGCGCGTTGGCGCCGTCGGTGGTGAAGATGCAGGCCATGTTGCCGTAACTGCGCCCGTTCACCAGCGCGATGGCTTCCTCAATCGTCTGCGCGTGGATCAGGCTCAGCACCGGCCCGAAAATCTCCGTCCGCGCCGTCTCTGAATCTGGCGGAACGTCATCGAGCACCGTGGGCAGCACGAAATATCCATCCTCGTAACCCTCCACTTTCTTCCCGCGCCCGTCCACCACCACACGCGCGCCGGCCCGTTCGCCCTTGGCAATCAGCCCCTCGATCCGGGCCCTGCTATCGGCCGAAATCACCGGGCCCATCTCCACGCCCGGCAGCGCGCCATAGCCCGTCTTGCGGCTCTTCGCCGCTGCCGCAATCCGCTCGGTGAAGCTCGGCCGTGCGCCGCCTACCGTGATCGCCACCGAGGCAGCCAAACAGCGCTGCCCCGCGCAACCGAACGCGGAGTCGGCGAGAATCCGCGTCGTCATCTCCATATCCGCGTCCGGCATCACCACCACCGGATTCTTCGCGCCGCCCTGGCACTGCGCGCGCTTCCCATTTGCCGCCGCGCGGCTGTAAATGTACTTTGCCGTCGCCGTCGATCCCACGAAACTCACGGCTCGAATGCCCGGATGGTCGAGAATTGCATTCACCGTGTCGCGTCCGCCGTTCACAAGCTGCATCACGCCCGGCGGAAAGCCCGCCGCCTGAATCAGCGCAAACAGTTTTTGCGACGTGATGGGCACGCGCTCCGACGGCTTCAGCAGGAAGCAGTTGCCTGCCGCCACCGCGTAGGGGAAGAACCAGAACGCAATCATGCCCGGAAAATTGAACGGTACGATCGCCGCAGCCACTCCCAGCGGCTGCCGGATCATATGCTCGTCGATGCCTGCCGCGACATCTTCGCAATTCGTCCCCTGCATCAGCATCGGCATCGCGCACGCCGTCTCCACGTTCTCCACGGCGCGCAGGATCTCGGCGCGGCTTTCGGTCAGCGTCTTGCCGCACTCGTCGGTGATCGACAGCGCCAGCTCGTCGCGATGCTGCTCCAGCAGCGTCTTCAGCCGGAACAGCGGCTGAATGCGATCCACCACCGGCGTGCGCCGCCACTCGAGAAAAGCCCGCTGCGCCACTTCCACCGCTGCATTCACGTCCGTCGCGGGAGAAAGCGGAACCTCCGCCAGCACCTTGGCCGATGCCGGGTTGATCACCTTCAGCGCCTCGTTCCCGCTCGACTCGTGCCACGCGCCATTGATGAAATTCTGCAACCGCTCCATTTTCCCTGCTCCTCAGAAGAAATGGCGTTCGCGCTTGCGCGCCTCTTCATAGCGTGCCCTTGCTTCGCGCACGCTCTCCATCTCCGCAACCTCGGCCACCGCAACATCCCACCAGGACTCGTAACCCGGCACGCTGGCCGACACATCCGTCTCCACCACGATCACCGTCGTGCGATCCTGCGTCTTGGCTTCCTTCAGGGCTCGTTTCAGCTCATCCAGCGTCTCTGCTTTAATCGCATGCGCGCCCAGGCTGCGCGCGTTGGCAGCGAAGTCCACCGTCAGCGGCTCGCCGTCGAGCTGTCCTGACTTTCCGCTGCGCTTGCGGTAATGCGTTCCGAACCCGCCCTGCCCGAGCGAACGGCTCAGGCCGCCAATGCTGGCGAACCCATGATTGTCCACCAGCACGATGATGATCTTTACGCCCTCCTGTACCGATGTTGCGATCTCCGAGGGCATCATCAGATACGTGCCGTCACCGAGAAAAACGAAGACCTCGCGGCTGGGGTCGGCCATCTTCGCGCCCATCGCGCCGGGAATCTCATAGCCCATGCACGAGTACCCGTACTCCATGTGATAGCCATTCGGCGAGCGCGTGCGCCACAGCTTGTGCAGGTCGCCGGGATGGCTGCCCGCCGCCGATAGCAGCACGTCGCGTTCTCCCGCCGCCTCCCACATCGCGCCAATCACTTCGCTCTGCGCAGGCTTGCCCCCGCTGTTCTGGCTTTCACTGTTCAGGTGGAACAGCCGATCGACCTCCGTATCCCACTTCGCCTTCAGCTCCGCAATCTCTGCCGCGTACTTCACGCTTACTTTGTGCCCCGCGAGCGCCGCATCCAACTGCTCCAGCGCCACGCGCGCATCGGCCACCACGGGAATCGCGCCCGCTTTGTACGCGTCAAACTCCGCGGTGTTGATGTTCACGAAGCGCACATCTGGATTCTGAAACGCCGTCATCGATGCCGACGTGAAGTCGGAGTAGCGCGTGCCGATGCCGATCACCACATCGGCCGTGTGCGCCAGCCGGTTCGCCGCCAGCGATCCCGTGGCGCCGATCGCGCCCACTACCTGCGCATGGTTCCACGCGAGTGCGCCTTTACCGGCCTGCGTCTCCGCCACCGGAATGCCGGTCCTGGCAACAAAATCGCCGAGCGCCTGCCAGGCTTCGCTCATCAGTACACCGCCGCCGGCGACAATCAGCGGCCGCTCGGCCGCGCGAATTGCCCGCGCCGCGCGCTCCAGCGAAATCCGGTCCGGCTCGCCCCGCCGTATCAGCCACACGCGCCTCCGGAACAGCTCCTCGGGATAGTCGAACGCCTCTGCCTGCACGTCCTGCGGCAGTGCCAGCGTCACCGCCCCGCAATCCGACGGTGAAGTCAGCACGCGCATCGCCTCCGGCAGCGCAGTAATCAGTTGCTCCGGCCGGTAGATGCGGTCCCAGTAGCGCGACACCGGCTTGAAGCAGTCGTTCACGCCAATGTCCTGCGTGGCCGTCGACTCCAATTGCTGCAGCACAGGCGCCACGTTGCGCCGCGCAAAAATATCACCCGGGAGCAGCAGCACCGGCAGACGGTTGATCGTCGCCAGCGCCGCGCCGGTAATCATGTTGGTCGCCCCCGGCCCGATCGACGACGTGCACGCAAAGGTGCGCAACCGGTTGCTCGCCTTTGCGAATCCCGCGGCCATGTGCACGCCGGCCTGTTCGTTGCGCACCAGGATGTACGGAAAGTCGGGATTCTCTTGCAAAGCCTGGCCGATCCCCGCCACGTTGCCGTGTCCGAAAATCCCTACCACGCCGGCGAAGAACGCATGCTCGCGCCCGTCCCGCTCCACAACTTGCTGCTTCAGGAACCGGATGAGCGCTTGAGCCATCGTCATGCGCCGCGTCTTCATACCCGCTCCCCCGCAGAACCCCACCGCATTTCGATCCCGCCGCCAGCGTTGCCTCAGTCCCTGCGTCCCTGGTCCCTACGTCCCTATCTCGTCACCATCGGCAGCCTCGGGTCCTTTTCCTTCCAGCTGCCCTTCACCCACGCGAAGTCCGGATCGTCCGAGCACGCCAGCGAGCGCGCCGACCCCGCCAGCGCGTTCAGATAATACACGTTGTATCCGTGTGCGGCCACCACCGGATGATAGCCCGCCGGCACCAGCACCAGCTCGCCGTCGCGCACCGTCATCGTCTCGTCGATCTGCCGGTCCGCGGTGTACACCTTCTGGATGGCGAATCCCTCCGGCCTTTGCATCCGGTAGTAGTAAATCTCCTCCAGATCCACCTCATGTGGCGGGTTGTGCACGTCGTGTTTGTGCGGCGGGTAACTCGACCAGTTGCCCCCCGGCGTGAACACCTCCACCACCATCAGCCGTTGCGCCAGAAACGGAGGCGGCAGCATGGAATTGATCTGCCGCGTGGCGTTTCCGCCGCCGCGAATTTCAATCCCCACATGCGTCGGCGTCACCAGCCGCGCCGGATATTCCTCTTCTGCTCGGCAGTAGCAGAACGCCAAATCGCACGCCGCATCCGCGCTCACGGTGAAGCTGGTGCGGATGGGCAGGTAAAGCGTGTAGGGCAACCCCTCAAAAACCGTTTCGCGCTGTCCGATCCCCTGCCACTCGCCGCGCGAGCTCTTCACCGAGCAAACACCACCCAGTACCACGATGGCCAGCTCATTGCCGGCCGTTTCGCCGCGATAGGTCTTGCCCGCCTCCAGCCTGCGGTTCTCAAAGGACAAAAATTCATAGCCAAAATCTTCAATGCGGTTCCGGAATGCCTCCGGCCGCACCAGCAATTGATTCATCATCTCTCCTGGGGAAAAATCAACCAACGCACCAGCAATCCTCCGGCTTGTTCTTGCGCCGGATGAAGTCAAGACTACAACAAAACAGCGCTATGAGTGCACACGTGTGCACCCAAGCTATCATCTACCTCCCATCGGCTTCTGTCAACCGGGAAGAACAGCCTTACCGGTGCCTCTTCTTGACCGCCAACTTTGCCGGGTGGTAGGGTTTTTCTGCACACGTTTGCATCTCCCGGAGGATGCATGGCTCCCGTCGCTTCCACCGTTCAGTACAAAAGCCCGCTGCACAAAATGACGCAGACCACCCCCACCTGTCTGTGGAACGACTCGGCTTCCGTCGAAGAGCTCACCTGGTCCATCTCGCACGGCGCCGTCGGCGCCACCTGCAATCCCTCCATCGCCGTCTCCGTGCTCAAAAAAGAGATGGCTGTCTGGAAGCCGCGCATCCTCGAGCTCGCCGCCGCCGATCCTACCCTCAACGAAGACGATCTCGCCTGGCGCATCGTTGAAGAGATCTCCGCCAACGCGGCGCGCCTGCTCCTGCCCATCTTTGAGCGCGAGAAGGGACGCAACGGTCGCCTTTCCATCCAAACCGATCCGCGCAACTACCGCAACACCGAAGCGATGCTCGCCCAAGCCGTCCGCTTCAGCCGGCTCGCGCCCAATATGATCGTCAAAATCGCCGCCACTCGCGCCGGCATCCCCGCCATTGAGGAGGCCACCTATCGCGGCATCAGCATCAACGCCACCGTCAGTTTCACCCTCCCCCAGGCCATCGCCGTCGCCGAGGCCGTCGAGCGCGGCCTCAAACACCGCCAAGCCGAAGGCCTCGACATTTCTACCATGGGTCCGATTTGCACGCTCATGGTCGGCCGCCTCGACGACTGGCTCAAGGTCCTCCACGATAAGCACAATCTCTCCGTCGATCCCGGCTACCTCGAGTGGGCAGGCGTCGCCGTCTTCAAAAAGGCCTATCAAATCTACAGAGACCGAGGCTACCGTGCGCGGCTGCTCTCCGCCGCCTTCCGCAATCACATGCACTGGAGCGAGTTCATCGGCGGCGACGTCGTCATCTCTCCGCCCTGCGTCTGGCAAAAGCGCTACAACGAATCCGACATCGAAGTCATACCGCGCATCGACAATCCAGTTGACCCCCGCATCGTCTCGACGCTGCTCGCCAAATTCCCCGACTTCGCGCGCGCCTACTCTGAAGACGGCCTCACGCCCGCGGAATTCGACACCTTCGGATCAACGCGCCGCACCCTCCGCCAGTTCATCGCCGCCGTCGCCGAAATGAATTCCATCATCCGCGACATCATCCTGCCCAATCCCGACACCGAGTAGGCCGAAAGTAGAGATTGGGATACTCGCCGATTGCTTGCTCCCCACCCAACGCTATTTCTTCAACAGCGTCGGCCAGTTCACGACCACGGTAATGGGCGAGGGCTTGGCCTCGCCCGCGGGCACAAGCATCAGGAACCGCTGGCCATCGGGCGAAACCACATAGATGTTTCTCAAGGTTCTGCTCGGGATTAGTTGGGCCTGGAAGAGCTCCTTGGGGATGCCAGCCTGGAATGACGCGGAATCCGTGCTGACCGCGAGCGCCATCAGCTTATTGTCCGGGGCGAGGTAGAACAACTCTTTCCCGTCGCGCCGCCACGTCGGTCCTTCGCCCCCAGACGCCGAAATTTGCCACTTGCCGGTGTGCTGCGGAAAGGTTTGGACATAGACTTCGTCTCTTCCTGTCTCATTGGACGAGTAGGCCACGTACCGGCCGTTGGGCGAGAACCGGGCGCTATCAGCGCCGAAGCCGCCTTGCACGAAGGCAAAGGGTTTACGATCGCCGAAGAGCGGCAAGACCCACAGGTCGGCCAAAGCTGGGCCAGTCGGCGAGGTGTAGATGGCGTAGCGGCCATCCGCCGACAAGTCGTCAAGTCCCATGGCTTGACCCTTGGACTGAAAGACGAGTTCCGTGCTGCCCAGGCCGTCTGCGGCCTTCTGGTAAATGTCCCAATCACCGCTGCGATCGGACGAGAAGAAAATCCGGGTTCCATCCGCTGGCCAGGCGGGGCGCATGTCGTCAGCGGGATTGAAATTGAAGTCGATGCGCGAAGCGGTTCCACGTTTCAAGTCAAAGACCCAGATGTCGCGCTTGCCACGCTCCCCCACCCCCACGGCGAGCCTGGCTCCATCGGGCGAGAGCGCCGGGTCAGTGTAAATACCCGGTTGGCCGACCGTGCCCAGCTTCTGCCCCTCGCGGTTGAACCAGTACATTTGGCTCGTGGCCGTGCCTGACCCGGTCGCGTAGGCCAGAACACCTGTAGGAGAGACCGAGAAGTATCCGTACCCGCCGCCCGACTCCGCTACGTTCTCGGCCACCGGGACCGGCTGGCCGGTAAAGCGCAGCGCCTTAGCGTCGAAGGGCCGCGCCATCAGCGTGCTCCGATTCATATAGAACAGGTAGCCCGGCGGGGCGTAGGCCGCGTTGGTGCTTGCCTGCGTTAGGAGCTCCACGTTCTTTGAGTCCAGCGAGCCAACCGCGATGAACCTTTCGCCGGGGGCGCCCGTAGACGACTGAAATAGGAAATGCCGGCCGTCGGGAAGAAATACCGGAGACCGATACGCGGTCTCGTGGCGCGCGGGGTCCGGCGCGGCGACGAGCGTGGGCGTGCCGCCCGTCTCGGGCACGCGGTAAATGCTGCGCTGGTTCGTAAAGAGGATGACGCCGTCGCGGCTCCAGTCTGCGCCAGCCGTGTTGTTCGCGTCGCAAAGCGTCTGTGGCGGCCCGCCCGAGGCCGCAACCTTCTCCAGTTTGCCGCCCGCGTAGAACCCGATTTCCTGGCTGTCCGGCGACCAGAACGGTGCGGCCGCGCCTTCCGTTCCCTGAATCGGCACGGCCGTCATGCTGTCCAGCGGGCGCAGCCACAGGACCCAGGGCTTGTCCAGCCCGGCCTGGGCGATAAATGCCAGGTCGTGGCCGTCGGGCGAAATGCCCATTTCGCCGCCGTAAATGAACTCTGTGTTTTCGGGCGGCGGCACGGCAAAGCGAATGGCGCTTTGGGGCGGCTTGGACTGAAACGCGAGATGCGCAGCGACGGCCGCCAATAAAACTGTGCTTGCGCCAAGCGCCCAGGGCAGAGCGCCGTGCAGGGGCGAAGTGCGTTTGGCTTGCGGGATTGGTCCGTCGGAGATGGCGGTTTCAGCGTCCGCGCCTGCTCCGGAGAGCATCTCCTCGATCGCAATCCGCGCGTCGCCGATGGCTTGCAAACGCTGGCGCACGTCCTTTTGCAGGCAGCGCCAAATCAGTCTCCGCATCGCCGGCGGCGTGGTCTCGGGCAACGCCATCCACTCCGGTTCGCCGCGGATCACCGCGGCCAGCAAATCGGAAATCGTCTCGCCCTCGAAAGGCTTCTTCCCAGCCAGCATCTCGTAGAGCACGCAGCCGAACGCCCAGATGTCCGCCCTCCGGTCCACCTGCTTGCCCTTGGCCTGTTCCGGCGCCATGTAAGCCGCCGTGCCCAGGATGATCCCGGCCTGCGTCGCTATCGCGCTCAGCGTGGGCGAGTTTGCCGGAATCGCCGGCGTCATCGAGTCCTGATCGCTGAGCACCTTGGCCAGCCCGAAGTCCAGCACCTTCACCGCGCCCTCGGGCGTGATCTTCACGTTGGCCGGCTTCAGGTCGCGATGAATCACTCCGCGCTCATGCGCGTACTCGAGGGCTTCGGCAATTTGCTTCGCGATGGACAGAGCTTCTTCCGGTGACAGCGGTTTCTCACCCGCTCCACCCGTGCCGCGCATGTGCTCGGAAAGGGTCTCGCCTTCCACCAGCTCCATCACCAGCGCGCGCAGGCCCTCCGATTCTTCCAGGCCATAAATGGCTGCAATGCTGGGATGATTGAGCGCGGCCAGTGTGCGGGCTTCGCGCTCCAGGCGCGCAAGAGACTGACCGTCATGCGCCATGGCTGTTGGCAGAAGTTTCAAAGCCACGTCGCGGCCCAGTTTGGCATCGCGGGCGCGGTATACCTCGCCCATCCCGCCCTCGCCAAGCTTGGCAATCACTTGGTAGTGGCCGATCTGCCGTCGCGACGCTGGCGCGCTGGGGACCGCATTTGTAGGCGTGTCTTTGGGCGTAATTTCCACGGCAGCTTCTCCGGGGGAGTCGGATGAGGAGCGGGTGCACAACCATCCGGCAGTGAATCTGTTCACCGAGCCCTCAGACCGGCAGGCAAGAACGCCCAGCCATGCGCATCGTGCGAGTTCTTTCAGCCGTTCCGGTGAAGGGGCAGGGAAGTCCGAGAAGGAATACGGTTCGGATAAGTCGCGAAAAAGATGACAAAACCAGTGTCATCCATCTACGCGGCGGATTCAAGAGATTTCAACGCGAGTCTTTCCGCGCCGCGAATGTGCATTCCCGGCGAGCACCTCAGAATGGGCCGTCGACGCCTGACAGAGCCTGCCACCCGCTTCGCTCCCTTGCCCCCTCGCCAACTCCACTAACCCCGCTAACTCCGCTAGCTCCGCTCTACTTAATCCACATCACCGGGTTGCTCGTCGACACCGCGCTCAATCCCTGCGCCAGCAGCTCTTCCACTTCCTTCATGGTCTCGATCAGCCCGCCGCCCACCACCGGCAAATCGGCCGAAATCGCCCGCACCCGCACCAGCATCTTCGGCGCCACCAGCGCCGGCAAAATCTCCAGCGCGTGCACCGGCGTGTTCTTCAACTGATTCGAAATCGTGTCCATGGCGCCCGAGTCCAGCAGAAACGTGCGCTGAATCCCATACAGCCCGATAGCCAGCGCGTGCCGCAATGGGTCGAGATGCGTCGAAATAATGCCGCGCGCCCCCACGCGCTTCAGGTAGTTCACCGCATACTTGTCGCGCGAAAACCCATTCAGCAAATCGAGATTCACAATCGGAATCTTTCCCGCGCCCAGAATCTTCTGGATCATCGACTCCACGTTGTCGGGATCGCCGGTGAGCAGATAGATCAGCTTGCTCCGCGACGCGTTCGCCTGCTCCACCAGCTCCGGCTTGCGAATGGCCGGAATGATCGGCGTCTCCTTGCAGAAGACGCTCAGCGGCGTCAGCGGTGCCGGCCCTCCGTTTCTTGGTCCAGCATCACCCATGGCGGTATCCCTTCCGGGCGCGCCGGGTCGCCGCGGCGCTCGGCGCGCGGCCGTCGCCCGCCGCCGTAG
>Ga0326727_10005347_pt1 | contig 36856 bp, 30 predicted proteins | sample MB2enrmetagenome_FD_207643 | JGI IMG/M metagenome (GOLD analysis project Ga0326727, IMG submission 207643) | Lab enriched peat soil microbial communities from McLean, Ithaca, NY, United States - MB29MY | ecosystem: Environmental > Terrestrial > Soil > Wetlands > Peat | place: USA: New York... | reverse complement strand
GGCGCGGCTGAAGCTGCCGCGTTGAGGCGGCGGGCGGGACAGCAGGCGGAGGGACAACCGGAGATTCGGTAAGAACCAGCAGGGCAGTTCTTTTTTTGCGTGAGTCCTGTTGGCGAAGAAATGCTTTCAAATTTCGGAGAAATGGGCATTGAGAATTTGTGATTGGTTATTGGAAGAGACTTGGGGCGTTATGGCGAGAGTGCTGACATGGGCGATGACAAATCCTAACGGGATGCGGGAACCATCCATCCCCAGGGCAGCGCCAGGTCGTTTACGTCGAGTGGACGGGCCTTGCCGGCGTGCAGGACGACGCCCCGCACCAGCGATGCCTTCTGATTCAGCGATTCACGGAAGGCGCGAATCCCCGAGGTGTCAGTTGATGTCACCTGATGGCTGGCCTTGATTTCAAGCGCGACGAACCTGTGGTCCTGCTCCAGGATAAAATCCACTTCGTGCCCGGCGCGGTCGCGCCAAAAGTGGATTTTGCGGCGCTGGGGCTCCAACGCGCGCCAAGATTGGAAGGTCTGAAACAGAGTTTGCTCCAACCAGAACCCCGCATCCAAACGGCCTGAGAGTCCGCTTGCGGATTTAATCCCCGCCAGCCAGGCGGCGAGGCCGCAGTCGGCCCAAAGCAACTTTGGGGCTTTGACCAGCGAGACAGAGGGGCTTGAGGTCAGCGGCGTGATGCGCGTTATCAAGCAGCCGGTTTCCAGCAAATTAAGGTAGCGATGGGTCGTGGCATGACTCAGAGCGGCATCGCGGGCCAAGTCAGCTTGATTAAGGAGCTTGGCGGTCCTTTGAGAGGCGAGGGCCATGACACGTTGGAAATCAGGCAGGCTGGAAACGGCGCTTAAGTGGCGCAAATCGCGTTCCAAATAGGTTTGGACATAAGCCGCAAACCAGAGGGCACGGTCGGCTTCCGAGGCAATTTGCAAAGCAGGGGGAAACCCGCCGCGAAGCAGCCAGGGTTGCCAGTCGCCTGGTTGGTCGGGCCATTGCCGCCAATCGAAATTCGGAGAAAACAACTGATCCAGCGGCTCCAAGGCACCCTTGCGCTCCAGCCATTCGGCCGGACAGAATGGCGGCAGCTCCAGGTAGAGGGCGCGCCCGGCCAAGGTGTCCGCCACTTTTTCCATCAGGAGCAAATTGGCTGAGCCGGTGAGAATGAAATCGCCGGCTCGACGGTGCTCGTCCACGGCGCGTTTGACGGCGAGCAAAAGCTGCGGAGCGCGTTGGACCTCATCAAGGGTGACCGGCCGGGTGGCCAGCAGAGCGTCGGGATTGCGCGCGGCCTGATCGAGCACACCCATGTCGTCCAGCGTAAAGTAGGAGCGAGACGGCTCGATAGATTTGGTCAGAGTGGTCTTGCCAGTCTGCCGGGCGCCGGTCAGCACCGTGACCGGCAGCACCCGGAGGGACCGCCGCAGATTGTGCGAGAACCAGCGTGGTTTAATATTGTTCATAACGTGCAATAAATCATTTCACGTCATGAAATGCAATGCCAAAGACAAAGGCGGATTAACCGATGCGCGGGGGGGCGGCTTGCTTTGGGGCGGCGGCCAGGATTTTCAGGCTGGTCGCGCCGGCCCAGAGGATGGCGATGAAAAACAGGGCAATGCCCGCCAGAGGCCAGCGGGCGTGCCGCAACACATCGAGCAAGGTGTCAAGGGGGTCGGCGTCCGAAGGCTGCGTGATGCGGGTCCAGTTGGGCAAGGCCCAGATGATCATGCGGATGGTGCTGACCACGGTGAGGGCCGTGGCCAGAAAGGCGAGGGCCAACTGGGGATAGCCGATTTTCCGGCCCGCGGCCAGGGAGCCCGCGCCGGGCAGGGCGAGGTTGGCGGTCAAGCAGGCCCAGGCCTCTTTGCGGTCGAGCAGACGAGGGGCGCGAAGTTTCAGCGTGTATTTCATAAGGCCCCAAAAGCTTAGCGCAGCCGCCAGTGACGGCGGTAGAATCGCCATCCGCCCCCAATGCCGAAGAGAGGCAGGAGAACCTGCCAGATTAAACCGATGATGGAGAGAAGCAGGCCAGCCATCGCGAAGGCGCGGTCGCCCGCGTCCGACTGGCGCTGGAGACGCGCGAGTGCGACGGTGGAAAAGACGATGCCGAGAACGCCGAAAAGAGGCCCACAGCACCAGAAATTGGCCAGGATGCCGCAAACCAGCGCCGTCACCGCCAGGCTGTGAGCGCTTTCGGTATCGCGGACTTGCGGGGCAGGAGGCATGCTGACGACGGGCGGGATGGCGAACTCCGGGAACGAGGACAGCGGCTTCCAATCGGCGGCCCCTTCCGTCTGCGCGAGAGTGGCGGCATTGACGCGGCCTTCGGCCAGCCATTGGCGAAGCTGGCCGGCGGTCACCGGGCCATAAATTTGCTGATCACTGCCGATGACTTTGTACATAATAGAGATTGCGGCTCAGGGAGGCGAGTGGAGGGGCAGATTGCGCGCGACGGCAAAGACCACGGTCGCGGCCAGCAGCAGCCAGCCGAAGAGCGGCCGTGTCACGATTCCGGGCCAGCGCCAGCCCGCAGCCAGACGCGCGATTTCACGCAATGCGAGCCAGAATCCGACAGGGAGAAGGGAAACCAGCAGGGGATTGAAATGCCATGCGGCGGCGACGTGGCCGTGAGTCAACTGGTGCAAGGCGCGGAGGGAACCGCAGCCCGGACATTGCAGGCCGGTCATTTGATGGAACAGGCAAACGGGATAGAAGGCGCAGGAGGCCGGATCGAAGCAATACAACACGGCGGCTGAAACCGCCGCCAGGCCAATGGCGGCGGCGGCAAAGAGCAGCGAAATGGCGGAGGGTTGTTTCATCTCGCTATTGGGGCATCGCGTTTTGCAGGTTTTGCAGCAACTGCGGAGTGGTGATGAAAATGATCGCCCCCGTGATTCCGACAAGCAGCGCCAGGCAGCCCAGGATGATGCCCGCAATGGCCAGTCCCGCGCCGTTTTGTTCCGGATGATGCTTGAGTTGAGACAGGGCCACCGCACCCAGCACAATGGGCAGCGGCGCCAAAAAGGACAGGCAGCAAAAAAGGGAAATGATGCCGGTGATCAGCGCCCAGAGGGCCATCGGGCTAGTGCGCTTGGCGGCGGGCACAACGGCCGGAGCGTGGCCCGGCAGGGGCGGGGCCAGCCGGGGCAGGGCCGCCGCGAATTCGGGAAGGTCGGCCACCGATTTCCATTCGACGGCGCCCGCGGCCTGCACTTTGGTTTGGGAGTTGACGCGGCCTTCGGCGATCCACTGGCGGAGTTGGTCCGCGGTGACCGGCCCGTACTCCTTTTGGTCGGCTCCAATTATTTTGTACATCGAGGCAAGATGCCTAATCCGGCGGGTTGGCGCAAGTCTGACCGAGGCATGTTTGTTGAGAGGCCTGAACGGGAGAGGGGGCTTGCGGAAGATCGGGATTGTGGTAAATTCGGGTGGTAGCTATCATTAAACGTTATGAAAAAGATTATTATATCTGCGGTATCGCTTGTATTCGCGGCCAGCCTTTGGGCAGCCGAGTTTCCCACCATCACCATTGGTGATCTGAAGTCGGCCATGACGTCGCAAAAGATCGTGTTGCTGGACGCCAACGGCACGGAGTCGTGGCAGTCGGGGCATATTCCCGGGGCGATAGATTTCAGCGCGAAGAAGGAGAGCCTGGCCAGCGTTCTGCCGGGGGACAAGGATGTCCTGGTCGTGGCCTATTGCGGCAACCCGCAATGCCCGGCGTATCGCGCGGCGGCGGAAGCGGCCAAGAAGCTGGGCTACAAAAACATCAAGCATCTGACGGCGGGCATAGCCGGCTGGAAGCAGGCGGGCGAGAAGATGGAAAAAGGGAGTTGAGGGAGAACGGATAGAATTGGCGAGCCGGCGGCACAAAGCGCCGGCTTTTTCGCGTCTAATGCTCCCCATTACCGCCGGCGCCTCTTTTCTCCCACTGGCGCGGGGTGCGCTGGGGGAGGGAGGCATCGACTTTAGCGTAGTAGGTATCTTCGCCAAAGCGGCCATCCACGGATTGCTGGAGGGCCGGGGAAGGTTTGACGGAGAAATTGTCGTGGGTGTGGATGAAAATGACTTCGCCGCCGGGCCACTTCAAGCAGAGGAATAAGGGGCATTTGCCGGGGTGGGCGGCGGCGAGGTCACGCGCATCCTCCAAATCTTTGGGAGTGAGATGAGCCATTTGGAGGCGCAAGTGGACTTGCCGGGTATAGACATGAGGGGCGTCCTGAAGCGGGATGATCTCTTGGGGAAAAACCTTGGGCTTGTCGTCGGAAAGATTGACTTCGCCTGTGACGAGCAAGGCATTTCCTGGAACCAGCAGATTGATAAATCTGTCGTGGTTATCGTTCAGACAGAGGACTTGCACCGAGCCTTGCAAATCCTCCAGGGTGACCATGGCGTAGGGTTTGTTGCTCTTTTTGGAGATCCCTTTTTGCACCTCGGTCACCAAACCGCCAAAGCGGGTCATGGCGCGGTTGGGCAGAGTGGGCAACTGGCCGGTATCGTGGGTGGCATATTTTTCGAGGATGGGCGCGAAGGGGGTGAGGGGATGGCCCGTGACGTAAAAGCCGAGCAATTCCTTTTCATGCGCGAGCAATTGATGCTGGGGCCATTCGGGCAATTGCTTTTCCGGTTCTGGAGCGGCGGCGGCGCGTTCCTCCAACATGCCGAAGAGGGTGTCCTGGCCGCGCTGGCGGTCGTGGATGATGCCGGCGGCACGGGCCAGGGCGTGGTCGATTTTGGCGAAGAGTGTGGAGCGGGTTTCACCGAAACAGTCGCAGGCGCCGGATTTGATGAGGGCTTCGAGCACTTTGCGGTTGACGGTACGGCCATCGACGCGCTCGCAAAGATCGGCCAGTGATTGGAAATGGCCGCTTTGGCGCGCGGCCAGCAGGCTTTCGACGGCGATCTGGCCGACGCCTTTGATGGCGGCCAGACCGAAACGGATGGCCCAGGTGTCGGCGGCGCCGGCCCTGCGGCTGGGGGTGAAAAAAACGCCGCTTTCATTGACATCTGGCGGAAGAACGTCGATGCCGAAGGCGCGGGCCTCGCCGATGAGCACCGTCAACTTGGCGGTGTCATCCATGTCGTTGGTCATCATCGCGCTGAAGAATTCGACGGGATAATTGGCCTTGAGATAGGCGGTTTGATAGGCGACGACGGCGTAGGCGGCGGCGTGGGATTTGTTGAAGCCGTAGCCGGCGAACTTTTCGAGGAGATCGAAGATCTGGTTGGCTTTGGCGGCGGGGATAGCATTGAGCTTGGCGCAGCCCTGGACGAAATTGTGGCGCTGTTTGGCCATTTCCTCGGGTTTCTTTTTGCCCATGGCGCGGCGCAGGAGGTCGGCGGCGCCGAGGGTGTAGCCGGCCAGGACCTGGGCGGCCTGCATGACTTGTTCCTGGTAAATGAGGACGCCGTAGGTTTCGCGGGTCAAGGGCTCGAGCAGCGGGTGCTCGTATTGGATTTTGACCTCGCCGTGGCGGCGGCGGATGAAATCAGGGATCAGGTCCATGGGGCCGGGGCGATAGAGAGCGACCAGGGCGGTGATGTGTTCGAGGGAACTGATCTGGAACTTGCGGCACAAATCGCGCATGCCGGCGGATTCCAACTGGAAAATGCCAATGGTGTTGGCCTTGTTGAGGAGGTCGTAGGTCTTGGCGTCGTCGAGCGGCAGATCGTCAACAGGAATAACAATCCCACGGCCTTGCTGGGCCAGTTCGCAGGTGTGGCGGATGACGGTAAGGGTCTTGAGGCCCAGGAAATCCATTTTGAGGAGGCCGAGGTCGCCGACCGGGTTCATGGCGTACTGGGTGACGATGGCGCCGTCGTCGTCCTTTTTGAGCGGGAGGAGGTTGACCAGGGGCTGGTCGCCGATGACGACGCCCGCGGCGTGGACGGAGGCATTGCGGGTCAGGTCCTCCAGGATGAAGGCAGTGTCAAGCAATTGGCGCGTGGATTCCTCCTGATCGTAGGCCTGCTTGAATTCAGGGGATTGTTCGAGGGCCTTTTTGAGCGTCATTTTCAGCTCGTTGGGGATCATTTTGGCCAGGCGGTCGCAATCGGAGTAGCTCAGGCCCATGACGCGGCCGACGTCGCGCACGACGGATTTGGCGCCCATGGTGCCGAAGGTGACGATCTGGGCGACGGAATCGCGGCCGTATTTTTCGCGGACGTAATCGATGACGTCGCCGCGGCGGTCGTCGGCGAAATCGATGTCGATGTCCGGGGGATTGACGCGTTCGGGATTGAGGAAGCGCTCGAAGAGCAAGCCGTAACGGATGGGATCCACGTTGGATATTTCCAGCAGGTAAGTGACAATGGAGCCGGCGGCGGAACCGCGGGCCACGCAGGAGACACCTTTGCCGCGCCCGTAGCGGACGAAGTCGCCCACGATGAGAAAGTAGCTGATAAAGCCGGTTTTCTCGATGACCTTGAGTTCGATTTCCAGGCGGTCCATGACGGCTTTGACGCCGGCCTGGGCGGCGGCGGCGTCCGGCGCGGCGGCGCCCTGGGCGACATTGGGGAGGCGGCGGGGATCGTCGATGTGGTCAACACTAAATACGGCGCCCTTGGAGCTGGCGTGAATGGTGTAGCGTTTGGCCAGGCCCTCGACCAAAAGCCGGCGCAGATAGGCCTCGCGCGACTGGTTGTCCGGTGGGTGAAAGAGCGGGTAATGGAGGGTGCCGAACTGGATTTCCAGGTTGCATTTTTCGGCGACTTCCAGGGTGTTGCGCACCGCCTCGGGCGTTTCGGCGAAGAGAGCCTTCATCTCGTCGGCCGAACGCAGATAGAACTGTTCGGGGACGTAGCGCATCCGCTTGGTGTCGCTCAACAAGGATTGGGTGCCGATGCAGATGAGGCAGTCATGGGCGTGGGAATGGGCTTTTTCGACGTAATGGACATCGTTGGTGGCGACGAGGTTGAGGCCGAACTCGGCGGCCCAGGCGATGAGGAGGCGGTTGACTTTGACCTGCTCGGCAATGCCGTGATTTTGCAATTCGAGGTAAAAATTGTCCGGCCCGAGGGTTTGTTTGAACCAGTCAATGGTGTCGCGCGCCTTGTCCACCTGATCCATGAGAATGAGTTCGGGAATTTCGCTGGCCAGGCAGCCGGACAGGACGATCAAGCCGTCCTTGTGCGCGGCCAGGAGGTCCTTGTCGATGCGCGGCTTGTAATAGAAGCCGTCCAAGTGGGCGGCGGTGACGAGGCGGACGAGATTCTTGTAGCCGGTCTCGTCTTTGGCCAGAAGGCCGAGGTGATGGTAGGCGTCGCGGCCGCCGGCGCCGGCTTTTTTCTCCAGTCGGCTGCCCGGGGCGACATAGACTTCGCAGCCGATGATGGGTTTGATGCCCTTCTCGCGGGCGGCTTTGTAGAAATCAATGGCGCCGTAGAGAACGCCGTGATCTGTGATGGCCAGGGCTGGGAATTGGAGGGCGTGGGCCTTATCCATCAGGCGGTCCAAAGCGCAAGCGCCATCGAGCAGGGAATACTCGGTGTGCAGATGCAGATGAACAAAATCGGCGTGAGCCATGAACCCACTGTAATGCCGGGCACGGAGCGGCGGCAAGCGAAGTGTCGGCGGCATTGGCGCGGTTGAGCGATTGCTTGTTTACAAACCGCAATTGGGGGTAATGTTGATTAAGAGCGATGAAAGGCAAAACGGTGGTTTTGGGAGTCACAGGGTCGATTGCGGCGCACCGGGCCGTTGATTTGGCCAGCTTGCTGGTCAAGGCCGGGGCGGCGGTCCACGTGGTGATGACGGCGGAGGCGCAAAGATTTGTCACCGCGCTGCCGTTCAAAACGCTGTCGCGCCATGCGGTGGTGACGGATTTGTACGACGTGGAGGAAGGGTGGAAGCCAGCGCACATCGAACTGGCGGACCGGGCCGATTTGCTGCTGATCGCGCCGGCCACGGCGCACACGCTGGCGAAGCTGGCGCAGGGATTGGCGGATGACGCGCTGAGTTGCATCGCGCTGGCGCTGAACCGGGAGGCGAAAGTGCTGATCGCTCCGGCCATGAACGGGAAGATGTGGCTGCACCCGGCGACGCAAGCCAACGCGGCGCTTCTGAAACAGCGCGGGGCGCAGTTCATCGGGCCGGAGAAGGGCCTGCTTTCCTGCGGATACGAGGGGATCGGGCGTCTATGGCCGGTGGAACAAATCGCCCAGGCCGCGGCGGCCCTAGTGCGATGAACGAAGAGGCCAATACGGATTTCATCGGCGGCGCCACGGTGCAGAAGCTCACGCGGCTGCTGGCAGCGCCGATAGTGGAACCGAGCCAGCGGGCGGCGCGCATTCAAGCGGTGGAAAAGGACATCGTTCTGCCGTTGCGGGGACTGATCATCGCCATACTCGGTTATTATTTTTTCTTTTCCGGCTGGTTCGACATTCCGGGAGCGGCCAGCGCGTCGGAGTGGAGTTTGCACAATGCGGTGATACTGAGGTTTTCCTTTGTCGCCTACGCATTGTTGAACATGGGTGTGGGGGCGACGCTGATTTGGGGCCGGCATCTGACGCTGGGCAAGATTCAGTGGATCGTTTTTGCCGCCGGGGTGCTGGACGGGGTGATGATGGGAACCTTGACGTTCCTGAGCAACGGATTCGACAGCCGGCTCTATTGGGTGTTTTCGGCGCTGATAGTGCATAACGCGATGGCGATACCGGTGGCCCTTCCGCAGTTGGTGCTTAACTTCCTTGTCATCACGGCGTTCGTGGCGGGGGGGATTCTGGACCGGAAGATCATCCAGGACCTGGACCGCACCGAGAATCCGTTCGAGCGAACGCTGGTGCTGGTGGTCTGGGCGCTATGCTGCTACGGCATCCAGGTGCTCTTCGAGAGGCAGAAGCGCGCGGAGGCGGAAGCGACGGAATTCGCGGTTCGCCAGGAACGATTGCGTACGGCCGGACGGCTGGCCGCCGAAATAGCGCATCAAATCAAAAACCCGCTGGGCATCATCACCAACGCCGCTTTTTGCCTGGAGCGGGCGGTGCGGGACGGGGAGATGGCTGTGGATGAGCAAATCCAAATCATCCGGGAGGAAGTGGAGCGAGCCGATCAGATCATCACCGAGCTGATGGGCTACGCACAGTTGGCGGAGGGCAAGGTGGAGCGATTGGACGTGGAGGAGGAACTGGACATGGCCATTCAGGAGGTGTTTCCGCCCGCGGCCAAGTATGCGATCAAGATACACAAGGACTACGCCCCGGCGCTGCCGGCGTTGTTGATGCAGAAGCGGCATTTGTCCGGGGTGCTGGTGAACATTCTGCAAAACGCGCGCGAAGCGATGCATGGGCACGGGGCGGTGGAGGTTACGGCGCAATATGGCGACAATGATTCGATCCGCATCATCATCGCCGACACCGGCCCCGGCATACCTGCGGACAAGCTGGACAAAATCTTCGAGGCCTATTTCACCACGCGCGAGAAGGGAACGGGCCTTGGCCTGGCGATCGTCAAACACAACACGGAAATGTACGGCGGCACGGTGAACGTGCAATCGGAGCTTGGAAAAGGAACGCGATTCGTGTTAAACTTCCCGGCGAGAATCCTGATGAGGTTATCCAAATGAACTGGCCCCTGCCCCCTGTATTGGTTGTCGATGACGAGAAGAACATGCGTCTGTCGCTCAAGTCCATCCTCGCCGGCGAAGGCTACGAAATGCGCCTGGTGGAATCAGCCGAGGAGGCGCTGGCGGCGATGGAGAAGGAGGAGTTTTTAATGGTGATCACCGACGCCCGGCTGGGCAGCGGGATGAGCGGTTACCAGTTCCTGGCCACGGCGTGCAAACGGTGGCCCAATACGCCGGTGTTGATGATCACCGCGTACGCCACGCCCAAACTGGCGGTGGAGGCCATCAAGGCGGGGGCCATTGATTACCTGGCCAAGCCATTCGCGCCCGAGGAACTGCTGCACGCCGTGGCGCGATGCGCCGAGCGGCATCGTTTGTTGCAGGACAACGCGGCGTTGCGGGCCAGTACGACCGAACTCTATCAACTGGACCAGATCATCGGCGAATCACCGAAGATGCATGAATTGCGGCAATTGATCCGCAGCGTGGCGCCGACCGACGCGACGGTCCTGATCCTTGGTGAAAGCGGGACGGGAAAGGAATTGGTCGCCGGGGCATTGCACAGCATGAGCCAGCGGCGCTCCAACAATTACGTTCGCATCAACTGCGCGGCCATCCCGGAGAGTCTTTTGGAGAGCGAGCTATTCGGGCACGAGAAAGGCTCCTTTACGGGCGCCATGCGCCAGAAGCTGGGGCGGGTGGAGGAGGCCCACGGGGGCACGATCTTCCTGGATGAAATCGGCGACATGAGCCGGCCGTTGCAGGCCAAGCTGCTGCGGTTTCTGGAGGATGGGACGTTCACGCGGGTGGGGGGCAACGACGAATTGCGCGTGGACGTGCGCCTGATCGCGGCCACCAACCGGGACATCATCGAAGCCATTGCGGAGCACAATTTTCGGGAGGACCTCTTTCACCGGTTGAACGTCGTCCAATTCCGTCCTCCGCCCTTGCGCGAGCGCGGGGACGACGTGCTGCTGCTGGCGGAGAATTTTTTGAAGCATTACAACGCGACGATGAACAAGCATATCCACGGGTTCGCGGCGCCGTCGCTCAACAAATTGCGGAGCCATCATTGGCCTGGCAACGTGCGGGAGTTGCGCAACGTGATCGAGCGCGCGGTCATCCTTGAAACCTCGCCGGAGGTGCAGCCTGGCAGCCTGCCGGACTTCCATTTGGAAGGGAGATTGCGCAAATCCGAGGGGGTCACGATGACGGGGCATGACTCGCTGGACGAGGCGATGGCCAATTTTGAGCGGCAGTTGATCAACACGACGCTGGAGCAGAACCGCTATAACATATCCAAAACCTCCGAGCAGCTCAAGATCAGCCGCCATGCGTTGCGATACCGGATGCAACGGCTCAACCTCTCCCTTGGCCCCGAGGAGGAAGGCGGGCCGGCGGAAACAAAGGAGGGCTGAATCCGGCGGCGGGCCGGGGCAAGCGATTGATTATGACGCCTGAAAGCCGAACGATCACGCGCAAGAGCGCCTCCAACCTGGCGCTGGCCTTCGTATTGCTGCCCAAGGCCAAACGCGACGCCATGTCCGCCCTCTATGCGTTTTGCCGGGAGGTCGATGACGCGGCGGATGAGGAAGCGGCGCCGGTGGAAAAGCGCCGCGCGCGCCTGGCGGCCTGGCGCGAGGACATCCGGCGCGCGTGCGACGGCGGCGCACCCGAGTTCGGCGTCAACCGCGAACTGCAACCGATCATCGCGCAGTACGGGCTGGCCTACGGTTGCTTTGAGGAATTGATTCGCGGCGTGGAAATGGACCTGGACATCAAGACTTATGCCACGTGGGAGGAACTGGAACGATATTGTTACCGGGTCGCCTCGGTGGTGGGCCTTCTGAGCATCGAGATTTTCGGCTACCAGAACGCGGCGTGCCGGGATTACGCCGTCTATCTGGGCAAGGCGCTGCAATTGACCAATATCCTGCGGGACGTGCGCAGCGACGCCGAGCGGGGCCGGATTTATTTGCCGGTGGCCGAATTGGAACGGCACAAAGTTACGCCGGAGGAAATCCTGCGCTTTGAATACTCTGCGCGATTCGAGCAACTGGCGCGGAGCGTTGCGGGGCGCGCGCGGGAGTTCTACGCGCTGGCGCGACAAACGTTGCCGGCGGAGGACCGCCGTTCGATGGTGGCGGCCGAACTGATGGGGTCGGTCTATTGGCGGCTGCTCGGCAAACTGGAGCGGCAACGATTCAATGTCTTCGGGCCGCATCCGACGCGGCTGGGGCGGGGGCAGAAGCTGCTGTTGATATTTCAGACCTGGTGCCGGCTGGTGTCGGGAGCGGCCGCGCCCAATTACGGGATGGTGTAAGTCGAAACCGAACCTGCCCCCCAAAATGAACTTCAAAAACCATTGGTTTGCCCGCTATGCGTTTGCGCTGACGGCGGTTGTTGCCGCCTCTGTCCTCCGCGAGGGGTTGATACGCCTGACGGGCGGCAGTTTGCCAACTTACATTACGTTTTACCCGGCGGTCATGCTTTCGGCAGTGATCGGCGGCGTTGGACCGGGTCTCCTCGCCACGGCGGCGGCCGCGTTGGGGACGGATTACTTCGTTTTACCGCCGATTGGCTCATTTGGCATAGCGAGCCTGTCGGACGCCGTTGGGCTGGCGTTCTTCACAGGCATGGGCGTCTTCATGAGCGTGGTGGCGGAGCTTTACCGCCGTGCCCAACAAAAGGCGGCGGCGTATGAGACGGAGGCCGTTTCGCCCGAACAGACAGAACCGCCGGCCCGCTGGACGAGGCAGGGAGTGCTGCTCAATGCTGGATTGGCGGTCGCTCTGGGCATTCTGGCAACGGCGGGATGGCAGGCGGTTCGGAGCCTGCGGGCTGTGGCGGCGGCGGATCAAGGGGTGACGCATACGCGTGCTGTGATTCAGGCGCTGGACAGCTTGGTTTCGATGTTGAAGGACGAAGAGACCGGCCAGCGCGGCTATCTGCTCACGGGGGAGGACAAGTATTTGGAGCCTTATCAGACGGCCGTTGGGCTAGTGCAGAGCAACCTGGCCGGCCTTAAGCAGCTTACCCAGGACAACACCGCGCAGCGGCAACGCCTAGCCCTCATCGAAGCCCTCATCGTGGCGAAGGAAGGGGAATTGAAAGAATCCATCGCATTGCGCCGTTCCCAAGGCTTGCCAGCCGCCCTTGAGGTCATGATGACGGACAAGGGGAAAGACATCATGGACCAAATCCGCAAGGCAGTGACCGATGGCCGGGGTGAGGAGGAACTGCTGTTGCAACAGCGGGCCGATATTAAGAACACCGACGCGGGCAAAACTCTTCAAGCTCTGCTGGCTGGCGGCGTGCTGGCTTTCCTTCTACTGATCACACTCTTTGTCTTCCTCAGGCAGGAAAACGTTCGGGCCGCGAAAGCCGAAGCGGACGTGCGTCATCATCGCGACCACTTGCAAGAGATAGTGGCGGCGCGCATGGAGGAAATTGCGCGCGCCAACGAGAATCTCAAGCAGGAAATCGACGAGCATCAGCAGGCGAAGGATGCCCTGCGCGAGCAGCGGGAGTGGCTGCGCGTTACCCTCACCAGCATTGGCGACGCCGTGCTCGCGACCGATACTGAGGGGCGGGTCACCTTTCTCAACCCAGTGGCCGAGTCGCTCACTGGCTGGCGGGAGAAGGAGGTTCTTGGAGAGCCGGTGCAAAGTGTGTTCCACATTATTAACGAGCAAACGCGGGCGCCGGGCGAGGACATCGTCGCCCGCGTCTTACGCGAAGGGCGGGTCGTCGCGCTGGCCAATCATTCCGCCCTTGTCGGCCGGGACGGCCGGGAGATTCCGATTGAGGACAGCGCGGCGCCGATCAAGGACGACAGCGGCGCCATGCACGGAGTTGTGCTGGTGTTCCATGATGTCGGCCGAAAGCGGCGCGCCGAGGATGCCTTGCGGGAGAGCGAACAGCGGCTGCGGAGCCTTGGCGACAACCTACCAGGGGGAGCGATCTACCAGCACCTGCAACAGCCCGATGGGAGTGGGTGTTACGCATACATGAGCGCAGGCATAGAGAAGCTCGCCGGCATGACCGCCGAGCAAGTGATGGCCGACGCGGGGGCATTTCGGCGACTCATCGTCGAGGAGGATCTCCCGCGCTGCGCGGCGGCGGAGGCCAAGTCGGCCCGCGAGATGACGACCTTCGAGTGTGAATTTCGTCAGAGAACGGTTGCGGGGGAGGTCAAATGGGTCCATTGCCGCGCCACACCGCGCCGGCTGGAGAACGGCGCAATCCTGTGGGATGGCGTGGTGAGTGACATCACCGAGCGCAAGCGGGTGGAGGAGGCGCTGCGGGAAAGCCGGGAACGGCTCGACCTTGCTTTGGTCTCCGCGAGAATGGCCACGTTTGACTGGGACATAGTCAACAATAAACGCATCTGGAGCGAGGGCGTTCACAGCCTGTTGGGGACCAAGCCGGAGACCTTCACTGGAGAAGCCGACGAGTTCTTCCGGATATTGCCTTTGGAAGATCGGAGCGTCGTACAAGCGGCCCTGGCCAGGGCCGTACAAACCAATGGAGTGTATGAGACGGAATACCGCGCGATCTGGCCGGACGGCAGCATTCACGCCATTGCCGCCCGAGGGAAGGTTCATTTTGACACCAGCGGCCGGCCCGTTCTGATGACAGGCGTTTGCTGGGACATCACGGAGCGCAAGCAGGCGGGGGAGGCGACGCAAGCGGCCCTGGATCGTTTTTATCTGGCTCTGTCAAACATGACTTTTGCAGCCATCCTGGTGGATGATGAAGACCGGATCGAATTTGTGAACCAGGCCTTCTGCGACATGTACCAATTGAAGGAAAGTCCGGCGGAATTGCAGACGCTTACCTCGCGTCAAATGCTCGAAAGGATCAGGCCCGCCTATTTGAATCCGGACGAGGAACTGGCCCACATCACGGGGATAGTCGAACGGGGGCTGCTGGTGCAGGATGAAGAAGTTTCCATGCGCGGCGGACGAACGTTTCTGCGCGATCATATTCCCATACGGTTGCGGGATAAGGGACGCGGGCGGCTTTGGATTCAGAAGGACATCACGGAGCGCAAGCAGGCGGAGCGGCGCACGGCGTTGCTGGCCGAAGCGGCCAGCCGGCTGCTCAACAGCGATGACCCGCAAAGCGTCATGAAAGAAGTGTGTGGGAAGGTGCTCGAGTTTCTCGATTGCCAGGTGTTTCTCAATTTCCTGGTGGACGAGAAGGAGGAACGCCTGCGCCTCAATGCCTGGGGGGGCATTCCGGCGTCGGAAGCCGCAAAGATCGAATGGCTGGACTACGGCGTCGGCCTGTGTGGCTGCGCCGCGCGCGACCGGGCGTGCGTTGTCGCCGGGAACATCCAGGAAACGTCCGACCCGCGAACGAAATTGGTGAAGCGGTACGGAATAGAGGCCTGCGCAGCCCATCCCCTGATGGTGGCCGGAGTATTGCTCGGCACGCTTTGCTTCGGCACGCGCACGAGGAAGGACTTTACGGAGGAGGAATTGTCCCTGATGAAAGCGGTGGGGGACCTTGTGGCGACGGCGATCGAGCGGAAGCGAGCGCAGACGGCCCTCCAAATGACAGCGGAGGAAGTCAAAAGGTCCAATCGCGATCTCGAACAGTTCGCCTACATCGCCTCGCACGACCTGCAGGAGCCGCTACGAGCCGTCGGGGGTTACGTGAAATTGCTCCAGCACCGCTTTCCGAGTAATGTGGACGCCAAGGCGCTCGAATATATCAACGGGGCGGTCGAGGGCGCTACCCGCATGGAGCGGCTCATCAGCGATCTGCTGGCCTATTCGCGCGTGGGCACTCGCCGCGGGGATTTGTCGCCAATGAACCTCGATGGCGTCCTGGATACCGCGTTACGCAACCTCCATTCCCTCATCATGAGCACTGAGGCTAAAGTCACGCGCGATGCCTTGCCGACGGTGGCGGTGGACGGCACCCAGATAATGCAGATCTTTCAGAACCTCATCGGTAACGCGATCAAATTCCGCAGCGAGCGCCCGCCGGAGATTCACGTCGGCGCCCAAAAGCAGACGGGCCGCTGTGTCTTCTCGGTGAGGGACAACGGGATTGGGATCGAGCCGCAGTATTTCGAGCGCATATTCCAAATTTTCCAAAGGCTGCACTCGCGCCGGCATTATCCCGGCACCGGCATAGGATTGGCCATCTGCAAAAAGATGGTCGAGCGCCACGGTGGCGAAATTTGGGTCGAGTCGGAACCGGGCAAAGGATCGACATTCTTCTTCACATTGCCGGAGAACACAGCTATGACACAATCTAACGTATGACGACAAATGGAGCGAATCCGGTTGAAGTTCTGCTGGTCGAAGACAGTCCCAGTGACGCCGATCTGACGCTCGAGGCCCTCAGGGAAGCCAAAGTCTCCAACCACGTCAGCATCGTCGAGGATGGGGTGGAGGCGCTCAAATTCCTCCGGCGGCAAGGGAAACATGCCGGGGCGCCCCGGCCGGACCTGATCCTGCTGGACCTGAACCTCCCGCGGAAGGACGGCCGCGAAGTCCTGGCCGAAATCAAGGCCGATGAGAATCTGAAGGCCATTCCCGTGGTGGTATTGACGACTTCCAGCGCGGAGCATGACGTGCTGGAGGCATATAAATACCACGCGAACTGTTATATTACCAAGCCGGTGGACTTCGCTCAGTTTCTGAACGTCGTCCGCACCATAGAGTCGTTCTGGCTGATGTTGGTGACGCTGCCACACGCAGCCCAGGCCCCCCAGGCCGTTCCACCCGAGTCGAAGGGCTAATGCTCTACTAGCGGCGGGGCAGGGGGGGTACTGCGCCCATGCGGGCCATCATTTTTTGGAACTTGCCCATTTTTTTCATCATCTGCTGCATCTGGCTGAAGCGGTTGAGAAGGGTGTTGACTTCGGCCACGTGGACGCCGCTGCCTTTGGCGATGCGGATGCGGCGGCGGGCGTTGAGGATTTGGGGCGAGCGCCGTTCCTGCGGCGTCATGGCGCAGATAATCCCTTCCATCCGCTTGAAATCCTGTTCCTGTTTGACAAGGTCGGCGCCTTTGAGCATCTCCGAGCCGCCGGGCAACATGCCGACCAGGCTCTCCAGCGAGCCGAGCTTCTTCATCTGGCGCAACTGGTCCAGAAAATCCTCCAGGGTGAACTGGCCCTTGCGCATTTTTTCTTCCATGCGCCGGGCGTCGTCCACATCGACCGCCTCGGCGGCCTTTTCCACCAGGCTGACAACGTCGCCCATGCCCAGGATGCGCGAGGCCATGCGTTCGGGGTGGAAGGGCTCGAAGTCCTCGAGCTTTTCGCCGACGCCGGCAAATTTGATGGGCTTGCCGGTGACGGCCTTCAAGCTCAGGGCGGCCCCGCCGCGGGCGTCGCCGTCGAGCTTGGTGAGGATGGCGCCGGTGATGTTGAGGGCCTGGTCAAAATGGGAGGCGACGTTGACGGCCTCCTGCCCCGTGGCGGAGTCAAGCACAAGAAGGATTTCCTGCGGTTTGACCAGGTCGCGCAGCCGCACCAGTTCCTGCACCAGCGGTTGGTCGATCTGCAAGCGGCCGGCGGTGTCGAAGATGAGGGTGTTGCGGTTGTTTTGGCGGGCGAAGTCGAGGGCGTCGCGGGCGATTTTCAAAACGTCGGCGCCGCCTTTTTCCAGGAAGACGGGCAGGTCCAATTGGCGGCCCAGGGATTCCAACTGGTCCATGGCGGCGGGCCGCTGGACATCAGCGGCGACGAGCAAGGGCGAGCGGCCCTGCTTATGCAAGAGGCGGGCCAGTTTGGCGCTGGAGGTTGTTTTGCCCGAGCCGTGCAGCCCGACCATGAGGATGCAACTGGGATTGCCGGCCAGGGCCAGGCCGGCGTTGGTCGAGCCAAGCAAGCGGACCAATTCATCGTGGATGATTTTGACGACCTGCTGGCCCGGCTGGATGCTTTGCACCACCTCCTGGCCGAGGGATTTGGATTTGACAGACTCGATGAAATCGCGGGCGACCTTGAAATTGACATCGGCGTCGAGCAGGGCCATGCGCACTTCGCGCAGCGCGTCGGCCACGTTGGACTCGGAGATTTTTCCCAAGCCGCGGAGATTGCGGAAGGCGTTTTGGAGTTTCTGGCTCAGTGAGTCGAACATGCGTCCAATTTAAGCCGCCGGGCGCAAACGGCAAATGAATTGGTGGAACGCAAAGGGCTTGAGATTTGCGGGTCTTGGGCCATCATCGGCGCGCAAACCACCATGAAAAGCTTTTTGATATTAGCGGCAGCAGCCGGCGCGCTTTCATTGAATGCGGCCGAGCCTTCCAAAACGCTGTGGCAGATCGGCACGCCGGATCACAACGATTCGGAGTTCGCGCTGGGTCCCGGCGGCTTCAACCAATACGAAAACGACGGCCTGTTCGTCGTCGGCCAGTCCGATCCGAAGCGCGACTGGCCCTACGTGCAGCCGGGGCCGGTGGATGCGTGGGCGGGGAGCCGTGAGCATACATTCGCCGTTTTCTTTGGGCTGCGACAGGCTCTGCAGGAGGGCGAATGCCAATTGCGAGTGGACGTGCTCGATGCCCAGCAGGCCGTTCCGCCTACGCTCCGGATTGAGGTCAACGACGAATCCTTCGAGCGCGCGCTCCTTCCAGGCGGGGGGGACGAGAGCATTCAAGGTCAACCGGCCAAGGGCGTCCCGCAGAGCGTCAACATCAGCTTCCCGACCCGTTTGCTCCGGGGGGGAGAAAACGAGATTCAAATCACCACCTTGCGCGGGAGTTGGCTGCTTTACGACAGCGTGGGATTGACCACCCCAGCCGCGGCTGAACTGACGGCCACCGAGGCGCGGACGTTCCTGGAGACGGTCCACCCGCTGCCCGCTCTGCGGGAGCAAGAGGGCAAGTTGTTTCAGCCGCTGGAGGTGACCGTTTTGCACGTGGGCGCCGACGCGGAGGGTTCGATCGCGATGGAGGGCCAGGCGGCGATGCCGATCCATTTACAAAAAGGCCGGCAAAGCTTTGAAGTATTGACGCCGGCAGTGGCCGAGGCCGGGTCGCGAGATCTCACGCTGCAAGTCGGCGGGCAGACGGTCGGGACGCGGGCCACGCCGCTCAAACCCGTCCGCCATCTGACGATCTATGTTTTGCCGCACTCGCACAACGACATTGGCTACACTCAACTGCAGAGCGCGGTGGCGGAAAAGCAGGTGAACAACCTGGTTGAGGGCATTGCGGCGGCGCGCAGGACAGCCGAATACCCGGAGGGGGCGCGATTTGTTTGGAACATGGAGGTCCTTTGGGCGGCCGACCTTTACCTGCACCGTCTTTCCGAGCAACAACGGGCTGATTTTTTTGACGCGGTGAAGAAGGGCCAGGTGGCGTTGAATGGAATGTATCTGAACGAACTTAGCGGCCTGTGCGGGCCGGAAGAGTTGCTGCGATTGTTCCGCTATTCAACCCAATTGGCGCAACAGTGCGGTGTCACCATTGACAGCGCGATGATCAGCGACGTGCCGGGCGCCACGTGGGGCACGGTGACGGCGATGGCGCAAGCGGGCATCAGGTATTTTTCGGCGGCGCCAAACTGGTTTGACCGGATTGGCGACATCCTTGTCAACGCTGAGGACCGGCCATTTTATTGGATCTCGCGGTCTGGCGCGGACAAAGTGCTGGTGTGGGTGCCCTACAAAGGCTACGCGCTGTCGCACGTCAATCAAAAACTCTCGCCGGAATTTCTCGCCGAATACGACGAGCACCTCGACCAGGTGCAATATCCTTATGAGATCAGCTATTTGCGCTGGAGCGGGCATGGGGACAACGCGGTTCCAGACCCGGAGATTTGCGACTTCATCAAGGATTGGAACGCAAAATATGCGTATCCCCGGTTTATCATCGCGTCCACCAGCGAGGCTTTTCACGCCTTCGAGCGGCGCTATGCCGAGAGGCTGCCGGTGCGGCGCGGGGACTGGACGCCTTACTGGGAAGACGGCGCCGGGTCATCGGCCCTTGAGACGGCGATCAACCGGGCCAATTCCGAGCGGCTAAACCAGGCCGAGAAACTGTGGGCCATGCTCAATCCAACGGGCTACCCCGCGGCGGCGTTCGATGCGGCCTGGCGCAATGTCTTGCTTTATTCCGAACACACCTGGGGCGCCGCCCAGAGCGTGGCAGACCCGGAAAGCCAGATGACCAAGGAGCAGTGGGAAATCAAACGCTCTTATGTTCTTGACGCGGACGCGCAGTCACGCCGGCTGCTCGACCAGGCATTCGGGGAGTCGTCCTCTGTCCCTGCCGCGCCGCCGGCTCAAGTCGATGTTTTCAACACGGCCGGCTGGCCTCGCACCGAATTGGTTGTGCTGCCCAAGGAGACGGCTTTCGGTGGCGACCGGGTGATTGGTGATAGAGGACAGCCGGCGCCTTCGCAGCGGTTGTCCGGCGGGGAGTTGGCGTTCATCGCCGGCGGGGTGGCGCCGTTTGCGGCGGCGCGCTACACGGTGGGGGCGGGCACCGCTACGCCGCCGGGAAGCGCTCCGGCAACCGTTCAAGGACGTGTTCTTGACAACGGCTTGCTGCGCGTCATGGTGGATGAGAACAGCGGCGGCATCGTCGAATTGCGGGCCAAAGCGGCCCCGGGCAACCTCGCCGACATCTCCGCGGGCCAGTCGATCAACGAATATCTTTTTCTGCCTGGAGATAATCTGACCAACTTGCAAGGCAGCGGGCCTGTGAAGATAACGGTGCGCGAGGCAGGGCCGCTGGTGGCGTCACTAGTGGTGGAGTCCGCCGCGCCCGGCTGCCGCCGGCTCACGCGTGAAATCCGGCTGACAGCCGGATTCGATTATGTGGAACTGATCGACACGGTGGACAAATTGCCGTCGCCGCTCAACCCCGACCCCAAAGACTGGTCATTTGCTCAAAAGGGCGGCAAAGAGAGCGTGAACTTCGCATTTCCCTTTAATGTGCCGGAGGGGGTGCTGCGCCTGGATATTCCGTTGAGTATGATGGAGCCTGAAGTGGATCAGATTCCCGGCGCCTGCAAAAACTGGTTTCCCGTCAATCGGTGGGTGGACGTAGCCAACGGCGACTTTGGAGTTGCCTGGGTGACGCTGGATGCCCCGCTGGTCGAAGTCGGCGGCATTACCGCCAACTTGCTGGGTTCGCAGCACGATCCCGCGGCGTGGCGCAAGAAAGTCGAGCGCTCGCAGAAATTTTACTCCTGGGTGATGAATAATCACTGGCACACCAATTACCGCGCTTCCCAGGATGGGAGCGTCGTGTTCCGTTACGTCCTTTGGCCTCATGGAAAATTCCAGCCCGAGGCCGCGACTCGATTGGCCATTGGCTTTGATCAGCCGCTCATCACCCGTGCCGCGGCCGGACCGGCCCCGAGCCCCACCCCGCGGTTGCGGCTTTCGTCGGACCAAGTGATCGTGAGCGCATTCAAACCGAGTGATGATGGAAAAGGGTGGATTGTGCGGCTTTTCGGGGCGGCGGGCAACAAGGCGGCCGTAAAGCTGTCGTGGGCCACGCCGGAGCCGCGTCAACTATGGTTGAGCGACACCAGCGAGCAGCCGTTGCAGAAGGTTGACGGCCCGGTGTCCGTGCCAGCCTGGGGCTTGGTGACTGTGCGGGCGGAGAGGTGATCTCATAAATCGCTGAGACGAACACGAAACGGCTTGAAGGGATTCGTCGTGATCAGGTCCCGCACTTGTTTGGCCGTTATCATCAGGCGGAATCTGCCTGATTTCCTCGCGGCTCTCAAGCATATTTCTGATTGCCTGCGGGCTGCAAGGGAGGCGCGTCGAGGCTTGCCAAAGAAGCCGGAAAGGTGTCCTTTGAGTGTATGAACGCAGCGATTGCCAACCGCAGAATACCCGATGTTCAAACCCAGGCGCACGAGCTGACGAAGCGGCAAATGCAGCAATGGTTCGATTGGATGGATGGAATCTTGGACATTCATCGCAGCAACTTTGTGTTCCGCGAGGCGACGCCGGCGCAACTGGAAGAACACAAGGTGGCGCTAAGGCTGGCCATACGGTATTGCCTGTGGATGCACCCTCTGATTGCAGACCCGGAGTTTGATGAGCCCGACTTGGTATCCCGGCTTCAGGTGCGCATTCGTCAATTGCAGGACGCTTACGATACGCTCCATGACACCGCGCTTTCAGAAGAACAGGCGGAGAAAGTTCTTCGGCAGGTCTTTCCGGAATGAACAGGGAACTGGAATCGCTCATACTCGCTTACGAAAAGGTTTCCGCATCGAGGGATAAAGAGGCGGAGCAGTACCTCCTGGAGTTCGAAACACTGCTCGACGACGTGATGGAAAAACACCCCGCTGTCTCTCGTGATATTCTGCGCAAGAGCATAATTAAGGCGCATCGCAAATGGGCACTAAAGCAACAAATCAAACCGGCGGCGATTCCGCCAAAGGCATGAAGGGGACGTTAAAAGACATGTTCCCAAGGTTTTCAATGTGCGAATCATAACGACGATCTCCGCCACGCGGCGCCTGGCTAGGCAATGGCAAACGCGAGGTATCCCGATCGCATTTGTTCCGACCATGGGTTGTCTGCATGACGGTCATATCAGTCTGGTGCGGCGGGCCCGCCGGGCCGTGGGACGCAGGGGTAAGGTGGTGGTCAGCATTTACGTCAATCCCACCCAGTTTGCGCCCAATGAAGACCTGGCGCGCTACCCGCGAAACCTGCCCGGTGATAAGAGACTTTGCGCGCAGGCGGGCGTGGATGCGTTGTTCGTTCCCTCGGACGGCCAGATGTATCCGCAGGGCTTCAGCACTTATGTGGCCGAGGAGAAACTGTCGCGCACGATGGAAGGGGCGGCGCGTCCAACGCATTTCCGCGGTGTGACAACGATCGTGGCCAAGTTGTTCCACATCGTGCTGCCGAACGTCGCGGTTTTCGGAGCGAAGGATTTTCAGCAGGCGGCCATCGTCCAGAAGATGGCGCGGGACCTGGATTTTCCGGTCAAAATCGTGATCGCGCCGACGCGGCGCGAGGGCGATGGATTGGCGATGAGTTCGCGCAACCAGTACCTCACGGCGGCGCAACGGGCGCAGGCGACAATTCTTTGGCGCGCGATCCAACAGGCGCGGGCGAGCGTTGCGCGCGGGCCGGCGCGGGCCGCCCGCCTGAAGGAACAATTGGCGAAATTGATCGCCATGCAGCCGGACGCGCGCCTGGATTACATCGAGTTTTTCGATCCAGAAACGCTCGCGCCGGCGGCGCGCGCCGGCAAAGGAACGCGCCTGGCGCTGGCGGTGTTTATCGGGGGCACGCGGCTGATCGATAACGCGAGCCTCTGATTTGGCCGCTTGCCATGAGCCTGGCGGCGGGGTAAGAAGTGGCCGCGCAATCGCCGTCGGCGGGACGCCGGGCGTGTCACCATGAAGAACTTTGACTTTCTTGTGCTGGGGAGCGGAATTGCAGGGCTGTCTTTTGCCTTAAAAGTGGCGCCGCTGGGGCGCGTGGCGATTGTCACCAAGAAATCCCGGGCGGAGTCCAACACCAATTACGCCCAGGGGGGCATCGCGTCGGTGACAAGCAAGGAGGATTCCTTTGCCCGGCACGTGCGGGACACGCTGGAAGCCGGGGCCGGACTTTGCCACCAGGAGGTGGTCCGCGTCATCGTGGAGGACGGGCCGGCGCGCATCGCGGAGTTGATCGACTTGGGCATGAAGTTTTCCGAGCGCGAGGTCAACGGAGGGCGGGAATTGGACCTGGGCCGGGAAGGCGGCCACTCCAAGCGGCGCATCCTGCACGCCAAGGACGTAACGGGCCGCGAGATTGAGAGCGCGCTGCTGGCGGCGATCGCGGCGCAGCCGAACATTGAGATTTTTGAGAACCATATTGCGATTGATCTCATCACCACGCGGAAGATTTCAGGCCAGGCCGGCGGACCGATCCGCTGCCTGGGCGCGTATGTTCTGGACAAGAATGGCGGCGCGGTCGAGACCTTTTGCGCCCGCACGGTGCTGCTGGCCACAGGGGGCTGCGGCAAGGTGTATCTTTACACGACCAACCCGGACATCGCCACCGGGGACGGCGTGGCGATGGCGTATCGGGCGGGGGCGGCGATCGCCAACATGGAGTTTGTGCAGTTTCATCCGACCTGCCTTTTCAGTCCGAAGGCCAAATCGTTTCTCATCAGCGAGGCGGTGCGAGGGGAGGGGGGCATCCTCAAGAACGCCGAGGGCGTGGCGTTCGTGGACAAATATCACCCGCTCAAATCGCTGGCGCCGCGGGACATCGTGGCGCGGGCGATTGACAGCGAGATGAAGCGAAGCGCGGCGGAATATGTTTTGCTTGACATCACCCACAAGCCGGCGGAATTCCTCATCGGGCGCTTTCCCAACATCCATGCGACCTGCCTGCAGTATGGCATCGACATCACCAAGGAACCGATCCCGGTGGTGCCGGCGGCGCATTACCAGTGCGGCGGAGTGGTGACGACGGTCGATGGACAGACGGAGATACCGGGGCTGTACGCGGTGGGCGAGGTGGCCTGCACCGGGCTGCACGGGGCCAACCGGCTGGCCAGCAATTCGCTGCTGGAGGCGCTGGTCTGCGCCCATCGCGCGGCCGAGCGGGCGCGCACCCAGCCGGACCCAAAGTGTGACCTGCCCCTGCCGGCCTGGCAGCCGGGGTACGCGCATAACCTGGATGAATTGGTGGTGATCAACCATAACTGGGACGAAATCCGGCGCATGATGTGGGATTACGTGGGCATCGTGCGGACCAACAAGCGGTTGCAGCGCGCGCGCACCCGCATCGCCAATCTCCAGGAGGAAATCCAGTCGTATTATTGGGATTTCATCGTGACGAGCGATCTGTTGGAATTGCGCAACATCGCGACGGTGGCGGAATTGATCATCACTTCGGCCCTGCAACGGCACGAGAGCCGCGGGCTGCACTATAATTTGGATTATCCCAACGCCGACCCCGCCTGGGGGCAACGCGACACGGTGTTGCGCAAAGAGGTGTGATTTCCGCCCTTTCCTTTGTTTTTTTGACGTCTGGGACAATGCGGAGGAAATGCGGCTGATAAAGACTTTGGGGTTTGACACATCACAATGTGTCGTTGTAATCCTTTCCTATGGCGACGAATTTGAAGCTGAACGACAAATTGATAGAGGAAACGGTAAGGCTCGGACAGTTTAAATCCAAGCGGGAGGCTGTCACCACGGCCTTGGAGGAGTACGTCCAGCGGCGTCAGCGCCTTCGCATCCTGGAACTGGGCGGCAAAATCGATTTTGATCCACACTGGGATTACAAAAGGATGCGGCGGAAGCGGTCGTGAAGGTGATTATTGACACTTGCGCGTGGGCCCGGTTTCTCCGCCGCAACAGGCCTTCGCCGGACCCGGTGGCGCAGGAAGTAGCGCGGTTGGTGCGAGCGGACGCCGTGGAGATGCTGGGCGCAATCCGGCAGGAATTGCTTTCCGGCGCACAGCCTGCCGAGCGGTTCGAGCAACTCAGGGATTACCTCCGTTTTTATCCGAATCTTCCATTGGATGAGGAAGATGATGAAAAAGCCGCCGGCTACTACAACCACCTTCGTCAACGGGGGGTGACGGGCACGGGAACCGATTTGCTCATCTGCGCGGCGGCGGTCCGGCACGGACTGAGGATTTTTACGACGGATGGCGACTTTGCCGCGTACGCGCAGCACATTCCAATCAAGCTGCATCGGTCCCGCGGAACGCCGTAACTGCTGTTGGCCCGTCTGGCAATTTCCCAGTATCTAATACGACGATTTTCCCGACTTTGGAGGATGGTATGATTGACTTCATTTTGCCCCAAAAACCGCAAGCCGTATCCAGAAGCGATCCACAAAATGCCCGCTGAGCCGAAACCGGCTATTGGCAAGGCTTGACATACCCTGCCAGCGAATTAAGTTGGAAGCATGAAAGCGGTGACGATCAACATTTCATTGAATCCAGAACTGGCCGAATTCGCGCGGTCGGACTCCGAGGCGCGGGCATTTGATTCCATGAGCGAATACATGCGGGATTTGATCCGCAAACGCCGCCAGGAGCAAATTGAGGCGGATGCGGCCTTTTTGGAAAAAACCATCGACGGCGCGCCGCCGGGCGATCCTTCGGATCAGGAAATGGCCAAAATCTACGCCGGCATCAAAGCCCGTCGAAAGAAAAAGCATGAAGGTCGTCTTTGACGCTGGGGTGGTGTTTTCAGGCGCCGGGTGGCGGGGCGAAGCGCATCGTTGTCTGCTGGCAATGGCTCATCGCCGGATCATCGCCTACGCCTCCGAGGAAACCCTTGCAGAATTGAGCGATCTGCTCGCTGATCGTGGGGACAGGGCGAAGCATCCGGCGGCTACCATAGTGTCGTGGTATCAGGACAACGTCAGGAGGGTTGACCCTGCGCCGCTGGGCAAACAACGGAGCCGCGACGTGAAAGATGACCCGTGTTTGGCCTGTGCGCTCGGAGCCGGAGCGAAGATCATTGTCACGCGGGACGGCGACTTGCTGGGACTGGGAAAGCCCTTTGGAATTCAAATCATTACGCCGCGCGAGTTGCTGGTTCGATTATCCAGGCCGCTTTAGCAGCGTTCCTGCTGCCACGGCGGCATTACGGGCTCCACTCCAAGCGGTAGAACGCCGAGGACGGCGGCAAGTTCAAATCGATGAAATTGTCCGTGATCTGGATTACCCCGCCGCTTGGGGCATTGGTGGTCAATATGGTCAGCCAGTTCACAAGGTTGGTCGAACGCTGCGCGGCGTAGCTGTAGCCCGGTACAACGGTGAAGAAGACTGTCACCGTGCCGTTGCTCACGCTAACGCTTTGCGCTTGTCCCCAGATACTGGCGACCACCACGATGTTCACCAGTCCGCGAGCGGTGCCGCCTTGGCCGTCGGAGACGGTGTAACTGAACTGGTCGTTCACGTTTTGACCATTTGCGTAGCTGATGTCGCTGGCGTTGGTGGCCAGCATGATTCCGTTGGTCGTCAGTAAATTAAGACTAGCTAATGTCACGGTGTCTCCATCCGCGTCAGTCCAATTGGTTGAAAGATCGGAGAAAGCGATTAACAAACTCAAGCCCGCCGTGCGATTCACCGTCATTGTGGCCGCCACCGGCGGATGATTGGTCACGGCCTGCGTCAGGCTATTGGTGCTGCCAAGATAGTTGTTGTCGCCAGCGTACTCCGCGGTAATCGAATTGGTCCCGCGCGGCAACAACGCCGTGACCGCGCCGAGAGCGGCCCCGCCGGTGATGGAATTGGTGCTTAACGCGACGCCGTTGGTCTTGAAGACTACGCTGCCGGTGGCATCAGAGGGCAGTGTGGCCGTGAACGCGACGGAGTCGTTGTAGCCGGCGGGATTCTCCGACGAACCGAGGGTAAGCGAAGCGCTGGCTTGGGTGACGTTCACCGAGCCGCTGCCGCCGCTAAATGTGTAATCCGGCGCGGTCGAGCCGCCCAAGGCCAAAGTTCCGAATGAAGTGATTCCTTCCACTCCGCTGGTCGCCGACGCCAAAACGCTTGCGCCTGAAACGACCGTCACATCATCACCGCCAATCTTGTTTGCCACGGACAGAATTGCCGCGGCGGCAGCCGTCGTGCCGTCATACGACCGGGTGCCGTTCAGCGCCACCGGCAGCGGCGCAATGCTCGCCGATACGGCGGATGGTGGATTGATCATGTAATTGCCACTGCCCGCTCCCGTCAGGGAGAGGCCGCTAATGTCAAAAGTCACTGTGGTTGCGTTCGGAGCACCTATGCTGTTGTAGCCGGCAGCCGTCACTGCGCCGCTCAAACTAACCGAGTCCCCAATGTAAGGCGCGCCATCGGAGGTTGATCCGCTGCCTGGCGCTTCGGCGCTTAACAGTGCTGCCGCTCCCGAAACCGTCGCGTCTGTTGTGCCATCATACACTTTGCCGGAGGGCACGGAGAGGTTTCCAGTGACCATCAGTCCCTTGGGCGTGATTATTGCCGTGAGGGTTGGCTGTGTCAGCGAATAATTGCCTGACGCCGATCCGCTGATCGTAAAACCAGCGGTGTTCACCGTCATGTTCGCGCCTGCGCACGCGTTGGCAAACGAGCCTGAGGCGCCGGTCGCGCTCAATGTCACGTTTCCCGCGTCGCCGCTCACAACGCCGGACAGTGCCGCTCCGCTGTCGTTGATCGTCGCGGAAGTCGTTGCGTCATAGACCTTGCCACTTGCCGTCACGCCGGTGATGGAAAGAGTTTTCTGGGCGACGGTTTGCGGCGACAATGCGGCGGACATGCCCGCGGCAAAGGTGGGATCGCCACCATAGCAGGCGATGATGTTCGTGTGCGCGCCAGCGGCCAAAGCGTTCAGTGCCGGAGTGATCGTGCAGGCGCCGCCGGATAGTGTCCCGTTGCCAATGACAGTTCCGCCGCCGCCGCCATCGTAAAGCGTTACGCCGCCTGTCGGCGTCGTTCCGCTGACGGTGACGTCAAAGCTCAACGAATCGCCGTAAGTGCTCGAACTGCCCGTGCCGGTGTGGAGGGCGAGTGTGACCGTTACCGGCTCGGCCACGGCAGTGATTCCCAGGCTCCACGAATTCAACACGCTGGTGCCGCCGCCGCTGACCAAATCCCCAAGGAACAATGTCCAGGTTCCATCGGCGGAAGAGCCGTTCATATTGGCCAGCGTGCCGGCCGCGTTATAGGTTCCTGTCAATACGGCGGAATTAGTCTCATCCTGGATGGAGCCGTGGTCGTTCGCGCCGTCCTGCAGCGTCACGTCCATCCCGGCGCCGCTAGCGCCAAAGCCGTCGATGGCAGCGCCGGGCTGGTTAATCAACACGACCAGCGTCCCATTGGGCGCGACGAGGTAGGCGTATAGGTCGCCGTTATAGCCGCCGGTGAGGTTCAACGTCACGGTCACGCCGCCGACAATCCAGCCGGGCGGCGCGTCGCTGACGTTGGCGCTAAACACCACGCCCACGGGATTTCCATCCGGGATGGGCGTGTTCATGTTGGTGAGGGCTTCTGTGTGGAGTGTCGCGTGCGCGCTTAGCGCGGCGAGCAGCGGCATTACTCTTGCAAGGAGGATACGTGTCTTCATAGGGGGCTGATTTTGAGGTTTTGTTCACGTCTATGGATTCCATTCAAGCCGGTAGGACGCGGAGATGGGTGCAGCGCCAAGATCGCTGAAATTGTCCGCAATCTGGAATACCCCGCCGCTTGAAGCGTTGGTGGTTAAAATGGTCAGCCAGTCCACAAAGTTGGTCGAACGCTGCACGCCGTAGCTGTAGCCCGGTACACCCGCAAAGGAGGCTATCGCCGTGCCATTGCTCACGCTGACGTTCTGTGTCTGGCCCACCGCACTGGCGACCACCACGATGTTCACCAGCCCATTAGCCGTGCCCCCCTGGATGTCGGAAATGGTGTAGCTGAACTGATCGTTCGCGTTTTGGCCGTTTGCATAGCTGATGTCGATGGCGTTGGTAGCCAGAGTGATTCCGTTGGTTGTCAGTAAGTTAAGACTAGCCAATGTCACGGTGTCTCCATTCGCGTCAGTCCAATTGGTCGAGAGATCCGAGAAAGCGACTAACAAACTCAAGCCCGCCGTGCGATACACCGTCATCGGAGCCGCCTCCGGCGCATAGGTGGCAGCGAGATTGGTCGTAAGATTGCCCGGAACCTGGTACGCGAGTTCCGGCGCGGGAACACTCTCAATCCCCTCAGCGTTGTACGACGTGGCGATAAAGTAATAGGTTTGCCCTTCAATTAAACCCGTGACGGTGAAGATAGTGTTTGTGCCCACATCGACCTTGTTTGTATAGACGCCGCTCTCGGAGCCGTACGACACAAAGTAGCCCATCACTATGGGATCCGTACTCGCGTCCCAACCCAGGGTGACGCTCTGCGCCCCTAATTCAGCCGAACCGAGGGACAGCCACAAAAGCGCCGCCCAGAGTAATCCCCTCGCGTGCCATACATTGGTATTAATTATCCGGCTTGCAGGCTGGGCCTCGGCTCGCGTCCCCGAATCATTCCATGCGCCGCGACGATGACGATTCTTCTTCTTTACCGGCGCAACGGTACAACAAGGAGTCTGGAACGGGCGTTTCATCAGCTACACAGGCGCAGCTTCGCGCAGGGGCGGTGAAACTTCAATCGACCGCCGAAGAACCCGACCCGGGGATAGGAAAAAATCCGAAGGAATATGGTAGAAACGCTGAATACAAGATAGGCGACACACTGAAACGAATATAGTAGAAAAGCTGAACACAAGTATGTTGTGTATTGGTTGGATCAATACGCAAATAGGCGCGGTTCGCGGGTAGCCATCCCAAGTCCGAATTGGCTCTCTAGTCCCGCCGGCGACTCACGTAAGCAATGGTTGACACATGGTGTCATGCGTTCCCGCGCGGTCAGAGAACTCATCCGTTTGGGAGTAAGATCAATTAGATTAATTCTAAGGATTTGCAACATAGGCGGTTGCGAAAAACCACCGCCTCGTCTTGAGCGAGAGGGTTGGCAGCCGCTCTCGGGGATCGTGGGTTCCCCCAACTTGGGCGGTTGCGTACTGTGAAGTTGCTATTGAACCGGACTGTGCTAAAGTAAGTATCGTTGGTTTTGTGGCGGATGAGATTTGCGTGTCTTTGGCAAATGTAGCTCAGTGGCAGAACAACGGTTTAATAAATGATCCCCCCGCCGCGCGCCGATATTATGGTGCCATGAATATAATTCGGACAGGAAGACGGCTGGCTTGTAGCAATGCCATTTCACAATTAGTGGGGCGCTCTCTGGCGCTGGCTTGCGGTTTGTGGGTGTTGACGGCGGGCGCGCCGGCGCAAACATTGAGCGTGTTGTACACCTTCACCAACGGCGTGGATGGCGCCCTTTCCGCCGGGTTGATGCAAGACACGAGTGGAGATTTTTACGGCACCACTGTCAACGGCGGAACCAATGGGTGGGGAAGCATTTACCAAATGAGCCGGTCGGGAACACTGACCCCCTTGCGCTCGTTCAAAGGCCGCGTCGATGGCGGCGGTCCCTACGCCGCGCTCGCGCAAGGGACCAACGGGCTGTTTTACGGAATGGCGCAAGTTGCCGGCACCAATGGTTACGGCGCCATTTTCCAGGTGTCCTCCAACGGGAGCTTCACGTCGTTGTACTCCTTCCACGCATTGCTAGGGGCGAACTTGACCAACGTGGACGGCGCGACGCCCAAATATGCCTTGACGCTTGGCACCAATGGAAACTTCTACGGTACCGCCCCGCAAGGGGGTACCAACGGCCAGGGGACGGTCTTTGAAGTCACGCACCAGGGAGAAGTGACTGTGCTTTACTCCTTCTCCAATTCGGTGGATGGCGCGGCGCCCAGCGGACCGCTGCTGCAATTCACCAATGGACTGCTCTACGGAACATCCATTGGCGGCGGCAGCAATGGTCACGGCACAGTCTTCCAGGTGACAACGGCGGGCAACGTGACCGCAATCTATTCATTTACCAATGGCATTGACGGCGGGGCGCCGCAGGCGGGCGTGATCGACGGCCAGGACGGGTACCTCTACGGAACTTGCAAAATCGGAGGAGCCAACGGCACGGGAACAGTTTTTAGGATCACCCCCGGCGGGAATCTCACGCCGCTCTATTCTTTTGGGCCCTCCACAAACTATCCGGATCTGGAGTGGCATCCCTACAATGCGGACGGGATCGCCCCCCGAACATTGATTTTGGGCACCGACGGCAATTTTTACGGGGTGGCCTATTATGGCGGTCAAAACGGGTCGGGGACGATTTTCCAATTGACGCCAGGAGGCGTGTTCACCGTGTTATACGCGTTTAACTTCGATCAGAGCAGCGGCACGAATAGCGACGGCGCAAATCCTATTGGGTTATTGCAGGCCACGGACGGCAGTTTTTACGGCACGGCCTACGAAGGGGGCGCCGCCGGCGGTGGAACGTTCTTCCGCCTGGGATTGCCGCCGCAATTCACCCTCCAACCGGCCAGCGAGAGCGTTGGGCTGAATAGCAATGCTGCCTTTACCGTTAGCGCCAGCGGGGCGCTGTCCTGCCAATGGCAGTTTGGCACTAACGATATTGTTGACGCCACTAGTTACACCCTTTCCCTGACCAACGTTCAGATTTCCGACGCGGGCTTTTACGAGGCCATAGTGACAAACGTCAATGGTGCAACGACCAGTGCCGTGGTGACCTTGAGCATCACCAACGTGCCGCTGTCCTTCGCCACGGACGCCGGCGCCGCGCAGTACAACAGCGGGCAATTCACTCTCACGCTGACCAATCTGACCGGCCAGGGGACGTTGGTGATCGAAGCCTCCAGTGATTTGCAGCAATGGACGCCTATCTTCACCAATTCACCCGCGTATGGAACACTTCCCTTCATCGACGCCGACGCCGGCGCTTACGCGACCCGCTTTTATCGCGCGGTCACACCGTAGAGCGCTTTTTGGGCGCGGGGATAAAGGGGCGGGAATGTCCAAATCTCGAGGGAGCGCCGATTCAACTTGTCATTGAGGCGGACTCTGTCATAGTAATAGCTATTGGGTTCGCAGTGGGTGAGATTTGCGTGTTTAGCTCAGTTGTGGAGGAGCGGTTTAACCAAAAATCCCCCTCGCCGCGCGCCGATATATATTGCCATGAATATAATTCGGACAGGAAGACGGCTGGCTTGTAGCAATGCCATTTCACAATTAGTGGGGCGCTCTCTGGCGCTGGCTTGCGGTTTGTGGGTGTTGACGGCGGGCGCGCCGGCGCAAACATTGAGCGTGTTGTACACCTTCACCAACGGCGTGGATGGCGCCCTTTCCGCCGGCTTGATGCAAGACACGAACGGGAGTATTTACGGCACGGCTGTCGATGGCGGAACCAATGGGTGGGGAAGCATTTACGAAATGAGCCGGTCGGGAACATTGAAACCTTTGTACTCGTTCAAAGGCGGCGTCGATGGCGGCAGCCCCTACGCCGCGCTGGCGCGAGGAACCAACGGGCTGTTTTACGGAATGGCGCAAGTTGGCGGCTCAAACGATTACGGCACCATTTTCGAGGTGACCTCCAACGGGAGCTTCACTTCATTGTACTCCTTCCACGCATTGCGGGGCGGGAACTTGACCAACGCGGACGGAGCGACACCCAGATATGCCTTGACGCTCGGGACCAATGGAAACTTCTACGGCACCGCCACGCAAGGGGGCACCAACGGCCAGGGGACGGTCTTTGAAGTCACGCACCAGGGAAAAGTGACCGTGCTCTATTCCTTCTCCAATTCGGTGGATGGCGCGGCGCCCAGCGGGCCGCTGCTGCAATTCACCAATGGACTGCTCTACGGGACAGCCATCGGCGGCGGCAGCAACGGTTACGGCACTGTTTTCGAGGTGACCGCGGCGGGCAAGGTGACCGCAATCTATTCATTCACCAATGGTATTGACGGCGCGACGCCGCAGGCCGGCGTGATCAACGGCCACGACGGGTACCTTTATGGAACTTGCACGGACGGAGGAGCCAACGACTCGGGAACAGTTTTTAAGATCACCCCCGGCGGGAATCTCACGCCGCTCTATTCTTTTGGGCCTTCCACAAATTATCCGGATCTCCAGTGGCATCCCTACAATGCGGACGGCATCGCCCCGCGAACATTGCTCTTGGGGGCCGACGGCAGTTTTTACGGGGGGGCCTATTACGGCGGTCAAAACGGGTCGGGGACGATTTTCCAATTGACGCCGGGGGGCGTGTTCGCGGTGTTATACACGTTTAACTTCGATCAGAGCAGCGGCACGGATAGCGACGGCGCAAATCCCCTCGGCTTATTGCAGGCGTCGGACGGCAATTTTTACGGCACGGCCTACGAAGGCGGCGCCACTGGCGATGGAACATTTTTCCGCTTGGGATTGCCGCCGCAAATCACTCTCCAACCGACCAACCAGAGCGTCGAGCTCAACGACAATGCCGTCTTTACCCTCAGCGCCAATGGGGCGCTGTCCTGCCAATGGCAGTTTGACACGAACGATATTGCCAACGCCACAGGTTACACCCTTTCACTGACCAACGTTCAGATCACCAACGCGGGCTACTACCAGGCCATTGTGACCAACATCAATGGTGCGACGACCAGCGCCGTCGTGACGTTGAGAATCACCAACGTACCGCTGTCCTTCGCCGCGGGCGCCAGCGCCGCGCAATACAGCAGCGGGCAATTCACACTCACGCTAACCAACCTGACCGGCCAAGGGACGCTGGTGATCGAGGCCTCCAGCGATTTGCGCCAATGGACGCCCGTTTTCACCAATCCACCGGCCTACGGGACGCTTCCCTTCATCGACGCCAACGCGGGCGCCTATACCGACCGCTTTTATCGCGCAGTCACACCGTAGGGCGCTTATTGTCTTTACTCCAAACGCCTTAGCTTGGACTCATCTCGCTCATTTGTCCGTCTGCCGAGATTTGATAGACGGCGGGACGTCCGCCTTCTTTCCATGGCACCTGCATGTAGATTTCAACCGGGAAAACGGCGGCATTTTGAAAAGACACGTGAGGAGGTCGTTTGGCCTCTGGCAGCCACTCTGCTCGAAACGAAACCCAGCTTTTTGCCGGCGAGCTATAGTAAATGCGCCATGGAGCGCCTGTTTCATAAACCTGACACCCGATGATCGTGTCCCCGAGGACAGCGAGGAAAGCAGGAAATTCGCGGCTGTCGTGCAATCGAACTCTTCCTGCAGTGAACGACGTGTGTGGAGCAATGTAGGCCTGAACTTCATGCGGCATCAGCATGGACTCGTCTTGCCCTTCCTCGCCTTCCTCCTCGAGGGCATTCCTCCAGTTGGGATATCTGCTCCACAATTCAGGCGGGGGATTCCTTCCAGTGAAACGTAGTGGCTTGGGCATGTCTTTAGAGTTTAAGCAAGTTCAGACACGAAAATTCCTCATGGGTGGGCCGTGTAGTTTCCTTGCATCACGTTGTTCCACACCCCCTGAGTAATCTCAGTGCCATATTTCGTAGAGAAACTCTCATAGTCACATCTTAACATTTGACCTGATGCCGGTTTTCTGCCCTAGTTTCGCGGATCAGCAACATGATTCAAATGTTAAATGTTAAGATGCGACCCTGATGCCCTGTTATGGCTGTTTTACGTCCTTCCACTTCGTTACGTAGCAAAGCCACAATGAGCCAGAGGCCAGGTTTGTCGGCAGATTAAGATGGACATCGACGCGCGCACCATTGCTCAAATAGCTGTCAAGACGGACGGCGTTTGTACCCACTCGCAAGGTGGCAGCGTAACTGTCGAGATTATGGCTGGCGAGCCAATTGCCCTTGACGCTGTCCGTCGTGTCAAAGCTCAAATTTGTCGCCGGTTTGGGGCCGCTTTTGAGCGAAATTGCCCCGGATATTTGAAGCGGTGGGTTGCTATTGGACGGAACTCCGACGACCATAGAAAAATCAAAGCCCTTTGGACATCGGAACGAAAACGTCTGCTGCCCGTTCTGCAACGAACACAGCATGTGTGATTGCAACACCGACGTGTTTCTGGCCATCAGTGTTACCAGTGTGGCGGCGATAGCTACCATGAACAAAAGCAGGATCGCAACGCCCTTTAATGAATCACTCAATTTCAATGACAAGCTGCCTTCTTACACTTACTAACAGCATCCCTTGCCCAGTTTTGACAATTATGAGTCAAAACGCAGTAGTTCCCTGGCGGCTGTTTCGCAGTGTCAGCCATGCACTTCTGAAATTTTCCAGCGTCACAGTTTTGTCCACAAGGAAAGCTGATGGGAGTACAACTCTTGTCGGGATCGCTGGAGTGTGGATCCCTGGGATTACCATGTTGATCAGTCGGTATCTGTCCTGGACCATGCCAAATTCCAGTGGGGCCAGGATAAAATCCATAAGGGCCGCCGGGGCACTCAACCCACATATGCGGACCGGGCTGGCCGTTACCTTCCATGCAGAGTTGACAACCGCTGGACGGTCCGGACGGAGCCGGTGGCAGGCCTGGCGTAGGCAGCGAACCGTAAGCAGGTCCTATCCAAGACTGCAGTCCGTTTACATCGAAATCCTCCACAGGATCGTTTCCTGCAAACCAGAAAGGATTGGCGGCAAATGCTTCGGGCAAAAATGAGCCTGTTCTCGGAAGTTGGTCATAAACAGTGCTGCCAAGGTTCCCCAACGGGTCTCTATTTGGCCATCCCTGTAAATTCGGATCGTAGTAGCGATAGAGGTAATAAACCAATCCGGAATTGGCATGCCATTCCTTACTCGAAAACCGATACATGTTGGCATCAGCAAGCAGACCGGATTTGGAAAGCATGTAGCCAGAGGCATCATAGAGATACTTGGCGACGATGCCTTGGGATGAATCGATCAGCATCGTGACGTTCCCGTTGCCATCGCAATGATAAAAGCTGTGACCCGCCAGCGGCGCATCCTGGTACGCCTGCGACGTCCGCGCCAAAAGTCCGCCAATGCCTCCCGCCCCCTCCAAACTGCCGCTCAGGTCTTTCCCCCGCGTGTAGGTGACCGTCGGCAGATTGTTCATGTCCCGCTCCTGAATAACCAGATTCCCGTCATATACGTAATAAACCGCGTTGGTCTGCACCCACGCCCCGCCCTGCCAGGTGAACTCCTGCCGTGTCCGCCGCCGCATCTTCCCGTCATACGCAAACTGCGACATCCACGCGTTGGAGACCCACACCTGAATCAACTCATTCTCATCGTCATAAACGAAACTGCGCGCCCGGTCGTTGGTCAGGTTCCCGTTCCCATCGTACTGAAAGACGACGTTCGTGGCCAGACTGACCGTCACCGTATTGGTGGCCCGCCGTCCGTAGCTGTCCTGCGCGACCGCTGTGTAGGTCGTCCTCAGCGGCAGGCTCGCGGCGGCGAACGTCGCGTCGCCATAAAGGGTCGCGCTGCTGGCGTTCACCGTCACACTCGTGGCTGGGGAAGTCGTCGTGCCCACGACGGTCAAAGTGCCACCGTTGGTGTTGGTCGTCAATTCATTCAGCGAATTGACGCGGAAATTGGGCGCATCCCACCTTTGTCGAGCCTTCCTCTCCACTTGAGGGGGTGTATGACTCATAATCATAACCCAGGGGTGTGAGACAAAATTCTTCAGGTGACGAAAAAGGAACCCCTCTCTCCGTCTCTCTCCCCGCAAGCGGGGAGAGAGGGCAGACGCAGCCCGAAAGGAGTCTATTGGGCCACATATACTTCTCCGCCGCAACAATGGGGCGGCGAAGAATTTTGTCGCACACCCATAACCCAGCCTGCAGGAAAGAGAATCTCGACATACTCCGGTGGGTAGCCCCCATTTGGATGGGCGCCGTTGAGGCCCTGGCATACCCATACCCCCCGGAAAAACCGTCAC
>Ga0326727_10005346_pt1 | contig 36860 bp, 23 predicted proteins | sample MB2enrmetagenome_FD_207643 | JGI IMG/M metagenome (GOLD analysis project Ga0326727, IMG submission 207643) | Lab enriched peat soil microbial communities from McLean, Ithaca, NY, United States - MB29MY | ecosystem: Environmental > Terrestrial > Soil > Wetlands > Peat | place: USA: New York... | reverse complement strand
GAACCCATGGTGGTGCCGGTCATGGTCAGCTTGCGATCCGTCTTGGATTTCGCGATCCCGAAGTCCATCAGCTTGACGATATTTCCCGGAGTCAGCATCATGTTCGCCGGCTTGATGTCGCGATGAATAACCCCCTGCGAGTGCGCGTAGCCAAGCGCAGAGAGAACCTGGGAGGCATAGTCGATCGCGTCAGCAACCGGAAGCGGCCCGCTTTTTAGTTTGTCCTCCAGGGTTGTGCCCTGCACGAACTCCATAATCATCAGGAGTTGGTTTTCCACGCGAAAGGCTGTGTGCAGCCCGGCGATGTTGGGATGATTCAAGCTCGCCAGCACCTTGATTTCGCGAACAAAGCGATCGGCGAGCTCGGGTTCGTTGGCTAGGTCCGGCAGCAGGACTTTCATCGCGTCCACACGGTCGGAGATCAGATTCTTGACCTTGTAGACTCTCCCCATGCCGCCGGCGCCTAGTACGCCGATGATTTCATAGTCCCCGACTTTGTCCCCAATTTGAAAACTCATGGCACGCCTCCCACTGTAGCGCGAGGCACGTTGCATTGCTCACCAGCGTCCCACCAGGGGCGCCTCTATCACCTCATTCGATCATTGAGAATTCCGCACGCTGTCGCCCACCTTGGGTGCCTCGCCCGTGTAGGTCCCCGTCGCAGAAGTATCTTCCACCTCGGCGATGGTCACGTCTCCTAGCTTGGTGACGATGGTCTTCAGCACTTTGCCTGTCGCCGGATCCTTGATTTGACGCCCTTGCCTGAAAACACCCAGGTGATCGCCAACCTTCACACCCGCCTTGCTTCCCACGTTCAAGATCAGGGTATTACCCGACACATCCGCCACCAGGCCCGAAATCTGAAGGGCTTGTGTGGGAAGGCTCGCGGCCTTGTCGTCCAACTGTTTTGCCACGTCGGTCACGGCCTGTCCCACGGCTTCGCCCAGAATGGTGTCGGCAAAATTCTTGCTCGACATGTTGTAACCGCCACCCCCCGCCCCTGAATCGCTGCCGCCAGCACCCCCCAGTAGAAGACCCGAGCGTTTGGACTCCCCTTTCCCCTCGGCCGCCGCCAGAATCTCGGCCGTCTCGGTGCTCACCATTCGCGCACTGATCCCTACCACGGCTTTCGCCTCACGCTTCCCAAATTTCCCGCCCCCGAACCGGCCAGTCAGGCCTCCTAACGCTCCGCCTCCTACGCCTTGGGACTTGTCGTCGCGTCCGAATTGGGTGATGCTGCCCACGATAATCGCATCTACGCCCAAGATGCGCCCGATCTTGGCGGCGGTATCCGCATTCGCGCGATCGCTGTTCGAAAAGTTCTGTTCAGATATGATCTTGTCCAGAGCTTTGCGCTCGATGACGGAATACACGCCGTCATTCACGAGACGCGTGACCATCAAATCCGCGATGCCTTTGCCCACGTCGGTGTCGGTGCCAAACACCGCAGCTACGTTGCTGCGAACTGTCGCGTAGTCAAAATCCATAACCGCCACACGCTTCTTGTTCTGCGCCCAACCGAAGGGCGCCAGGGCGAATAGCAGGACGGTCATTCCAAGAAGCTTGCTCATTTGGTATCCTCCTGAGAACGATTGGAGTCCTGTGGTGATCCGGGCATGCCTTCCCGGATCTAAGGACCCCCAAAACGCTCACGCATTCCCTTATTCTTTTATTCTTTTGCTGGTGCAAGCGGATGGAAGTCCGTTCCGGTCCACCACTCCAGCCTCCGGTTAGCAAAAATCGCTCCCCAATCTATCATTTTTCGAGATGGGGAACAAGCACAGTCAGTTTGTGGGCAAAAACATAATCTGGCTTTCGCCGCCAGTTGATGGGCTGAACATGAAGGCAGCCCAAGCTCGAGCTCAGGTTTGCTTACTCTTCAATTCATGCACCCGGGCATTCCTCATGATCCGTCCTCTCGGGGGATCAAAACCGTTCCGTCCGCCCTGCACTGAGTTTTACAATTGCTTTACAATTTCGGCCCTTTCTCCACAAATTCCCTTTACATCGCGGGCGTGAAATGAACCTTGAGAGGATGCAGCGATGTGTAACTCAAGAATTTGGTTTCGAAACTCTATTTTTGCCGTCTTGGCGCTCTTGCAAATGGCGGCGTGGGCACAGTCTCAATCCGCCGGAGGAATCATCCAGGGACAGGTTACAGACCCCTCGGGTGCGGCGATTCCCGCTTTGAGCGTGGTAGCCGTTGATACCGGCGGCGCCCGGCAGGAAGTGGAAACCAATGAAGAAGGCCGCTATATTTTCCGCAACCTGGCTGCCGGGACTTACACCGTTCAGATTCAACTGAAAGGCTTTGCCGCATTTGAGAAGCCGGGCGTGATCGTAGTCGCAGGGCGTGCGGAAACGGTTGACGCGCGCCTTTCGGTGGCGCTCGAAAAGCAACAGGTCACCGTACAGGGAGAGAGCGTCCACCCTACCGTCAGCATCGACAACAATTCGAACGCCCTGGTTCTGAAAGGGAACGATCTCGACTCGTTGTCCGACGACCCGGACGAATTGCAGTCGCAAATTCAGGCGCTGGCAGGTCCGGCGGCGGGGCCGAACGGCGGTGAAATCTACATCGACGGGTTCACGGGCGCCGAGCTTCCGCCAAAGTCGGCGATTCGCGAAATTCGCGTGAACCAGAATCCGTTTTCCGCGCAATACGACAAGCTGGGATACGGACGAATTGAAATCTTCACCAAGCCGGGCCAGGACAAGTGGCATGGGCGCATGTTCAGCTTGTTTAATGACTCGGCTCTGAACTCGCGTAATCCCTTCGCGACCGAGCAGCCCAGTTATCACCGCGATTTCGTGGACGGAAACATCGGAGGACGTCTGAGCAGCAAGGCATCCTTGAACTTCGATGTCGGGCACCGGAATATGTCCTCGGATTCGGTCGTCAGCGCTGTGGTTCTGGATTCAAACCTGCAGCAAACCGCGTTCAGCGAAGCGGTGTCCAACCCGCGAACCAATACCAATCTCAGCGGCCGGTTGGACTACCAGCTTTCCTCGAACAATACGCTCACGGGGCGTTATCAGCTTTGGCGTGACGGTGGCAAGAATAATGGCATCGGCCAATTCTCCCTAGCTTCGCAAGGCTACAACGCCGAGAATACCGAGAATAACATCCAGATCAGCGATTCGCAGGTGATCAGCACACACGTCGTGAACGATCTCAGGTTCGAGTTTGTGCGCGACAACCAAAGTCAAATCCCCGCCAGCGAAGCGGCCACGCTGCAAGTTCTGGGGGGGTTCACGGGAGGGGGAAGCGCGCAAGGCCAGCTCACGGACACCCAAGATCATGTCGAAATCCACAACCTCACATCGATTTCAAAAGGGAGCCATTACCTGACCTTCGGCGGAAGGCTGCGCGACGAGGACATCCGGGACAGTTCGCGCGCGAATTTCAACGGAACTTTCACTTTTCCCTCCCTAGCCACGTATCAAGCCGCTGAAGAGCAACTCGCGGCCTGCCGGGCGGCGGGCGCAAGCAACTGCCAAGCGAGCGGCGCGAGCCAGTTCTCGCTCACCGGCGGCCAACCTCTTTCCACCCTCAATTGGGTCGACCTGGGGCTGTACTTCGAAGACCAATGGCGCGTTCGGCCCAACATGTCGTTGAACCTTGGACTCCGGTACGAGACCCAGAATTCAATTCACGACCACATGGATTTCGCCCCGCGAGTGGGCTTCGCCTGGGGGCTCGGCCACGGGCGCAGCGCCAAGACGGTCCTGCGCGCCGGCTTCGGCATTTTCTATGACCGATTCGAGGCCGCCCAGTTCCTCGAGGCCGAGCGTTTGAACGGCCTCACCCAAACGCAATACATGGTGACAAACCCGGACTTCTTTCCCACCGTTCCCACAGTGAGCGAACTGGCGCTACTGGGCGCGAGCCAAGCAGCCAACACCATTTATCAAGTGGACCCGCAACTGCGTGCGCCGTACACCCTGCAGGGCGCTGCGGGCGTGGAGCGGCAGGTTACCCGAAACGCCACCGTCTCCGTTACCTACCTCAGCTCGCACGGCGTCCATCAGCTCATGAGCAGGAACATCAACGCGCCCCTTCCCGGGACCTATGTCTACTGCTCCCCTGGGGATACCACCTGCACGCCTGCCGCCGGCGTGCGGCCTTACGCGAACGAAGGAAATATCTATCAATACGAGTCGATTGGCCTGTTCAATCAGAGCCAAGTGATTACCAACCTCAATCTCCGCCTGGGAAGCAGGCTTTCCTTGTTTGGATTTTATATGTTGAATTTCGCGAGGAGCGATACCTCCGGCGCCAACTCATTCCCGATGGATTCGTACGACGTGAAGTTGGATTACGGCCGGGCCGCGTTTGACGTCCGGCAGCGGCTGTTCTTGGGAGGATCCTTCTCACTGCCCAAGGGAATCAGCTTAAGTCCGTTTATGATGGCGAACGCGGGCACTCCCTTCAACATCACCGTGGGCCAAGACCTGAACGGCGATTCCATCTATAACGACCGCCCGGCCTTTGCGCCCGCGGGCGCCACAGGAGCTAATATTGTCCAGAGCCGGTGGGGAACCTTTGATACCAACCCCAAAAGCGGAGAGACCATTATCCCCATCAATTATGGGACCGGTCCCGGCCAATTCTCCCTGAACCTCCGGCTGAGCAAGACTTTCGGTTTCGGGAGGAAAGCCGAAAGCGCATCCGCCGAAGGTGGCACGGGGGGCCCTCCGCCAGGCGGGGGACGCGGGGGACCGCCGCCGGGCGGAGGAGGTCTGGGACCAGGAGGACTCAGCAGCAGCGGGGGACGGCCACCCAGGGGCATGGGCGCGAGTGAGAGTTACCGCTACAACCTGACGGTCGGCATCGGCGCGATGAATGTTTTCAACATAGTTAACTTGGGGACGCCTGTCGGCCAACTCAGTTCGCCTCTGTTCGGCAAGTACAACTCGCTTGCCGGCGGCGCTTTCGGCCCTCCGGGCGGCGGAAACCGCAATATCGATTTCCAGGTAGCGCTCAGCTTTTGATGAATGCAAAGCCGGCTCGAGGGCTGAGGCGGATATGCCCGCTTATTTTGTCCTCCCCATTTGGCGCATATCGATGGGCTGAAAGCCGATTCTCGAAGCAGGGGAGGCGGGATTCAGGGTGAAGCCACCGCGGGTGGGATCAGCGAAAAGCGGGTCCGCCACCAGCGAGTGCACATCCTGCCCGCGCCCTTGCCATCCCGTCATTGATTCTTTACCGAATTGAATCGGTTGGCCGCCTGCCTGCCAGTAAAGGTTGTAATCCAGGTGGAAATGGCCATCACTCCACGCGCCGTCGAGAAGCTTGCCCTCTTTCCAATACACGATGTTGCGCTCGAAGGTGAAGCTGCGGTGGGGCTCTTCGCGAGTGCGCCGGATTTGCGCCCCTTCGCCGAGAGCGAAAATGTTGTTGCGGACAATGTTCTCGCGCCCATAGTGTTGATGGAAACCGCCATCCTGGGTGCGGTAAACGATGTTGTTCTCAATCAGGATTTGACTGCTGCCTTCGTCGGTGTAGATGCCCCAGCCGCCATAGTCGTAGCGCGTCACATCGTGACAGAGGTTATTCCGCTCCACAGTCCCGGGCTGCACGCCCAGTGAATAGATACACCCCATATCGCTCAAAAGGCCGCGGCCGATGTCGTGGAGACTGTTGAATTCGATTCGGTTGTGGTGCGCCGCGGTAGGCCCGTAGCCCCACGTCCAGCCGAGTGAAATAGCTGTGTAATAAGTGTCAGCGATTTCGTTGTGAGCAACCGTGTCGCCGCCGCTCTGGCCAATCCACACGCCCACGGCCGCGGGATAAACAATCCCGAGGTTGTGAATGTAGTTTTCGGAAACAAGTATCCCACTCGTGGTTTGCGCCGCCCCCTTGGGGATCTCAGGATCGCCAATCTTCACGCCTCCCGCGCCCAGGTCCGTCATCTCATTGTCCACAATTTCATCATCCTCGGAGCCTTGGTGAACCTCGAGCGCGTATTGGCCCAGATGAACGAAAGCGCACTCCTCAATGCGGCAGTGGCGGGCGCAGCGGAGTTCGACAGCGGCCGGAATGTCAAAGGCAGCTTGCATGTCCGCATAGCCCTTGGGCGGGAGCGGCCAATCAGCGTACGCAAAAGTGAAGCCGCGGAGAATGATGTCGTGGACCGGCTCGTCTCGACCATCCTGGCCTTCCAGCCGGATCAACTGGGGGAGAAAAGAAGCGACGAACTGAGCACGGCCCACGTCCTCGCCAGGCATGGCGAGGTAGGAAAGCGTGCCGGATCGCCGGTCGAGGAACCACTCGCCCGGGGCGTCGAGAGCATCGGCGGCGTTCTCCACCCAGTAGCGGGCATCCTTATCATCACCGAACTCCTGGCGTTGGCTCGAGAGCGTGGCGGTGTTAGTGGCAGTGTCTACGGCCTTGAGGGGCATGCGAAACTCCGCCCATTTCTCGAGACCCACCACTTCCACGTCGCCTTGCTCAGCCCAGGCGGCGTGGATATCCCCCGCATGGAACTTGAAGCGCGAAGGAATACCCGGCAGGAATTGACCGTCGGCGTGGTAAAAGCCGGTGTTCGGTGAGCGCGCACGCTGGCGGCGCTGCCCGTTCACAAAAAGTTGATGGAAGCACCACTCGCCCTGCTTGACGCCTGGAACTTCCGTCGTCCAGCGTTCCGGACGATTATCCTCGCCACCCGCCGCCGCTTCCTTCCATCCGGTGATCGCGCGGCCCCCGCTCAGCACCACTTTCTCACGCGGATAGGCTGCGTATGTGATGGGGCACTTGGCGTCTCCGGAATCCTGCGGCAAGAAAACCAGCGGAGCGGCCAGGGCGTAAACTCCGCCGCGCACATAGACGCTCACGGGTCTCTGAAGAGGTTTGCCGGCGCGGATCGATCGGATGGCATCGCGGGCGCGGGCGAGCGTGGCAAAGGGCCCGTCGGTCTTCGCGGTATTGGGTTGAGGCAGTCTCCCTGACCAAGCGTCGTCGCCTTGCGACGAAACATACAAGATCTCTTCCTTCGGTTGCGGGATGCCCGCCGGACAGTAAGCACCGGATTCCGTCGCCATTTCTCGGGGCAGGAGAACGATTGGCAAGGAGCCGGCGATTAGAAGAACGGTGATGGCAAATCGAGACAAAACGAAAGGTCGCTTGTTTCTTGGGTTTTTCATGAATGAACCTGAATGACCAGAGATTGAAACCTGACCTTATAGCGCTCGCTGTGCTCATAGTCAACGGAATTCAGGTGACAGAAAACGCCCGTGATTCGCTTGACTTATTGTCCGTGACACGCGGGGCGATTTAACCTGCCCTTCATAATTGCGACAAGTGTCCTTAATGTTCGGAAAGCACGCTAAGCTGGGAGCTTTGTCATGGATATCATACCCTCTTCTGCTTTGGCGCTTGTTGTAGTGGCACTTCTTGTCATTTGGCTTATTCTGGCCCAAATGATCTCGGACCGTAAGCAAGACGCGCGTCCGCAGTTTCTTCCGGGCCTTATGGCACCGCCTCCGGTTTCCGGCGACTGTCCCAGCCCGGCAGTTGTGCGGCCTGCGGCAGGCATGCAGGGCGATCGGGGTAGGGGCAACCCTGGTGGCTGCCCGAGTGATGCGCAATCGGTCTGGGAGGAATTGCCATTGCTGCTCGCAGCCGCCATGCGCGGTCGAGCCCTGTAGCACTAGTTCACCTGCCCTTTTGTCCCCTGCACTTTCCTATGCACTTTTCTCTTGACAGCCGCACCGGCTTACGCTAGGCTAGAGTGATTGTCGCGACTGCCAGGACACGTATGGAACTAAAAATCGCAGGCCTTTCCAAAACATATGCCAACGGCGTGAGAGCGCTGGACAACGTCTCGCTCACCATTCCGCAAGGGATGTACGGGCTGCTGGGTCCGAATGGCGCGGGCAAAAGCACCCTGATGCGGACCATCGCCACACTCCAGGAGCCTGATTCAGGCAGCATGCGGTTGGGCGAACTCGATGTTTTGAAGCAGAAGGATGAGTTGCGCAAGCAACTGGGTTACCTGCCTCAGGAATTCGGCGTGTATCCCCGTATTTCGGCGCAGGACATGCTCGACCACCTTGCAATCCTGAAGGGCATTGGGGGCTCCGGGCAGCGCAAGGAACTGGTCGCCGCCATGTTGAAGCGCTGCAATCTTTACGAGGCACGCAAGAAATCGCTCAGCAGCTTTTCCGGCGGCATGCGGCAGCGGTTCGGCATCGCCCAGGCGCTGATCGGGAATCCCCAACTGCTGATTGTGGACGAACCCACCGCCGGCCTCGACCCCAGCGAGCGCAACCGCTTTTACAATCTGCTGGCCGAGATTGGCGAGCAGGTGATCGTGATTCTCTCCACTCACATCGTGGAGGACGTCATGGACCTCTGTACCCGGATGGCCATACTCCACCAAGGCCGCGTTCTCTACGAAGGTCAGCCGGATGCCGCCCTGGCTGAACTGCGCGGCCGGGTTTGGCAACGGTCGATCGCCAAGGTCGATTTGTCCGCTTACGAGCAGCGCTATCGCGTTATCTCGAGCCGTCTCGTGGGCGGAAGGCCGTCCCTGCACGTGCTGAGCGCCACGGCCCCCGAGGATGGTTTCGCCCCGAGTGTCCCCAACCTCGAAGACGTGTTTTTCACGAAGATTCGCGGCTGGAACTGAAAGCACAGGCGCGATTGCGGCCCATCCATAGAAGTGAAGTCGAACCTTCGTCACCCTCGCGCAAGCGGGGTCCAACTCAGCCACATGGATTCCCGCTTTTGCGGGAATGACATGATTTTCCACTGAGAGACCCATGATGCTCTGGCAAATCGCCTGGTTCGAGATTCGTTACTGGCTCCGTTCCTGGATGCTCTGGATTTTCGCACTGCTTATTGCCGCCATGATTTTTGGCGCGGTGAGCTCGGACGAAGTCCAGGTGGGTGGGGCGTTGTCCAACACCCTGCGCAATGCGCCGTTTGTGATTCAGAACTACTACTCACTGATTGGTTTGCTGACCCTGCTGTTTTCCACGGCGTTTGTCAATTCCGCTGCCACTCGCGACTTCACCCACAACACCTATCAGATCGTATTCTCCACTCCGGTCAGGCGCAGGGATTATCTTCTCGGCCGCTTTCTCGGCGCCACCTTCGTTTCCATCATTCCCACGCTGGGCGTTTCGCTCGGCGTCTTGCTGGCCAAGTACATGCCGTGGGTGGACGCTGAACGCTGGGGGCCGGTCAACTGGGACGCTCACCTCAAGGGCATTTTGGTGTTTGCCGTACCCAACGCCTTCTTCGTGGCCGCGGTCATGTTCACCGTTGCCGTGCTGGCGCGAAATGATATGGTTTCGTTCGCGGCCGCACTGGTGTTCCTGACAGGGTACGCGGTTGCGGAATCGCTCACCGAGAACCTCGAGCGCGAGCGCCTTGCCGTCCTGCTTGATCCCTTCGCCATCCGCACCTTCACGCTGGCCACCAAGTATTGGACCGTAGCCGAGAAAAACACCCTGGCGCTCGGCGCGAGCGGCCTGTTGCTTTGGAACCGCCTGCTTTGGCTGGCAGTAGGCGCCGCGTTCCTGGCCTTTGCTTACTTCCGCTTCAGCTTTGCCGAGAGGCGCGCCCGGGCGCGGCGCGCCCATGACGACGCGTCTGCCCCCGCGCCCGCGGTGACGCCCATCCCCGCCGTCTCCATCGCCTTTTGCGAAGGGTCTTGGACCAAGTTCTGCGCCTCACTCAAGATCCATTTGCTCGGCATCCTGAAAAGCACGGTGTTCTTCGTCATCTTGATTGCGGCGCTGCTCAACTGCGTGTCCAGCATCATCTTCAGCGCTCGCGAGGGCTACGGAAATAGTACGCTGCCGGTAACCTACTGGATCCTCGAAATCATCACCAGCAGGCTCTATGTATTCATCCTCGCGATTATCACTTACTATGCCGGTGTGCTGGTCTGGAAAGATCGCGACCGGCGCATGGATGAGATTGTGGACTCGCTGCCCACCCCGGAGTGGCTGACGTACCTTTCCCGGCTCACCGCGCTGGCGGTCACTGTGCTGCTGGTGCAGTTGCTGGCGCTCGTGAGCGGCGTGATCGTGCAAGCCTCTTACGGCTACTATCGCTTTCAACTCAGTCTCTACCTCGAGCAGCTCATTGTGCGCGACGGCTCGTTCTTTCTCTTTTTCGGCGTGCTGGCATTTCTGATTCACGTGTTTTCACCTAACAAGTACTTGGGCTACTTCCTCTTTATCGCCTTTGCCATCGTCAATTCATTCATTTGGGATCCATTGAATGTGGCGACGAATCTGGTGAAGTTTGGCACAACCCCGGCGGTGGTTTACTCAGATCTCTTTGGTGACGCTCCCTATATCACAGCCTGGCGCTGGTTCACGCTCTATTGGGTTCTCTTCTGCGGATTGTTGGCGGTCGCCACAATCATGTTCTGGCCGCGTGGCCGCGAGACCGGCTGGCGCCAACGCTTGCAGAATGCGCGCCTGCGTTTCCATGGCCCATGGCCGGCTCTGACCCTGGGCTGCATGTTGGCCTTCGCCGCCACAGGAGGATGGATCTATTACAACACCGAGGTTTTGAATCTTCTGCTCGGGCCCAAAGACCTCGAGCGCCGCCAAGCGGATTACGAGAAGAACTACAAGCGATCCGAGAAGTCGCCGCAGCCGCGTGTGCGTAGTGTGAAGTACGCCATCGACATCTTCCCCGAGACCCGAAACATGCTGATGCGTGGCGAGGAGGTGATTCAAAATCCCTACCCGCAGCCGCTCGCGGAGGTTCATTTCTCGCTCAATGGGAACTACGATACAACGATCGAGATTCCCGGCGCCGCGCTCGCCAAAAACGACGTCCGCCTGAATTACCGCATTTACCGTTTCACCGCGCCGCTCGAGCCGGGCGAAAGCCGCACGCTGACGTTTACTGTGAAGAGCCGCAACCGCGGCTTCGAGAATTCGGTGAGCACCAACGAATTGGTGCAGAACGGGACCTTCTTCAATAACATGGTAGGGCCTGTGATCGGCTACGCAGCCGTGGGCGAGCTCAGCGATCCTAACGACCGGCGCAAGTACGGGCTCGGAGAGCAGGAATTGATGCCCGCCCTCGAGCGGCACTGCACCGAGGACTGCCGCGACCACTACATACCAGGGCATGCCGATTGGGTGGACCTGGACACTGTGATCAGCACCTCGCCGGACCAGATTGCCGTGGCCCCCGGCTCGCTCCTGCGCGAATGGCAAGCCAACGGCCGCCGCTATTTCGAGTACAAGCTCGATCATCCTTCCCTGTTTTACTTTTCGTTCATATCGGCGCGCTATGAAGTTCTGCGGGAGGAATGGAACGGCATCAAGCTGGAGGTGTACTACGACCGCGATCACCCCTGGAATGTGCCGCGCATGATGAGCTCTCTCAAGAAATCTCTGGAATACTACACGCGCAACTTCGGGCCTTACTACCACAAGGAAGCGCGCATCCTCGAGTTCCCGCGCGTGGCGACATTTGCCCAAGCCTACGCCGGCACCATGCCCTATTCGGAGTCCGTCGGATTCATCGCCAATCTGAACCACCCCGATGATATCGACATGGTCTTTTACGTCGTGGCGCACGAGATGGGTCACCAGTGGTGGGCTCACCAGGTGATGGGCGCCAATATGCAAGGCGCCACGTTCCTTTCGGAATCGTTGGCCCAATACTCGGCGCTCATGGTCATGGAGAAGGAGTACGGCCGCGACATGATGCGCAAATTCCTGCGCTACGAGATGGATGAGTACCTCAGTTCGCGAGGCCGCGAGCCGCTTAGAGAGCGTCCTCTGTTGAGCGTCGAAATGGAGCAAGGCTATATCCACTATCGTAAAGCAAGCGTAGTGCTCTATTACCTCAAGGATATGATCGGCGAGGAGAAAGTGAACGCCGCGCTCCGCAAGCTCATCCGGCAATATGCCTACAACGCGCCGCCCTACCCGACTTCCTGGGCGCTCGTGGACGCGCTGAGCGAACAAACACCGCCGCAATATCAGTATTTGATCAAGGACTTGTTTGAAGATATTACGTTGTTTTCGAACCGCACCCTCGAGGCCATAGCCTGGCAGCGGGCTGACGGCAAGTACGACGTCACCATCAACATTGAAACCCACAAGTTCAAAGCCGACGCCAAGGGTAATGAAACCGAAGTCCCCATGGACGACTGGATCGATATCGGGGCCTTCGCAAAACCGGAGAAAGGGCGCAAGTATGGCCGCACGCTTTACCGCGACCGGGTCCACATCGCCGCGACCCGGTCAACCCACACCTTTGCCGTTAGCGAGCTGCCGGATCAAGCCGGCGTTGATCCCTTCCTGCTTCTGATCGACCGCATTCCGGACGACAACACCAAGAAAGTCACGCTAGGCGCTCCGCCCAAGCGGCTGTAGAATAGTCGCTAGTTTGCATCATTGGAATCCAGGGAGTGTGGTGATGATATGTTGAACTCGCCAATGTCTGAAAGTTTCAAGCGCGCTCGCTTGGGACGAACCGGCCGGGAGGTGGGTCGGCTCGGCGTGGCTGCGGGCTACGGCGTTCCAGGGACTGCGCTCGAGTGGGCCTACGAGCGCGGAGTGAACTATATCTATTGGGGCAGCCGGCGAACCGATTCTTTCGGCGCCGCGCTCAAGCGCCTGCGCCCACAACGGGAGCGGTTCGTGCTTGTTATCCAGTCGTACACACGGTTAGCCAGGCTGCTGGGGTGGAGCCTGGAGCGCGCCCTGCGGTCTCTCGGCTTCGACTATACGGACGTCCTGCTCCTGGGGATGTGGAATAAGCCTGTACCTGGACGGATTCTCGATGCGGCGCGGAAACTACAAGAGCGAGGCTTGGTGCGATTCCTGGGAATCTCGACGCATAAGCGAACCTTGGCGCCTCTGATCGCTGCCGGGCACGATTTTGATGTGGTCCACTTCCGTTACAACGCTGCCCATCCAGGCGCAGAGAAAGACATCTTTCCGCATTTGTCTGGCGAGGCCCTTCCTGGCATGGTGGTGTTTACCGCCACCAGTTGGGCACAACTGCTGGGCAAGGGGCCGCTGCAGGGAATTCTCCCCAGCACGCATCGCCCTCCCAAGTCGGAGCGCGTCCCAACAGCCGCCGACTGCTATCGGTACGTCTTGACCCGCCCGGAGGTGGATGTCTGTTTGACCGGCCCGTCAAATGCCGTGCAGTTGCAGGAGGCGGTCAATGCACTCGAGATGGGACCGATGAATGAGGATGAGTTGGCCTGGATGCGGCGCGTGGGCCAGGCGGTGAGCGGGAAATGAGGCTGCACGATTGCATCCAGCGGCGGTCAGGTGTATGTTATCGGTCGGGCTGGACGACGATCATGGAAATTCCGGTTGCTACATAGGAGGTCGCGAATGGTAAGCATTCCTAAGCACGTGCAGGAGTTTTTCCCAGGCAAGATGGCTTGGGTGGCCACCGCTACAAGAGAGGGAGTGCCAAATGTCACTCCCAAGGGAACGGTCCGGGTAATGGACGAGCAGCACGTTATTTTCGCCGATCTCTTTTCCCTGAAAACGCGGCAGAACCTCGAGCAGAATCCTCGTGTGGCCGTAACAGTAATCGATGCGGCGACTCACAAGGGTTACCAGATCAAGGGGACGGCAGAACTGGTCACGTCGGGTCCACTTTATGACCAGATGGCGGCGCAACTGAAGGCATCATCGCCATCACTGCCCTCGCCGAAGTACGTGGTAAAGATCGCGGTGGATTCTGTTTACGATCAATCCGTAGGACCGGATGCCGGCAAACAAATTGCCTAAGCATGTAGCGCAGAACCAGGATCTTCAGAGGAAGATCGATGGCAATTTGAACCTGCGAACCAGTGGAACTTCGGACCGAAATCAGATCCCTCGAGTATTCGAACTGAACGATCACAGCAGAGAGGTCACGGTGGTGACTGAGAAAATAACGCCGGCTTCACGCTTTGATCTCCGTGTGCACCACGGTGACGCTTCCCTCGCGAGCGAAAAGAACGACGACCGAGCGCGGTCCGGCACGATAGGTCCGGGCCGTAACTAGTGGCGCGGCCTGCCATTCCACTATGTCTTGTGGCGAATTCAGGCTCGTGTCGATCCAGCGACGCCAGGGGTCGTAGTTTATGGCTGCCGGAGGAAGCTCGAAATCGAGCGGTTCCCAATAGGCATTCATAATCACGTGGAAGAGCCGCTTTTCGTTTGGGGCTAGTGCGGTGAAGGCCAGGCTGTGTGAGCGAACGCTCCAGTCCGGCTGCCCAAGCTTTACGCCATGCCAGGCTCGATTTGCCTGGCGGAGAAGTTGGTTCAGACTCAGGCGTGGCTTCTCCGGTTCCTCGTCGCACACTAAGCGTCGCGCGTTAAGGAGTGTTACGAACCGATGCACATCAGCATGCTGCGCGAGCAGCCTCCAATCGAACCAACTGGTCTCGTTGTCCTGACAGTAAGCGTTGTTGTTGCCTTGCTGGGTGCGCCGCACTTCGTCACCCATCAGAATCATCGGCAGCCCCAGCGAGAGCATGGTCACGGTGTAGAAGTTCTTCACTTGCCGGTTGCGCAGCGACTCGACCGCCGGGTCATCGCTTGGCCCCTCGACACCGCAGTTCCAGCTTAGGTTGTCGTCCATGCCGTCGCAGTTACCTTCGCCGTTGGCTTCGTTGTACTTTCGGTTGTAGGAAACGAGGTCATTGAGAGTGAAACCGTCGTGACAGGTCACGAAATTCACGCTCTCTTCCGCTTCGCGTTCCTTATGACCGTAAATCTGAGGACTGCCAACCAGCTTGTCGGCAAAAGGCGCCACCGAGCCCTCGTCGCCGCGGAAAAAGCGGCGGACATCGTCGCGGAACCGGCTGTTCCACTCCTTCCAACTGTCTCCGATGAAGCCTCCCACTTGGTACAAGCCGGCGGCGTCCCACGCCTCGGCGATGAGCTTCGTGCCCGCCAGGGTTGGGTCCGATTCGATATCCCACAGTACCGGCGGGTTCGGCATTAAATTGCCTGACTCGTCGCGCTCGAGGACGGAGGCCAGATCGAAGCGGAAGCCATCCACGTGCATCTGGTCCACCCAATAGCGGAGACTGTCCAGGATCATCCGCCGGACGACCGGATGGTTGGCGTTAAGTGAGTTTCCAGTGCCGCTGAAGTTTGCGTAGCGCGACCGGTCTGGTTCTAGGATGTAATAGGTGCTGTTGTCGAGGCCGCGGAAGCTCAACGTTGGGCCACGGTGGTCGTCTTCGGCGGTGTGATTAAAGACAACGTCGAGAATGACTTCGATGCCGGCCCTATGCAGCGCCTTCACCAAGTCACGAAACTCGTTCACCGGACCGAGCGGCTCCTGACGGGAGCAGTACCCCTGATGGGGTGCAAAGAACGAAACCGGCGAATATCCCCAGTAGTTCACCCGTCCGGGCGGAGCATCCTGGGCATCGAACTGGAACACCGGCATCAGTTCGACGGCGGTGATTCCCAGTTGGAGGAGATAGGGAATCTTCTCGATCACGCCGGCATAGGTGCCGCGCGTTTGTTCCGATACCCCGGAGCTGGGATGGCGCGTGAAACCTCTCACGTGCATCTCGTAGATGATAGTGCGGGAAGAGGGATGATGCAGCGGGCGGTCGCCTTCCCAATCGTAGGACTGTGGATCAACCACGACGCTTTTCATCGCCGTCGCAGCATTGTCGCCTTGCCCCCGCGCCGCATCGCGGCCGTAATTCCTGGGAACGACCACGCCGCGGCCGTAGGGGTCGAGCAGAACCTTGGTAGGATCAAAGCGCGTTCCGCGCGCAGGGTCGAAGGGCCCGTAAGCGCGGTAAGCGTAAAGCTGCCCCGGCTTCACGTCCGGCACGAACACATGCCAATAGTGGTACGTGCGGTTCTTCGCGGGATCGAGCGTTATCACCTGCGCGGGCTGGGGGTCATCTTCCCGGTCAAAGAGCAGCAAGTCCACGCGGGAAGCGTTTCGCGAATAGACGCTGAAATTGAGGCCGCCGGGAACAACCGTGGCGCCGAGAGGAGAGCTTCGTCCCGCGCTCACAACTCCCTTTGGAGCGGCGGGCATTCCTTGTGCGGCAATGGCTTGGTTGATGCTACCGACAATCACGGCTCACCACCTGCCCTTCTCCTTGTCATTCCGAGGCCGATTCTTTGGGGGCCTATGTTCCGTTTCTGATATCACGGATGAGCGTCCCTCCACTATCCTCGCTCAGGATGACAGATCTTGGGCGACCCCTCTGCCGGCCCGTTCTTGCCTTCGAGAGCACGAAGCGATCGCGGTTAGGCCAGATCGGGTCCTGCGGATCAAAGCGCATGACGCCGTTCCAAATGGTGTAGACCAAAGGGGCGAGCGCCATCGGCGTGCCGGGGTGCCCGGATTTGGCCTGCTGGACCGCGTCCATCGAGAGCGTGCGAATCGTATTGATGCAAAGTTGATCGAGTTGCGTGCTCATCCTGTTTGGGACGCGTCTCCAAGCCTTTGTAAAGCCGTCTCCAGTTCGAGTGAGGCCACTTTGGCGAGACGACGCAGGTGACGCGGGGCCTGGCTGAACTCGGCTCCTAGAAATGCCTGGAGGAGGTCCCAGGCCAGGAACGATCCTATCGCCCGGCCGCCCATACAAACAATGTTCATGTGGTCGTCCTGGACCCCTTGCCAAGCGGAGAAGTGGTCGTGCACCAGTGCGGCGCGAACTCCCGGTATCTTGTTCGCGCAAACCGAGGCCCCCACGCCGCTGCCGCAGACCGCCACGCCACGCTCGACCTTTCCCGCCACCACAGCTCGAGCGAGCGGGATGACGAAGTCGGGATAATCATCGCCCGGATCCAGGGTGTGCGCGCCAAAATCAACTACCTCGTGTCCTGCCGCGCGAAGATGCGCAACCAAGTCTTCTTTCAAACCGAATCCACCGTGGTCCGTGCAAATTCCTACGCGCATGTTAACCTCCTCGTTTGCTTTCCGCAGTCAACGCACCATCAAACACTTCAAGCTTCATTCAGATTTCTCCCAGGCTCCGCCGCCGCTGGATTGTGCCAGCCTCCGGCGGGCGAAACTCTCTGCTCCACCTCACCGGGTCCCCAGTCGCCCTTCCGGTATTCGTAGACCGGAGTGTCGGCCTGAGGCGCGGTGATCGAAAGGCGGAACGTACAAGGGTTTGTCAAAACCTCGAGGTGTCATGGCGCCTCCTTGAGCTTCCGGTAACGGCGGATGAGGTTATTCGTTGAAGTATCGTGGCCAAGCGCGGGCTCTTGCGGGCTCTCGAGTTCCGGAACAATGCGCTGCGCCAGCACCTTGCCAAGCTCCACGCCCCACTGGTCGAACGAGTTGATCTGCCAGATGACGCCCTGAGTGAACACGCTGTGCTCGTAGAGGGCGACGAGCTTGCCCAGCGCCTCCGGCGTGAGCTTCTGCGCGAGAATGGTGTTCGACGGGCGATTGCCCTCGAAGACGCGGTGGGGCACGAGCCAATCCGGGGCGCCCTCCGCCTTGACTTGCTCCGGCGTCTTGCCGAACGCCAACGCCTCGCTTTGGGCGAATACGTTCGCCAAGAGCAGATCGTGATGCCGGCCCAGCGGGTTGAGCGCCTGTCCGAAGGCGATGAAGTCACAGGGAATGAGCCGCGTCCCCTGGTGAATCAACTGATAAAAGGAGTGTTGGCCGTTGGTTCCCGGCTCACCCCAATAAATCGGGCCTGTGGGGTAGGTGACCTCGGCTCCCTCGAGCGTCACGTGCTTGCCGTTGCTCTCCATAGTCAACTGCTGAAGATAGGCCGGGAATCGCTTCAGGCATTGCTCGTAAGGCAACACGGCGACTGTTTGAGCGCCGAAGAAATCGTTGTACCAAATTGCCAGGAGGCCCAGGAGGACCGGCAGGTTGCGTTCGAAAGGCGTGGTGCGGAAATGCTCATCCATCTGGTGGAAGCCTACGAGCATGGCGCGGAAATGATCCGGGCCGATGGCCAGCATGGTCGATAGTCCAATTGCCGAGTCCATCGAATAACGCCCGCCCACCCAATCCCAAAAACCGAACATGTTGGCGGTGTCGATGCCGAACTTCGCCACCTCCGCGGCGTTCGTTGATACCGCGACGAAGTGCTTGGCTACCGACTTGTCATCACCGCCGAAACCCTGGAGTGACCAGGCGCGAGCGGTGTGAGCGTTCGTCATGGTCTCGAGCGTTGTGAAAGTTTTCGAAGAGACAATGAAGAGAGTCTCCGCCGGGTCGAGATCGCGGACCGCTTCCGCGAAGTCCGTGCCATCAACGTTGGAAACGAACCGGAAAGTGAGGGCGCGCTCGCTGTAATGCTTCAGCGCCTCGTAGGCCATCACCGGGCCCAGATCGGAACCCCCTATGCCGATATTGATGACATTGCGAATGAGCTTGCCGGTGTGCCCTTTCCACTCCCCGCTCCTGAGACGGTTAGCGAAGTTAGCCATCTTATCCAGTACCGCGTGGACCTGGGGCACAACGTTCTCACCGTCTACCACGATGGATGTTCCTTGGGGAGCGCGCAGGGCCACGTGCAGGACTGCGCGCTTCTCCGTGGCGTTGATCTTGTCTCCGCGAAACATGGCATCGATGTGGGACTGGAGACCTGATTCCTCGGCCAGCCGGAGGAGTAGCTCGAGGGTTTGGCCGGTGATGCGGTTCTTCGAGTAGTCCAGGAAGAGGCCCGCCGCTTCGGCGGTCATTCGTTCACCCCGCGCAGGGTCGTCTGCGAAGAGGCTGCGCAAATGTAAGTCGCGAATCTCTTTGTAGTGAGTTTGGAGGGCCTTCCAGGCCTTCCGTTGTGTGAGTGGCTCGGGGCCCTCCTTTGCCATAAGTGTGCCTGTGCGTGTCCCCATGCGTGTACTCCTTTCGTCTCCTGTGCTCCTTTGTTTTCATAGACATTCCAGCTTCGTTCCGTCAATTCTCAATGCTGTGGCTGCCCTAACGGACTTTGTGGCCGTGGCGAACTTGCCGTCACGGGGTCCGCGCTACCACGCCTGGATTTCCCTCCGCCGACCCTTGCGGCGCTCTGTATAGGTCAACTACGCTAGCCTATTGAGACTCGGATGTCAAGTAAAAAATTTGCCGGGCTTTTTCGCTCCTGCCCCTTCCGTTCAGCCGAAGAACGCCGCTTCTTTCGGTGGTAGCACAGGCACTCTTGCTTGCGCTTAGGCCGATAAAAGCACAGGCAAGAGTGCCTGTGCCACCACCTTCATCCGGCCACGGCCTGCTTGAGCGCGGCGCTCTTGGAGGTAATCACCGCCATCAGGTCGTTCCAGGACTTGACGAATGACGTTGCTCCCTCATTCTGAAGCTGGACAGCCAGGGCATCGACATCGATTCCGGCTTTGGCAAATTGCGCTAACACTTCCTCGCAGTCGCCTCCCTCTGCGGGAAGGATCGTCCCTAATTCGCCGTGGTCGGCGAGGGCTTTCAAGGTAGCCTCCGGCATGGTGTTCACAGTGAAAGGGGCAGCAAGGGCTTTGACGTAAAGGACGTCGGAGGCTTTGGGGTCCTTGGTTCCCGTGCTGGCCCAGAGGAGCCTTTGGGGCCGCGCCCCGGCGTTCAGCATGCGCTGCCAGCGAGGTGAGTCCAGCAAGGTGCGGTAGGCTTTGTACGTCCGTTTGGCGATGGCGATGCCGAGTTGGTCCCGCAGCGAGTCTGGCGCCTTGCCCACCACGGCGGAGTCCCAGCGGCTGACAAACAACGAGGCAACGGAGCCGACGTTGGGATTCAGCCCGGCATCAATGCGCCGCTCAATGCCGCGCAGAAATGCCTCGGCAGCCGATATGTAGTGCTCGCGGGAGAACAGCAGGGTTACGTTGATCGGGACGCCGGCAAAGATCGCTTCTTCGATTGCCGGCAAGCCCTCTTTGGTTCCAGGAATCTTGATGAACAGGTTGGGCTGGCCCGCCCGCGCGTGCAGATCTTTGGCCGCCGCCAGAGTGCTGGCTGTGTCATAGGCGAGCAGGGGCGATACTTCGAGCGAGACCCAGCCGTCCACACTATTCGTCTGGTTATAGATGGGTCGAAACAGCCTGGCAGCCCGGGTAATGTCCTCCAGCGCCAGTTCGAAGAAGAGGGCCTCTCCCGATTGGCCCTTGCTCAGCTTCTCGCGAATCCCGGCGTCATATGCCACGCTGTTTTTGATGGCGTGGTCGAAGATCGTCGGATTTGAAGTTAGTCCTGTTACCGAGAGGTCCCGGATGTAGCGCTCGAGTGTGCCGCTATCCAGCAGATCCCTTGTAATGTTGTCGAGCCAGATACTCTGGCCCAAATTGTGAAGTAATTGGGTTGCCTTCATAGTTTCACCTCTGTTCGCTGGCCGAGTTTGGTTTCCTCACTGGGCTTTGCCGCTTTCAGTCGGGGGAGCGGAAGGGCGGGGCTAAGCAGGCCGCGGAAAAACCCCTCCATAGCGAACACTGGTTGGGGTGGTGAGCACGGAACCGAGCAAACGGCTTAACCACCTCCTGCCCCTTCCTAATTATAATAGATGCGCTTCGGATTTTCTGTGGCGCAGGCATTCTCAGTTTTCACCCAGCGTTGTGACAGCATGTCGCCATGGGTGTTCCCTTTGTGGCGGCGAGTTTACCTTGCCAAGTGGCGGCGTAAAGCCGCCTCGACGCCGAGTTGCGACACTAATCGGCTTCTACGTGCCGAGTGTCGTCCCACTCGCCACGCTGGGTCAAGGGTAGGTCAGTAAGCCCCGTATGCTGTCCGGTGAGACTCCACGCGGTTTCGCCGTGACGCGCCCGGTAGACGATGGGAAGCTCGATGGTCACACAGACAATAGTTGGCACTTTCACTGCCAATCCGGCAGGGCGGCAGGATGCTTTCATTCAAGTCGTGCAATCAAGGGCTTGACCGGGCACCCAGGCCGCACCGAGCCCTTCCGAAGCAGTCGCGACTTTGTCGAACTTTCGACAAAAGACGAGTTTCCGTCACCGTCCTAGAGACGTTCGACATGGACGAGCATCGGTCGGATTTTGGGAGTGAAGAGTTAGTCTGAAATGTACGTGGAGATTGGGTCGTCTGGCACTAGACTACAGTTTAGCCCATTTCACGGCTCCTACGCGACCACCTGTATCCCCTCGGCCAGTGCCACTTTCTTCAGATGATCGTCGGATGTTGCGAGAGGAAGATGTTTGCGTAAGGCGAGTTCGAGGTAAGCGGCGTCATAGGCGGGTAGGTTCCACTCCAGCGCGCGCGATTCCAAGCGGACGTTTGCCCACAAGTCGCCCAGCTCAACACGGATGGGGAGTGCAGTCAGAAGTTCTAGGTATTCCTTGGTCTGCCGTTCGGTGATTCTCTTGCGCCTATTGAACGAGACGAATAGGGTGTTGGCGATTTCAAAGGGCCAAACTTCCGGCACCCAGGCCTCGCGCGCTGCGAGCATCGACAGGACACGGCGGGCGTATGGTGTGTCCTCCGTGGGTTCGCCTGGAAAACACCATGCAATGGCAACCGACGCATCAAGCACAAACGCGTCCACCAGAAGCGGTGCCCTTCATGCATCAGCTTGCGTGTAATGGGTTCGGTGAGGCTGAGCCGGTATTTCTCTCCGAATTCCTGCATGCGGCGGATCGCCTCCCCGCGCGACGACTCGGTCGAAACCCGAAAAGCTTCCAAGCGGCTGCGCAGCGTCTCCAGCCCTACGTCCACAACTTCCCCAGCGTGCTCGATTAAACCGGCTTGAATGGCCTGGTCAATCAGTTGGGCGTCTTCTGGTTTGATTTCGATGGTCATCGAATTACTCATCAGACCTCCCGGCGCAGGATTCGCATGTTGTCGGCTAATACAGTCTTGTTCAGCCCTTCATCCAATACTAATTTTACGCTCCTCTGCGCGCAGTGTCGAGGTGTGGGTGGTGTCTCAGTTTGAAGTTGTAGCGGCGAGTTTACCTCGCCACGTGGCGGCGTGGAGCCGCCTCTACGTCAAACTGAGACGCCACCAGTCGCCGAATTGCAGGGAATCAAAGGTCTGTCATTTCTTTCGCTTGCTGATTTGCCGTCTCCATAGTTTACCCATGCCTCGCGGATCGATGCACATATCACACCCCACGGGATGCGGGGCTGCACCCTGGGGCGTGGAAGCCGTCGGAGGAATGTCAAGCTGATATACTCGAACCTGAAGCAAAAGGAAGCCAAGCAGTGCATTGGAAACTCGTCGTGCGGGCGTGTTGCGGAAACGTCGAGCGGAGGGCGATCTGATGAAGAGGGGCAGAAATACTATGACCATGACAGTTCGGAAGAAAGACCAAAACGCAAAAAGCGGAGCGGTGCGGAGGGAACCGAAATACGTGGGATCCTCCCGCGTGGCCTTCCTTTTCGATCTCGATGGCACACTGGCGGACAGCGTCTATCAGCATGTTCTCGCCTGGCGCGAGGCCCTCGAGAAATCAGGGATCGAACTTTCCGTCTGGCGCATCCACCGGCGAATCGGTATGAGCGGGGGACTCTTCGTTAATGCGCTGCTTCGCGAAACCGGCCACAAAGTTACTCCGCAGGAAGCGGCCTGCCTCCTGCGATTGCACGCCGAAGCATACCTTCGGCTCGCTCCGCCGGTTCGCCCTCTTCCCGGTGCGCGGGAGCTCCTCGCTTCTCTAAGCAGGTCACACGTTCCCTGGGCAATTGCCACGAGCGGACGGATGGCGACCGCAGCGCCCGCGCTCAAAGCTCTGGGTATTCCGCCGGGAGTCCCTGTGGTGACAAGAGATCAAGTTGAGCACGCAAAGCCGGATCCGGATTTGTTTCTGATTGCCGCTCAGCGCCTGAACGTGCCCATCGAAACATCGATTGTCGTGGGTGACAGTGTTTGGGACTTGCTGGCTGCCCGTCGAGCCCATGCCCTCGGCGTCGGCCTGTTGTCCGGGGGTTACGGCCAGGATGAACTCGAACGGGCAGGCGCTTATCGAGTGTACGACGACCCCGCTGACCTGCTTCGGCACATCGACGAGGTGGGAGTCAGGAAGATAGACTAAAGGCACAGAGGACACGGAGAAGTTTGTTTGGACTGCGGCGACCGACCCGCGCTGCTCACTATCACGCCTCAACTTCGCACTCCGAAAGTCACCGGGAACGGATTTCTTTCGTCAAACTGACGTTGGTGCCAGTAGGGGTATGTCGGGGTGGTTTCGCTGGCGGCATCCAGAACGCCGATTTGCTCGTCCGTCAGCTTCCACCCTGCAGCGCCCAGGTTCTCTCGCAATTGTTCCTCATTGCGCGCCCCAAGAATCACGCTGCAAACCGTGGGACGCTGCAAGAGCCAATTGAGAGCGATCTGAACAACGCTTTTGCCCGTCTCTTTCGCGATGCCGTCGATGGCCTCCACAACTGTATAGACACGCTCGGCCGGAATTGGCGGTCCATATTCGGCTGTCTGGTGAAGGCGGCTTTGCGCCGGTAGCGGCTGGCCTCTGCGGATCTTTCCTGTCAATCGTCCCCAGCCGAGGGGACTCCAGATGAGCGCGCCCACCTTCTGATCGCTCCCGAGGGGCATCAATTCCCATTCGTATTCCCGATTCACCAGCGAGTAGTACACCTGATGAGCGACATAGCGTGCCCATCCGTATTTTTCAGACACGGCGATCGACTTCATGAGGTGCCAACCGGAGAAGTTGGAGCATGCGATGTAGCGCACTTTTCCGCTTTTCACCAGCGTGTCGAGGGTTTCGAGCGTCTCCTCCACCGGAGACAGCGCGTCGAAGCCGTGCATGTGGTAGATGTCAATGTGATCCGTGCCCAGCCGGCGCAGGCTTGCCTCGCACGCCTGCAAAATGTGATAGCGGGAGGAGCCCACGTCGTTCGGTCCCTTCCCGAACCGGAAAGTGGTCTTGGTGGAAATGAGTACCTCGTTCCGCCTGCCTTCAATGGCCTTCCCCAGGATCTCTTCCGCGAGACCGTTCGAGTAAATGTCCGCCGTGTCGAAGAGATTCGCGCCTGCTTCGAGGCAGACATCGACCAGCCGCTTGGCCTCTTTCACATCGGTTTGTCCCCAAGCCCGGAAGAATTCGTTTCCCCCGCCGAACGTCCCAGTGCCAAAACTGAGCGCTGGAACCATCAGTCCGGAATGCCCGAGTCGTCTGTAATCCATGGTTTGTACCGCTCCTTTTGAGGTTTCATCGCAGTTCTGGTCTTCTAAACGATAGTCGCGTACCGGTGAAGCGGCTGGGGCCTTCCCGGACTGATACTCTGAATCGCGGTGATTTGGAGGCGAATTGTCTCACCACATTCGGACTTGAGGTGCTCCTCGATTGCGTACTGTAGGTCTTGCGGGGACATCTGTACACGGGCGTTGAAGACCAGAGTCATCGGAGAATCCCCGTAAATCTGGCCGCGCACGGTTGCTTTCCCTTGCGAACTGGTCAGGTTGGCGCTCAACGATTGGTTGCTCGCAGAAACCATCAGCATTTTCATGTGGGCGATTTCGGCACACTTGCTGAAGAAGGTCCGCTGCAAACCCTCCAGGAATCCCAGACCCCACACTCCCCAATCGATGGCTTCTTTGGGTGAAAGAGACGCGGTGGCATTCAGCCAACCCAACACAGCTTCCCCTTCGGCGTAGATGTCATAGTCAACGTCCGCTAACTTCTGACCCGCGGGAGTTCGCTGCTGCACGAATTCCAGCCACCTTGGGATGCCTTGCCCATGCAAAGCTGACATGGAAAGTAGTGGGGTATTGGAAAACTGATTCCGCAATTCATCCTGTAGCTTTTGGAAGTCTGGCGCGGGAATTTGGTCAGCCTTGTTCAGCACGAGGATGTCCGCTTCCTCCAATTGCTTGCGCAGGATATACCGTGCGCTGGGGTGAAGCGCGTTGAGGGGGCTTTGGTCCAAGGCATCACGCAGGCGGTTGGGGTCGATGAGCACCGTGAAGGGCGCCAAATCGAACTGATCGGCGAGCTTGTCCTTGAAAGGTTGTAGCACCGTTGCCGAGAGGTCCGTGCAACTGCCGACAGGCTCACCAATGATGAAGTCGGGGTTTCCCGCTTCGATCAGGCCGTTGGCGGTTCCCACCAAGTCGTCAAATTTACAGCAAAAACAGCCTCCCGCGATCTCGCCCACGGCCCACCCTGCCTGCTTGAAAATGCCGGTATCCACCAGTCCAGGAGCCTGGTCATTGGTGATCAGGGCCACACGATGGCCTTGCTGGGTCAGTTGTTGCGCTGCCTGCCAGAGGAGCGTAGATTTCCCCGTGCCAAGAAAGCCCCCCACTAGAATCAGCTTTCTCCTTTTCATCATTCGCAATCCTTTCACAGGAGTCCCTGGCGTGCCACGTGCGAATAAGCGCATTGTCTGAAAGATGCATTTTTTACCATGCGCGCCTCACCTCACCTTTCACCTTAGCAAGACCAAGGCGCGTTTACAATGACCGCGAGAGAAATTGCAAGCCCGGAGGGTAGCTCAAGGCAGGTGAATTATAGTGAGTTAAAGCCGGGCAGAATTCGCTTACCCTCCACTTGTCACTCGCCACCGCTTCTCAGCCCCCTGTTTCCTCGGATCCGTGACCTGCGCCCAGTCCTTCCGGTCGTCACTTGTCACTCGTCACTGCCCTACCGAACCCGCGTCCGCCAAACGTCCTTTCCCGAGGAGCCGCAGAGAAAGGCAAAGTACACCTGTGCGCTACCCCGCTACCAACTGCCCGAGGTAAACCGACACTACCTAAAACGTTCTCCTGGGAGATAGGTCCTGCGCGCCTGCCGCTTGCGGTCGGCGCTCCAAGCGAAGCGAGGCCGCTCGACGGTGACAGAGAGTGGGAATTCCTGACAGCGCCGTCGGATTAGGTCATGTTCGGCCGCCGACAGACCTAACCCTTCCGCGACGATCTCATCGATCTCTTCCAGGATTCGAAGGACTCGGCTTTGAATCTTCTCCTGGTCAGCAGCAAAGTCGCGAATCTTCTGGGCCAGGACGCCGCGAAAGTTCGAGTCAGATGGAATGGGCGCGTTCTCAACATCGTGAGCAGTGAACTCGTCCCTGTCGCTTGCCAGCAAGGCAGTGCGCGTGAGCAGAAGGGTATCGGCAGAGTCGCACCAGATTTCGCTCCCGTCGATGGCAAGTCTGTTCCCCTGAGGTTGGACCGCCGCCAAGTCCTCCCTGTCGATGACCTCCGCACCTCGTGCCTGCACGCCAAGAAATCCGGCCTTGGTGAAGAGCGCAATGTCGGCAACCCAATCGGCGTATGCGTCCAGCAGGGTTCGCGCCACGTGCCCCGACAGATCGGATGCCTCGACCGCCAAATCGTGAAGCGCTCGTGCGCCGTCGGGACCCAGTTCTGGCATGCGCAGTGCTTTGAGCGCGCGCGGAAACCAATGCGCTCGCCGCCTGAGGAGGATGGCAGATCTGAGAGTAAGGAATGAGTAGTATCGCGAGATCCGAGAATTGATGATCGCAGCAAGACAGTGAGCGCTGTACTTCTTCGGTACAACGACATTTACGCTGTCGTTAGCGAGGACCTGGGTTGGATCAGCAACAGCAGCAACTAGGGTGACATAGACTTCGGGGACCAAGCAGCACAAGGTGTCGCTGGGCGAGCCGGTGGCTAGCATGTGTGGTGTAACATAATCGTATCGCCCCAGCCCGGTTGCGTCCGACTGTCCGCGATTGGAACGATAAAAATCAAGGTGTGACCAAATCGAAGGATCCACGGCGGAGTCGAGCTTTGCCAGACTCGCGAATTCGTCAACGACCTCAGAAATGTGGAATGCCGCGATATGTTGGCCCTTCACAAACGGAACTTCTTGCGGCCCAGCCTTGCCGGCCTTGGCCAAGCGCAAAAACTCCTGGCTTGGCCCAGCCTTCACCGCTCGAGAGCAATTTGCCGACTCGTGGTCAAGGGTGGGGCGGGAGTTGAGCTTCTCAATCACTCGTATGTCACTTTCGGCTACCTCCAGGCACCAGTCGCCAAGAGGGCTTAGCCTGACCCAGCTCTCAAATGGAATCCGCGACGATCTGCTGGCCATGAGCGAATCATCTTCAGCACAGCGTTTGAGTTCGGCGAGACTGCTAATCCCCCGCACGAGCCGGACTGTGTGGTCGGCTGGGCACTTGCCCTTCTGCAAGAAAATCAGCATGGGCACGATGTCGGCGCCGGGGAAGGCTTGCTTGGCACACCACTCGAGCGAAACGATCTCAGAGACTGTGTGGTCCTTGAGAAAGTTCCTCAAGTAAGCAGCCATCTGAGCGTTAGCGATGGCCAGCGGAGCGACCATGCCGACCTTTCCATTCTCTTTGACCATATATTTGGTGGCCGCGTAAAGAAAATAGACGGCAAGGTCGGTGTTTTTCACGGCGAGCGTCGGAAAGATCTCGTTCAGTACCTCGCGGTCCTGTTCGGGCAGCCTCTCGTTACGTACGAAGGGCGGATTTCCCACGACATAGTCGAACTCCGGAATCGCCTCGGCTGTGGCGGCGCCCTGGTCGCTCGCCTGCCCCATGTCCGACACTTCGGGAATCCCTTGCGTAAGCGAGTTCTGGACGGCGACATCCATCGGCGCGATTTCGTATGCCGGGTTGGAGCGCTTCGCCTGGAGATAGGTCTCAAGAAGCGCGAACAGGAGGCTGAGATGGGAAAGGAAAACAGAGAAGGGGTTGATGTCCTGGCCGCGAAGGCACCGCCGAACCAACTCGATCTTGTTTTCGGGAGAAAGGTGTGCACCGGCCTTGAGCAATGCCAACATAGCGCGGACGCCAAAGGTAAACGAGCCGCAAGCCGGGTCAAGGATACGCTTCTCCATCAAGGCGACGTCTGACGCAATTCCTGTCCGCGCGAGAATGTAATCAACCACCTCAACCGGCGTATAGTACTCACCCAGCCTTCGGCGCTCGACGCGGGGCCGAAAATACTGGTAGATCGAGCCCAGCACATCGCGATTGATATCGTGAAAGTTGAAAGCGTTGAGGCGGAAGAGAATCCGTTCCAGAATATCGTGCAGTTTGCTGTTTCCCTTGCCGAACCAGTCAAAGACCGTCGGCTCAAACAGGCTGACATAGACGTGGGCGACGTCTTTGAAGGCAACGTCCAGCAGGTCCTGGTAGTGGCCCTTGATATTCTCGACGAAGTTGCGCCAGACGGCGATGCCGGAATTTGAGATCTTGCGCGTGGTCAGCCCCACATCCTCGCAGATGCGCACGAAAAAGAGCCGGCTAAGCGCCACGTAGGCGGTGTTGGTGCAGAAAATATCCTCAAAATGCTCTTCTCCCTGGGTCCCCGCGTAGGTTTGGTCGTGCTTGAAGCGCTCGTAATCGTTTTCGTATTCGAAGAGTTGCAGGGCAAGGCGATGGCGGGCTCGCAAGGTACGCTTCTTGTAAAGGAGTTTCTGGCGTGTTTTGACTGCTCCTGAACCGATGTCTTCAAGCTTCTGGTCGATCTCGGCAATTTCCCGGCTGGTTCCTTGGTACTCCGCCTGAAGCTCGCGAAAGTAAAAGCGGCAGTACTCCTTGAGTTTCCCGATAGCGCCTTCGAAAACCGACTGCAACTGTGGGAGTGTTTCCAGCGTGATGGGGATGTGGCCGCTCTTAAGCTCGCCGGCGCGGAAAGCCTCAAATTGTCTACGTTCGAGTGACGCGCCATAACTTACAGCGAACAGGCGCTCGCGAAAGATTGTGTCCGTAAGAGGATACTCCGCGCCGGTGCGCGGATCGAGCAAGTTGTCCTCTTCAATTTGGAGGGCCTCCAGAATTTGACCCTCCAAATCACAGACAAGGAACGTGCGCGGCGCACAAAGGACCACGTAGAAAGTGTCTGGCGAGATATAACCGTGACCGAGTATCTGTTCCTTCCAGATTCGATCGCGCTTCTCCTGGTCGCGAATCTCGCCGTCCTCGAACTTGACCTCGACCACAACCCACTCGGAATCGTCTTCTTTGGAATGGAGCCGAATGTCAGGGATGCCATGCGCGCCGGACTTATTGATAACCCTGTGGTTCGCCGGGTAGCCGAGAAGCGCTCCGAAGACGTGGGTCGCAAGCGGCGTGTAGAGTCCAATCTCGCTAGCAACCGACCCGATTTCGTCGAGGTATCTCTTGAGCGACATGGCTAGAAGTGGAATTCATCTTAACGGACATAATGATTCGCGGCAAGCGAAACTATGTGAAGTAAACCTTCACGTCCTCGCGACGTGCTTCTTCCACCTGGAAGAGAACTTGGGCCTGGAGGCACATAAGCCCAGAAGAGGTCAAATGGCATCAGCGGAACCGGCGGGCGCTGGAGTCGGCCCTGGAGCGACGCATCCTGGAGGGCTCTACGCTTACCCTGCAACAAGCTGCGGCCCGCGCGAAGACTCGCCCGGTGACGCTTCGCTTGCCTGCCAGTGATATTGACATGGCGCGCGCGATGGCCGCGCAAAAGGGAATTGGCTATCAGACCTACGTCAAGATGCTCTTGCACGAGGCCTTGCGCCGGGAAGCCGCCAAGCAATAAGCCGAGGACGCGACAGGCTGACCCTTACGTCGACCTTCTTCGCCTGCACTCTCAAGCCAAGAGTTCCGAGGCCGCACGCTGAAAGCGCTGAGCCGGGTCGCCGTCATTCTGAGCGGAGCGAAGAATCCCGCTGTGGCCCCCTGAGACCCGACACCTGAAACCTGTTCTTTGTTCCGCGAGCTATCCCGAACGAGAGCCAGATTCCTCGCCGCTCTGAAGACGCATGTGCCGAAGGCGCCTTGGAGTGCGGTAGCAGCAGCTACCGCCTTTCGACTGGGTTCGGCAGCGCAAAGTGGATAAACAGGGATGGCGCCGCTTTCCGCACTCCCAGGATCGGGAACCTCGAAAGGCGGTAGCTGCTGCTACCGCACTCCAAAACCTGGCCTAGCCACCTTGACAGTTTTCCCGACATTTTCCGCGCATTTTTCGCTTGACAAGTCAGCGAGCCTATGGTAGCCTAACCCCGTGAATGTGCCTGCCTTCCGAGGAAGGTCCCTTCCTCCATCATCCAACCCTACCAAGGAGCAACTGTGTCTTTACGCAAATCACCGGGGCTTACTCCAGAACTCGTCGAGGCCACGGAATGTTCGATTGCCGATTGTCGATTGCTGATTGCGTGCCTCTCGCGCAGCCGTCGTTCGCTAGTTGCGCCGACCCCCGCTTTTGGAGTCCGAGGCTTGTGCCCAGTCCTCAGAACTCAGGAACGCTCGAACCACCAGAACTTCAAGAATCATGGAACAAACCGGGAATGTTGATGAAAACAAAAGGCAGGATGCAGGATTCGGGATTCAGGGTTCAGGGGGAGAGTCAGTGCTAGGCAATGTGTCATTGCCAGATGCCGACGAAGACCGCCAGGGTCACAAGGTCCATCGTGGCAGCGCAGTATTGAGAATTGCCGGAACAAACCGGGAATGTCATTGAAAACAAAGGTTCTCAGTTCTCAGGAAGGAACAAATCGGGAGTATCGATGATGACAAAGCAAGGCTGCCTCTCGACTTTCGACTCTCGACTCTCAAAAAAAGGAAGGAACAAAGCGGGAATGTCAATGAAAACGAAGGGCAAGGTCAAGAAGTCAACAAGTAAGGAGTCAGATGGAGCGCGTTTGCGAACTCCTAGACCCTCGACTTCTCGACTGCATGAAGGTCGACAACAGAAGGCTGACGGCTGAGAGCTGAGAGCTGACAGCTTTCTTGCGGAACAAACCGGGAATGTCATTGAAAACAATGAGACCAGCTAGCCAGTCCCTCTAATTCCGAGATATTTTCCTGATCCCGATGTAGAATGAACAAGAGCGACAAAAAGACCGGACCTCACCCACTGGGTTACGGTTCGCGTCAGGGAGAGCTTTATGGCGAAACCGGTCATTATTACCGTGGACGACGATGCCGAAGTCCTGCACGCTGTCGAGCGTGACCTGCGAAGTAGGTATGGCGAGCGCTACCGCGTGTTACGCGCTGACTCCGGCGCGGCCGCCCTGGAGGCTCTGAAGGCGCTCAAGAGGCGAAACGATTCGGTGGGGCTACTTCTGGCCGATCAGCGCATGCCTCAGATGACCGGAGTAGAATTCCTCGGACAGGCGATGGAGTTTTTCCCAAACGCCAAGCGCGTCCTGCTCACGGCCTACGCTGACACCGATGCGGCGATCCGCGCCATCAACGATGCTAGAATCCATCACTACCTGCTGAAGCCTTGGGATCCGCCGGAGGAAAACCTCTACCCAGTGCTCGATGACCTTTTGGAGGATTGGATGGCGTCGTTCCGGCCTCCTTTCGAAGGTGTTCGAGTTCTCGGCACGCGCTGGTCTCCACATTCTTACGCGATCAGGGACTTTCTAACACGCAATCAATCCCCTTACCAATGGATCGATGTCGAGATGGCGGAACAAAACGCCGAGGCGCGCCGATTGGTGAAGGCGGTGGGAGCGGAAGCCTCCAGCTTGCCGAAGGTGCTTTTCCCCGATGGCTCATCTTTGGCTGATCCGAGCACGGCGCAATTGGCCGAAAAACTTGGGCTGCGCGTGCGGCCCGAGATGGCGTTCTACGATTTGGTGATCGTAGGCGGCGGGCCGGCAGGCCTGGCGGCGGCCGTTTACGGCGCCTCGGAGGGCCTGCGCACGGTGTTGATCGAAATGGAAGCGCCCGGAGGGCAAGCGGGGATGAGCTCACGCATTGAGAACTACCTCGGCTTTCCTTCCGGATTGAGCGGTGGCGACCTGGCGCGCCGCGCTGTGGCCCAGGCCAGGCGTTTCGGAGTCGAGATTCTCGCTCCGCAGCAGGTCGCCGCCGTGCGCGTGGAAGACCACTCGCGGATCGTCAAGTTGGCGGAGGGAACCGAAGTCGGTTGCAAAGTGTTGCTGATCGCGACGGGCGTTTCTTACCGCAAGCTTGACGTGCCCGGCGCGGAGCGACTGCAAGGCTCCGGCGTCTACTATGGCTCGGCAATGACGGAGGCAATGGCGTGCAAGGATGAAGACGTTTACATCATCGGAGGCGCCAACTCCGCCGGGCAGGCTGCGATGTATTTCTCGAGGTATGCGCGACGAGTGGTGATGCTGGTCCGTGGCGGATCCCTCTCCGCTTCCATGTCGCAGTACCTGATCGACCAGATCAAAAATACGCCGAATATCCAGGTGGAAACGTACGCCCGCGTGGAGGAGGTTTTCGGCGACCAGCACCTCGAAGCCCTTTCCATTCACTGCGGGGACAGCGGCGAGACTGAACGTGTACCCGCGAACTCGCTCTTTGTCTTCATTGGCGCAGAGCCCAACACGGATTGGCTGGCGGGAGTGGTAGCTCGCGACGAGCGCGGATTTATCCTTACCGGAACCGATCTCCTGCGCGACGGGAAGCGGCCCCAAGGATGGCCGCTGGCTCGTGACCCGTATTGGACGGAAACCAGCGTCCCCGGCATCTTCGCCGCGGGCGACGTCCGCCACGGTTCGGTGAAGCGGGTTGCATCAGGCGTAGGCGAGGGCTCGATTGCAGTGCAATTCATCCATCAGTATCTCAGTGCGGTGTGACATGGCGGAGGACCTCGCGAGCGAAACGGGCAGGAGTTTGACCGACGATCTGCGCAAGATCGAGGTCTTCGCCGACCTGCCCCAAGAGGACCTCGCCTGGTTAGCGGAAAAGTCTGAGGAAATTCGACTACAGCAGGGAGAGGTCCTTGCTCGGGAGGGTGAACCAACGAACTATCTCACCGTGATCCTGGAGGGGGAGATTCGCGTACAGCGGGAAAGCGGCTCGGATGCGCCTATTTACACCGGGCATGCCGGCCAGGTTACCGGCGTGCTCCCGTACTCGCGCCTGACGCACTACCCCGGAACAGTCCGAGCCATGCTCCCCACCCGCATGGTGTGCTTCCACAAAAGCCTCTTTCCTGAATTGTTGCAGCGAATGCCCCAACTCGGCCAGCGACTGGTTGCCATCATGGCAGACCGCATCCGCGAGACCACCAGGCTGGAGACGCAGCGCGATAAGCTGATGGCGCTCGGCAAGCTCTCCGCGGGTTTGGCACACGAGCTGAACAACCCAGCCGCCGCGGCCCAACGGGCAACGGCAAGCCTCCGCGAAACGCTCGAGACCGTGCGCGATGCCAGCATCCGGCTCGCCCGTCACGCCCTCCCCCCGGAGCAGCGCGAGATGATTACCCGCTTCGAGCGGGAGGCCGGGCAATATACCGCCACGGTTCCCGCGAATCCCCTGGCCCAAGCTGACCGCGAAGAGCGCGTCACTGCGTGGCTCGAAGCCCGCCACGTGCCCGATGCCTGGAAGACTTCGCCGGCCCTCACCGACGCGGGCGTGGACATTCCCAGGTTGGAAAGTCTGGCTGCCCAGGTGGGCGACGAGGTGCTTAGCGATGCACTCATTCGCATCGCTTCAATACTCACGATCTCGAGACTGATCCGCGAGATTGAGGTCAGCACGAAACGCATCTCGGATCTGGTCCGTGCGATCAAGGAATACTCCTACATGGACCAGGCCGCCATGCAGGAGATCGACCTGCATCAGGGGCTCGAGAACACCTTGACGATTCTCCACCACCGCCTCAAGGGCGGAATAAACGTAGTCCGGGAATACGACGAAAACCTCCCGAGAATTTGCGCCTATGGCGGTGAGCTCAATCAGATTTGGACGAACCTGATTTCCAACGCCATCGAGGCCATGCAAGGGAAGGGTGAGCTGCGGGTGCGGACCGCGCGTGACCTCGACCGCGTGCTCGTCGAAATTGGCGACAACGGACCCGGAATCCCGCCCGATGTTCTGCCGCACATCTTTGACCCCTTTTTCACCACCAAGGCAGTCGGCGAGGGGACGGGTCTGGGACTGGATACGGTTGGCCGCATCATCAGGAATCATCATGGCGAGATCCGTGTTTCTTCACACCCAGGCGACACTCGATTCCAGGTTTATTTGCCCATCACTCAGCCGAAGGCTCAATCGTTGACTGAACACACATGACGATACAGAAAATTCTGTTCCCAGTGGACTTCTCGCCATCCTGCGATGCCATGGTCCCTTTCGTTAGTGGCTAGAAAGAAAGACAGAGCGCACTTCTGCTAGCGACTAACCACTAGCCACTAACCACTTTGCGGCTAGAATGACAGGGTGATACAAACAGTCGAGAGGAGCCCCGAGATGTCTGAAGTGTTACCGGTGATCTTTTTTGGCCACGGCAACCCCATGAATGCCGTGCAGAACAACCGCTACACCGAAGGATGGCGGCGCATTGGGAAACAGACCAGAAAGCCCAGGGCCATCCTCTCGATATCGGCGCACTGGTTTGTGCCAGGAACCGGCGTTACGATCACTACGGCGCCAAAGACGATTCATGATTTCGGCGGTTTTCCCCGAGAACTGTATCAAGTGCAATACCCAGCTCCGGGCGATCCCGACCTGGCGCACCGTGTGCAACAGTTGTTGGCGCCGCTGCCGGTGCAACTGGACAACCTCTGGGGTCTCGATCACGGAACCTGGTCCGTGCTCCGTCACGTTTATCCGGATGCCGATGTTCCTGTGGTGCAGTTGAGCATCGACGAAACTCAGCCGGCGCCTTTCCATTTCGAGATCGGAAGGCGGCTCGCGCCGTTGCGCGACGAGAATATCCTGCTCGTGGGCAGCGGGAACCTGGTCCACAACCTTCACGCCTACGCATGGGGCCGTCACATGCCCGATCCGTATGATTGGGCGGCGCGCTTCGAACAAGAGGCGAAAAAGATGATGCTTGCCGGCGAATCCAAAGCGCTCATCGACTATGAGCGACTCGGCCGGGACGCCATGCTTTCCATCCCAACACCGGATCACTACCTGCCGCTCCTCTACGTGCTTGCCACCCGGCAACAGGGTGAAGTCATCACGTTCCCGATCGAAGGCATGGATGGAGGGTCGATCTCGATGCTAACCGTGCAGCTCGGCACGTCCGATATGAAGAGTGTGAAATGAAGGTGGCGTTGTTACGAGCTACAGGCTACGTTGGTTCGGCGCTGCTGAAGGAAGCTCCTGACACGGAACACGCGGGTTGCCAGTCCCATCGAGCATGAAATCAATGCACATCACGGCCTAGGATTTCCGACACGTCACTGAAGTTGACCCAGCAGGTTATTGGCATCTGCCAGCAACAGTTGTGGTGCGGCCCCAGAGATATGCTTTCCGGTCTGGGTAGTAACCTGGTTGACAAAAGCATTGAGGAAACTTTCTGCTGTTTTCCTGTCTCCTCTGTCGGCGGCCTTCGAAGCAGCACTGATAGTGCTTGCAAGAGCTTTCGCAAGGCTTTTATTGTCGATCAGGTCCAGGGTCAACATATACCTGATGTCGTCGAGTGTGCCCTGAAACGTCGCAACCCCGGTCACAAGTCCTGATGATTCCGCGGCCGGAGAGTATGTGAATTGTTCGGTGGATGTTGCGCCGAGGGGACTGGACAACCCAACAGGCTCATGGTCAAGTCCGCTTGAGACTTCGATATTTTCCTGCTCTGTGACAGCCTCGCCGCCAGTCACAGGCGGCATTTGGGAAGGCGGCTCGCTCATTTGGTCAACAGGGGCTGATCTCTCTCCGCTATGGATGTCCTCACCCCGGTCCTCAATTGGAGCTGCAGCGACTTCGCCAGTCGCGGTCTCTTCTGTTGGGACTGTTTCCTCGCTTGGCCCCGCCGCGGTCGCCTCTTGGGCAACAGAAACGGGCACTTGTGGCATAGGAGGAGCAGATATGATGAGTCTTCCACGGGAAGCGGCAAGCCCCAAAGGCTTGCCGAACGAATCGCTCACCAGATCCAGGAGCCGTCCCCACTCCTCATCTTCCAGCCTGTCGTGAGAACTGACGAGCTTCACAAACTCCGCGAAGACGTGCTGCCCCCGAGCAAGGGCGTCGGCGTCCGGATGTATATTGGGCCAAACTGTTTCGGCCATGCTGCTGCGCAATTCCCGAGCTTTTTCCTGACACTGAAGTAGTGGGGCAAACTCAACGCCGTCGACGTGTGTGATGGAGAGGACTTTTTCCAAAACGCCGCAGGCTGCTTGCTGGAGGTTCTGATGTGCAGCTTGTTTCTCTATTATATCCGACACAGACGCCATGAATGACCGAAGGTCACTGATCGAGCCAAGCTCTGATGTATGCGGAAGTCCAGCGACTGACTCCGAGAGTTTGAGCACCTCCCACTTAATCTCTTCAAACCGTTCCGCAGAATTTGCAAGCTCCCGAAGGAGCTCCTGAGGCACGGGACGTCCCAAAATCTCCAGTAGTTCGCCGGCCTCCCGAAGGCGCTTTGCCAGGACCTTGAAGCTCGCTTCTAGGTCATTTAATTGATTGATAAGGCTCTCGGTAAACGGCGCCATGATTTCCTCTCCCGGGACGCTTTCCCATCAGAAAGTAGCCACTCCAGTATCCCATCACCCCATCCTCGGGCGGGGATTACCTGAGTTGATAGTTACGCTACAATCACCAACGCGTCAAAAGTACCAAAGTACTAACTACCTCAGCCAACCAATCTCCGACTCCCATGTAGACCTCCGGCGACCTGCAGACGTGTTTCAGACACATCAAGCCTACCACCCTCCGCGACTGCGCGAAGCCAAGGCGGGTTTGCGAGCCTGGTTGCTCAGACTAAACTGCCGTTTGCCCTCCATCCACCATATAGACTCCTCCCACGCAGTAGTCGGCATCCTCGGTGGCCAAAAACAAGGCCATCCCAGCGACGTCGTCGCCGGTTCCCAGTCGTCCTGCGGGAGCAGCCGCAGCCCATTTTTCTCTGGCGCCGGGAATCTGAAACTCGTCAGCATTCATAGGTGTGTCGATTGTACCCGGAACGATGGCATTTACTCGAATGTGGTCCGGCGCATAGTCCGCTGCCATGGAGTGGGCCAGACCCAGTACCCCGCCTTTACTGGTGCTGTAAGCAGTTAAGCGCGTGAATCCCAGCATCCCGCAGGGAGAAGCGATCAGGATGATACAGCCATGACCTTGGGCAAGCATAGAAGGGATGACGTATTTCGCGCAGAGCCAGTATCCGCGCA